>RRZT012165219.1_pt1 | contig 20897 bp, 17 predicted proteins | sample 2165551 | NCBI WGS metagenome assembly RRZT01 (sample SAMN10456910, study PRJNA506462) | wastewater metagenome | biome: wastewater; feature: sludge; material: wastewater sludge; isolation source: wastewater sludge with Escherichia coli K12::gfp cells carrying plasmid... | place: USA: Moscow, Idaho... | reverse complement strand
TTTAGCACCAACAGAGCCGCGAGTTTCGACTTTGATCCAGTAACCACGTTTTTTTGCCTCTTCTTCCAGTGCTTCGGCAGCCATAAAAGTATGGGCAACCCCTGTTGGACAGGCGGTTATAGCAACGATACGTTTGCTCATTGGGGACACCTTGGGTTTCTCTTGGGTTTGCTGAGAAGCAACCGCTTCAGCTGACGTCACTGTCGCTGCTGCGGCTGCCGTTTGTAAGAAAGCTTTTGCGTCCGGAATAGCATCCATTACACCGGCCTGATAAACACGTTTGCCGGTGAAACGGGCGAGATCAATGTTGTCGCCAGCAACAACAACCAGGTCTGCAGTACTGATTTCATCTACAGTCAGTAATTTTGCTGGTTCAATGTTGTTATGACATTCAACAACGGCATTCCAACCCAGGGAGGCAGCCGCTTTTTCCAGAAGACCTGCGGCGATAACACTGTTGGCAATGCCACTCGGACAAGAGGTGACAATTACAATATTCATAAGTTTATTCCTTAACCTAATCTTTTCACGTCAATACGGGCCATCATGTCGGCCAGTTGCTGTTTGTTCGGAACACCCACACTAATTTGGGTTACAGCCAGAGCTGAAACGGCAGAAGCAAGGCGCAGGATTTGTTCTTTATCCATTCCCTGACTCATACCCCAGGCAAAGCCTGCAACCATGGAGTCACCAGCACCAACGGTACTGACTACTTCCATCCGCGGTGGGCATGCAGACCACCATTCGTTGTCTGCCAGCCACAGAACACCATCAGCACCACGGGAAATCACCACGTTGGTGATGCCGGCAGCACGCAGTTTTTCTGCTTCCTGACGTAATTCAGCTTCTGTTTCCAGTGGACGACCAGCCCATTCAGCCAGTTCAACCTCATTTGGCTTGATGAGGAACGGTTTCGCTTCCAGACCTTTGACCAGCGCTTCTTTGCTGCTATCAAACAGTACTTTCGCACCCTTTTGTTGCAGTTTCGCGATCAAATCCCGGCTGGCTTCCGCACTGATACCGCGCGGCAGACTACCTGCTACCACGATGTATTCATGCTGTTCAGCCTGACGCAGCAGACGGGCTTCAAATTCTTTCAGCTCATCTTCCGCTACCGCCACACCCGGGAAGTTCAGGTCAGTTACATCACCGCTGTCTTCCACCATTTTGACGTTAATACGGGTATCACCCGGTACAGCCATGAAATGATCTGTCAGGCCACATTGCTTGAACAGATCACGGAAAGCCTGCTGGTTTCCGGCGCCCAGAATACCGGTAACGGCAACATCCGCACCCAGATCACGTAACACACGGGCAACGTTGATGCCTTTACCTGCCGGATGCAGACTGCCTGATTTAACCACGTTAACGCTGCCAACCTGGATTTGACCAATGTGACCGGTTAAATCCAGCGCAGGATTAAGAGTTACAGTCAGCAAAGGCTTACTCATGACCAGCTCCTTCGCCTAAACCATCGGCGATTGACTGACCGATTTTGCTGATAGCCTGCTGCGCATCATCACCTTTAGCGATGAATTGCAGGCGGTGGCCGCTCTTCACGCCCAGGCTCACAATTTTCATCAGACTCTTGGCATTGACAGACTTGCCATCACCATCCAGGTTGGCAACCCAGATTTCGCTTTGGAATTCTTTTGCTACTTTAACCAGTGTCGCGCTTGGACGGGCATGCAGGCCGTGCGGATTGGTAATAGTGAACGTACCTTCCAGCCCTTCGATTGGTTTTTCAGTCAGCAATTTGACTGCTTTCATACTGTCAGCAGCAGACCACAGCTGAGCCACGTTCTGTTCGCTGATCATATCAACCAGACGATCCAATACAGGCTTGTGCAGCGCATCCTGTGCAGCAATCAGCAACAGACCTTGTACCGGTTGACCCGCATGCTGGAACAGTGCTGCAGGGCGAACCAGAGACACTGCTGTACGCTTAACACCGGTATTCGTGCGAGCCAGCCACAGACCCTGACCCATCCATACCGGAGAAGATGCCTGGATTGCTGCAGTACCGCTTGCATCCAGTGCGCCGCCGTTTTGCAATAAGACACAGGCGGTTGATTGCAGACCGAAAATATCCTGTGCAGAAGTCTGCAACTGTACGGTGCTGCTGTCTAACAGCAATGTCGGGGTCGGTTTCTGGCCACTCAGCAGTTTTGCTAAATCAGCTGTGCTCTTACAGTGCTTCAGATAGTCAGCAACAGAGTCATCAGCCAGAACACGGGTCAGCTGGCGCAGAATACCCAGATGTTCGTCTGAGCGGGCAGCAATGCCGATAACAACATACGCTGTCTGACCATCGCCCCAGTTAACGCCATCAGCGAAATGCAATACGCGGACGCCGGTCTGTTTAACCTGTTCACGGGTGTCAGTGGTGCCATGAGGAATGGCAATACCGTTACCCAGATAAGTGGAATTCTGAGTCTCACGACGCAGCATCCCTTCAACATAAGGTGCTTCGATCAGCCCCGCATCGACCATCTTCTGTGCCACCATACGAATGGCACTTTGCTTGTCGTCGGCTTTAGCCCCCAATTGGATATCTTGCTCCGCCAGTGTCAGCATGGCGTGTACCTCTCTTATAGTTGTGTCAGATATATAAATCGCAGAACTCAAACGATTCACCAATTCATATTCTGAGCTATTTGTTGCAACTTTGGGTAGCAAGTTTGCAACTCTCATTTGCCAAAAAGTAGATTAATCGTTTCAGTTCATATGCTGTATCGTTTCAGCTAGATATTCAAGAACTGGTTATTGTATAATCACCAGTAATTTGATGTGGTGCACATTTACGTCAGCAAAAATAAGAGGTGGGTGTCGAATGAAGCTTGAAGAGATCGCGCGCCTGGCAGGAGTATCGCGTACAACGGCGAGCTATGTGGTGAACGGTAAAGCTGAGCAACACCGCATCAGTGAAAAGACCCGCGAACGGGTGATGGCGGTCGTCAATCAGTATAACTATAAGCCCGATCAGGCTGCGACAGCACTGAGACTCGGCAGTAGTCGTCTGTTTGGTTTTATTCTGCCTGATCTCGAAAACACCAGTTATGCCCGTCTGGCCAAATTGCTTGAAGCCGGTGCGCGCGCACACGGTTTTCAGCTGATTATCACCTGCTCGGATGATAATCCGGAAACTGAGAAAGCGTTGGCAGAAATGCTGACATCCCGCCGTATTGATGCACTGCTGGTGTCGACAGTATTAGAGCCGTATAACGATTTTTATCCCCGGTTACAGCAAAAAGGTTTGCCAGTCATTGCGATCGACCGCGCACTGGATGACGAAAAATTTGCCTCCGTTATCAGCGAGGACCTTGATGGTGCGATCAGACTGACGAACTCCTTATTATCGCCATTACCCGCCAGCATTGGTCTGTTAGGTGCGGTGCCGGATTTGGGTATATCTCATGAGCGTGAACGTGGATTCCGTGCGGCATTACGGTCGGCTGATATAACCGGAGAACCATTGATTGCGTATGGGGAACATTTCAGCCGCAGTGAAGGTGCCCGTATTTGTGCCGACTGGATCGCTCGGGGAGTGATGCCTGAAGCGCTGGTTACGACGTCTTATGTGTTGCTGGAAGGTGTGCTTAACACGTTGCAGGAACATCCTGAGCTGATGAAAAACCTGCGGTTAGCTACATTTGGTGATAATCAATTACTTGATTTCCTTCCGGTTAAAGTGAATGCATTACCTCAGCAGTTCTCATTGATCGCTGAGCGGGCGCTGGCGCTAGCGCTGGCTGCCACCGAACATAATTACACTCCGGGAGTTGAGGTGATTCCGCGTCGCCTGAAGGTCCGCAGTCACACCGGGTAGTCATTGTTTTTCAGTGTTAAAAATGATGATGACAGGGATCTAATTCTGAATAGTACAGGTATGGAGCGTAACATGAAGATAGCAATGGCCAGTGATCATGCAGGTTTCTCTTTGAAAGAAGAGATCAAAGCTTATCTGCAGAGCCAGGGACACGAAGTTCTTGATTTTGGTGCCCACAGTGAAGATGCCTGTGACTTGCCTGATACGGTTTATCCGGCAGCGCTGGCTGTGGGTGAAGGCAAAGCCGATCGGGGTATTTTTGTCGATGGCGTGGGTTATGGCAGTGCAATGATCGCCAATAAAATCTACGGTGTTTTCGCTGCCGTATGTCAGGATCCTTTCTGTGCGAATCTGGCGCGTTCTCACTCCGATACCAACGTGCTCTGCATCGGCGGTAAAATCATCGGTTCTGCGATTGCGATGGAAATTGTGAAAACCTGGATGACGACAGAATATCTGGGACACACCGAAGAGAAATATCGTCGCCGCGTGGGGAAAGTGCAGGAAATTGCAGAGAAACATCTGAAAAAACTCAGTTAATGTTTATTGCGTGAACAGTCCCGAGACTGTTCACGTACTCTGAAATCTTAGAAAACGGGAATCATCTCTGCAGATGGCGGATTGTATTTTTCCTTAAAAAAACGTCTAATCAAGTCTATTCTGCCTCCCGGTGTTTTTCCCTCTTATGACTTCTGTATCTGCTGTCCGTTCTCAGTCGCTGTTTCAGATAACCTGGCCGCTGTTTATTGATCTGGCGCTGCATTTTCTGACTGCGGCACTGAATACATTCATGATCAGCCATGTTTCCTATCAGGCTGTCGCTGCCTTGTCTGTGGGGAACCAGTTTTTTGATGTCAGTATCACGCTGTTCAACTTTGTCGGTATCGGCTCCAGCGTGGTGATTACGCAGTATTTAGGTGCCGGGCAACGGGATATCGCCAGAAGAGTGGTACAGCAGGCCATTGGATTCAATGCCTTGATTGGGTTGGTTGTGGCGCTCGGGGTATTCTTTGGCGCGACGCCTATCCTGCAATTAATGAATATGCCTGAACATCTGCAATCCATGGGGCATGTCTATCTGCAGATTATTGCATTGTGTTTGTTACCGGAAGCAATAGCGCTTTGTATGGCGGCCAGCTTGCGTGCCTATGGTTATACCCGTGAAGCGATGTATGTCACGGTGATTGTCAACCTGGTGACTTTGGTCGGCAATGCGTTGCTGCTTTACGGCTGGTTTGGTTTGCCACAGATGTCCGTGGCCGGTGTGGCCTGGTCGACCGTTGCGGGACGTGTCATCGGGGTCATGTTACTGGTGTGGCTGATTCGTCGTCGTATCGGCTTGCGAGTGCACTGGGCTGAATGCTGTCGTTTTTCTTCCGATATTATCAGTAAAATCATGAAAATCGGATTACCTGCAGCAGGGGAAAACCTCTCCTGGATGTTGCAGATGATGGTAATCACCTCCTTTGTCGCTTTGCTGGGCGATAAGATGCTGGCAACACAATCCTATTTCTTTCAGATCAGTCTGTTTGTGATGTTGTTTGGTATTGCGATTGGACTGGGTACGGAGATCATGATCGGTCATCTGGTGGGGGCCGGTGAGTTGGATCAGGCTTATCATCGTCTGATGCGCAGTCTGAAAATCGGCTTGGTTGTGACCGTATTGTCGGTGGCACTGGTTGTCGTTTCCGGACCGTACCTGATGGAATTATTTACTGCTGACGAAGTTATACTGGCGACAGCCGGGCAGCTGTTCTTACTGAGTCTGATCCTTGAACCGGGGCGTACATTTAACATCATCGTTATCAGTTCACTGCGGGCGACCGGGGATGCCCGTTTTCCATTCCGCATGGCTCTGGTCTCTATGTGGGGCATTGCGATCCCAATCGCTTACCTGTGTGGTATTCACTGGGCATGGGGACTGGTCGGGATCTGGTGTGGTTTTGTGGTCGATGAATGGGTGCGGGGTTTGACCATGTTCTGGCGCTGGCGCAGCCGGCGTTGGGAGAAAAAAGTGCTGGTGCAGCGCACTGCACCAGCCAATCAGGCACATTAGTGCCGTTTCACACGGGATCAAACGTTAATTCTGTTGCCGGGCGGGATTTCCACCCAGTGCCTGGTACAGTGCCAGCTGGGTTGTCAGTTGCTGATAGCGATTATCCAGCAGTTCTTTTTCAGCTGTGCGACGGTTTTCCTGCTGTTCCAGCCAGTTCTGCATCTCAATCTCACCGGCGTGATAACGTACGGCGGTGATCGTTTCTGTTTGCTGCGCCAATGTCAGTGAATGGACCAGTTGAGAGGCGGCATTCAGATAATGCTGACGGGCAGACAGCTGATTTTCAACTTCAGATAGCGCGGTATAAAATGTTTGCCGGAAATTGCGGACGGCCTGCTCATAGATCACTTGCTGTTTTGCAATACTCAGGCGGGTAGTCTGCCATTCAATTAAAGGTAGAGTCAATCCGGTCCCTATGCTACCTGTCGGATTTCGCAATACGGAATGTAATTGTTCACTCCCGGTACTCAGTGCACCGGTCAGACTAAATATCGGATAGTAACTTTTTGCCGTGTACTGACGGGTGGCATAGTCAGACCGTACCCGTAATTCCGCCGCTTTAACATCAGGCCGTTGTGCCAGTACATCGGCAGGTAAACCGGCCGGGATATCGGGTATTGGTGTGATCGGCAGAGCTGACGGCAGAGGCAAGGCGGCTCCTGGCGGCTGATCCAGCAAGATAGCCAGCGCATTCTGGTTCTCTTCTCTTTGCTGGAGGAGTAATTCATGGCTTGCCAGCTGGCTGGCGACACTCTGTTCGGCCTGTAATACATCAAGCTTGCTATTCGCACCGGCCTGATAATGGGCATTCGCTATTTTTAGTGCTTGCCGGGTATAGGCCAGACTCTCCTGATTAAGCCGGATCTGCTCATTCAGATAACCTTGTTGCCAGTACAGCGTCGCGGTTGTACCAATAAGAGATAATGCCGATGCTTGTCGATCCTGCTCCGTTGCTTCCGCTTCAAAGTTGGCAGCCGCCCGTTCATCAGCCAGCTTTCCCCACAGATCCAGTTCATAATTGAGTGAAAGTGCGGTGCTGTATGTAGTGGTGTCGTTGCTGTTCACTGCGGCTGTCTGTTGCCATGTTTTTTGTTTTTCTGCACTGAGGGCGGCAGATAAATCGGGCGTTAAATTGGTCGCGGTAAGGCCGGTATTCAGGCGCGCCTGTCTGACTTTAAGTGCCGCAACAGCCAGATCATTGTTTTTTTCTAATACCTGCTGGATCAGTTGATCCAGTGCGGGATCCTGGAATGCCTGCCACCAATGTGCCTGTTTAAGCACCTCTTTCGCTGAAAACAAGTTATTTTGCCACTGCGCAGGTGTGGCCGGAGATAAATCCTTTTGCGGTGGAGACGCGGTGTGCTGGCTGCAGGCAGTCAAGATACAAAGCGCCAGATAAAGCGGGGATAGTTTATTCACGGGCCAGTGCCTCTATCGGATCAAGCCGGGCAGCATTGCGGGCTGGCAGATAGCCAAACAGTACGCCGATTAATGATGAACACAGGAATGCGGCGAGCAATGACCAAATGGAAAATGCCATTTGCATACTGCTGACAAACATAGAAAAGACAGCGCTGACAGCGAATGATAACAGGATCCCCAAACTGCCACCGAGCAGACAGACCATCACCGCTTCAATCAGAAATTGTTGCAGGATATCTTGTTGCCGGGCGCCGACCGCCATGCGAATACCAATTTCCCGTGTCCGTTCGGTGACGGAAACCAGCATGATATTCATGACGCCGATGCCACCGACAATCAGTGAGATCACGGCAATGGATGAAATCAGCAGTGTCAGCGTGGCGGTCGTTTTCTCGATCGTTTGCAGTATGCTGTCACTGTTACGGGTATAAAAATCTTTACGGCCATGTGCCCGGGTCAGGAGTTTAATGATCTGTTGTTCAGCAATACTGCTGGAAACCCCGTCTTTAATGCGAACGGAAACTGAGCTGAAATAGTGCTGCCCCATTAACCGGTACATCGCGGATGTGTAAGGCAACCAGACATTCAGATTCTGCGTATCGAACGAGCTCTTTTTTTCTGCGGTGACACCAATGATGCGGCAGGGCAGGTTATTCAGCAGGATCACTTTGCCAACCGGATTGATGTGCTCACCATAGAGTTTTATCCGGGTGTTATGATCAATGACCACGACTGGTTCGAGTTGTTCCACAGCACGTTGATCAAATGCTTTACCAAAAACCATCTGCAGATCTTTTACCTGGAAATATTGTCCGGCGACGCCATACACCATGGCTTTCAGTGCCTGTCCGCCATCACGTAGCAGAGCATTCGTACTGACGTTGGGCGTCACACTGTCGGTATAAATCTGTCCGCTGAGTAAGGGTAAATCCTGAGGCGTGAGTGTCTGGATCGCGCTGGCATTGCGATCACCCCAGTCTTTTCCGGGATAAACATCAATGGTATTGGTACCCATTGAGCTGATATCGCTGATTACTTTATTGCGGGCTCCCTGACCGACGGCCACCACACTGACGACAGCTGTGATACCGATGATGATCCCGAGCATGGTCAGTAAGGTTCGCATCCGGTGCGTAAGCATCGAGATCCAGGCCATTCTGAATGCTTCAGAAAAACGGGTGCACTGCCGGGTCCACCAACGGGAGGTATATGGTTCTGCCGGCTGCTCCGGTAAGCTGGCGTCATTATCCGGCAGTTCAATATGACAGGCGGTCTGGCGGTGATCGGCAATAATACGCCCGTCACTGATCTCAATTACCCGTTCGGCGTGGGCTGCAATGTTCTGATCATGAGTGACCAGCACGATGGTGTGTCCCTGCCGGTGAAGCTGCCGCAGGATCTGCATGACCTCTTTGCCACTCTGACTATCCAGCGCACCGGTAGGTTCATCCGCCAGAATCACGTCACCACCATTCATCAGCGCCCGGGCAATACTGACGCGTTGTTGCTGGCCGCCGGAAAGCTGACCCGGCCGGTTATTTTGTTTATCCGCCAGCCCCAGACGCTGCAGCAGTGAACGGGCGCGCTGAATCCGCGTGTGTTTATGCTGTGCGGCATAAATGGCCGGTATCTCGACATTACTTTCTGCCTTCAGATGTGAAAGCAGGTGATAGCGCTGGAAGATGAAACCGAAACAATCCCGGCGCAGATCGGCCAGTTGATCGCTGCTCAGCGTTGAGGTACTCCGGCCATTGACGCGATAGTCACCACTGCTGGGGCGATCCAGACAGCCCAGTATATTCATCAACGTCGATTTACCTGAGCCGGATGCACCGATGATGGCAACCATTTCACCGGCGTAAATACTGAGACTGATCTCATGCAGGACGGTCAGCCGCTCATCGCCGGTCTGAAAATGACGACTGATTTGCTGCAGTTCCATTAAGGGCGGTGTTTGCATCATTTTCATGGGCCAGGCGGTGGCATCATCTGCCCGGAATTGCTGGTATTGTCAGTACTGCTCTGACTATCCCCCAGGATGACCTGTTCGTTTTCTTTCAGACCGCTGATGACCTGAATATTGAGGTTGTCTTTTAATCCGGTCTGAATAATTTTACTGATGACTTTACCTTGTTCCAGCACCCGTACCGTGGATTGCTGTTGCGCATTATTTTCAACAGCAGCAATCGGCACTAACAGCACATTCTTCGCTTCACCGGAGACAATCGTCACTTGTGCCGTCATCGATACGCGCAATTTGTGATCCGGATTAGCGATATCAAATAAACCGTTGTAATAGACCGCGCTGGAAGAGGAAGACGATGAGTCGGATGAACTTGAGCTGCTGGAGGAACTGTCATCATCACTGCTGTCTGAGGTTGATGCCGGTTCGATGGCTCTTAACGTGGCATGATACCGCTTATCCGGATCACCCAAGGTGGTGAACCAGACACTCATCCCCGGTTTAACATGGATCACATCGGCTTCCGATATTTCAGCCTTCACGGTCATGGTATCCAGATTGGCCAGTTTGATAATGGTGGGGACGGACTGAGAAGCGGCTACGGTTTGTCCCTCTTTGGTCACGATAGAAACGACGGTACCACTGATGGGCGCGGTAATCCGGGTATAACCCAGATTGGCTTTCGCCGTATCAACTGACACCTGAGCAGAGGTGATCTCCGCATCCAGCTGGTTAATTGCAGCCCGGGTGGTATCCAGCGTAGCCGCGGCTTCTTCCAGACTGGCTTTGGACGTCGCATCCTGCTGCCACATCTGCTGTTGCCGGCGATAGGCCAGTTCATACTGACGGAGTAGAGCCTGTTTCGCCTGTTTTTGTGCTTTCGCACTGTCCAGACTGGCCTGAGCCTGACGTAAGGTGTATTGCTGAAGAATAGGGTCAATTTCAGCAATCAGCTGATCTTTGGTGACCTGATCGCCCAATGCCACTTTCAGTGATTTCAGCTGGCCGGAAACCTGAGAGCCGACATTGACCTGATTGACCGCATTTAATGTACCGCTGGCCAGTACCGTTTGCTCAATATTGCCATAACGGACCGGAGAGGTGATGTACTGCACCGGCGCCGGGCGTTGCAGTACGGCAAATACCGCAAACAATGCCAGCAACGGTAACAGAAAATATAACCATCGTTTTTTTAAAAATACCACGAGTCAGCTCCGCGCTCATATCTGTCCGACATCATATCGGCTGCCGGAAGAACACTGGCGAAGCTTTACATTCTTTTATTTCTGCACCGCATCCGCTCAGGCTTTGGGTTGCTGCTGTGCTCTTTGCCGACGCAGTCTGAGGTAGCGGGGCCAGAAAATATTCAGCACCAGACCCAGAAGAACCAGCAAAATCCCCAGCCATTGCCAGCGGGTCAGTTGTTCATCCAGAAACAAGCGGGCGCACATTAAGCCGACCAGAGGCACCAGCAATGTTAATGGCGCTACCTGCGCGACCGGATAACGCTGCAGCAGACGTCCCCAGGCCACATAGCCATAGAGCGTGGCGACCAGCGCCAGATAAACCACGGCCAAAACAGAGTGCAGCTGGATTTGTTGCAGACTTTCAGCGATCAGCGCGGGGCCTTCCAGCCAATATGAAGCGATGAAAAAGGGAACCGGCGGAATCAGGCCACTCCATACCACCAGACTGAGCAGGTTCAGTGAACCTTCCCGGGTAATGTAGCGGTTGATGATATTTCCCATCCCCCAACTGGCAGCAGCGGCCACGGTCAGCAGAAAACCAGCCAGCGTCATACCATTTTGCCCCTGTTGCGTCGCCAGTACGAACAGTCCCAGCGCTGCAATACCCAGAGTAAACGGCTGATGTGGCAGCCAATGTTCCCGTAACAACAAGGCTGCAAACAACAGGGTAAACAATACCTGAGATTGCAAAACTAATGAGGCAATACCGGCCGGCATGCCGATCTTCATGGCTGTAAACAGGAAGGCAAACTGACCAAAACTGATCGTGAGGCCATATGCCAGCAACCAGCGCCAGGCGATCCGGGGCCGGGGGACGAACAGGATGGCGGGGAAGGCAACCAGAGTGAAACGCAGCGCACCAAGTAACAAGGGCGGTACACCATCCAGTCCCCAGTGAATGATGACAAAGTTAAAACCCCAGGCGAAAACAATCAGTAATGCAAACCCCCAGTCTTTGGGCGACATGGTGAATGATCCTTTTGATGACAATAGATTAGTATAATCCTGACCTGTTATATCGGATACCGGCGGTACAGCTTCATCTTTATCGCCGGAATGGCTTACTCCAGCAGTGCCACTGCTTTTATTTGGGCCCACACCGTCATTCCGCTCTGTAACTGCAACGCTTTTGCAGAACGTTGGGTTATTCTGGCGAGTAGCGGCTGCTGGCCGACCTGTAATTTAATCAGCAAATGTCCTGGCGTATCGGCCGGTACCATGCCGATTAAGGTTGCAGGCAAAAGATTCAGAATACTGGAATCAACGGCTTTATGCAGACTCAGGCTGACATCGCGGGCATCAATCCGGCAGCGGACACTGCTACCCAGTGCCTGTGCGGTTTGGGCCACCAGTAATGACATCTGATCGGATGTCTTGGTTTTTAATTCCGCCAGCCCGTCATCTTCCAGTTCGTGTAATGTCATCTCCCATACCACGCCCGCCTGTTCGGTGAAATCTGCCGGCAAATCCAGACGTGTTAAGGTTTCATTCAACGCACCACTGGCCACAACTTTTCCCTGCTGTAGCAAGACCAGATGATCCGCCAGTCGGGAAACTTCATCGGCAGCATGACTGACATAAATGATCGGAATAGAAAGCTGTCGGTGCAAGCGTTCCAGATAGGGCAGAATTTCCTGTTTTCTTGCCTGATCGAGCGCCGACAAAGGTTCATCCATCAGCAAGATCCTGGGTGCCAGCAGCAGTGCGCGGGCGATGGCGACCCGCTGACGTTCTCCTCCGGAGAGTTGATGAGGGTGCCGCTGCAACAGCGACTGAATACCTAACAGCTGACAGATATAACTCTGGTCGGCTTTCGGATGCTGGGGCGGAAGGCGTTTTACGCCGAACAGCAAGTTTTGTTCTACAGATAGATGCGGAAACAGACTGGCTTCCTGAAAGACATAACCGAGGGCGCGTTGGTGGGGCGGGATGAAAATATTCCGCGCAGAATCCTGCCAGACTTCATCACCGATAGCGATATAAGCATCCGGCAACTTTTCCAGTCCTGCTATTGCCCGCAGACAGGTTGTTTTACCGCAGCCGGAAGGACCAAACAGCGCACTGACGCCCTGTCCGGGAAGCTGTAACGCAACATCCAGCTGAAATTCACTGCGTGACCAGCATAAGCGGATTTCAATATCATGCATGATGTGTTCTCCGGCTATTGCCGAACCAGTAGATCAACATCAGTGCCAGCATCGCAAATATCACCATGCCGCCTGCCAGCCAGTGTGCCTGCAGATATTCCTGATTTTCCACATGCTCATACAGCAGTATCGATAACACCTTAGTTTCTCCGGGAATGCTGCCACCAATCATCAGTACGACACCGAATTCACCGATACTGTGGCAAAATGCCATGACCGCTGCGGTGACCAGACCAGGCCGGGCCAGGGGGAGTGCGACAGAGAAAAAACAATCGACGGGTGAAGCGCGTAACGTTGCCGCCACCTCTAATGGCCGCCGGCCGATGGCTTCAAAAGCATTCTGAATGGGCTGAATAGCAAACGGTAAACTGTGTAAGACCGCGCCGAGTACAATTCCGTTGAAACTAAAAGGCAGTGCTTGCCAGTCCAGGGCGATAAGCAGCTTTCCGGCCGGTCCGTGAGGCCCCAGCAGTAACAACAGATAAAAACCCAATACCGTTGGCGGTAACACCATCGGCAAGCTTAATGCCGCATTAAATAAGGGTTTATACCGGCTACGGGTTTGCGCCAGCCACCAGGCCAGTGGTGTTGCAATCAATAACAAAATTCCGGTCACCAGCAGCGCCAGTTTCAGCGTCAGCCAGACCGTGCTCCAGTCCTGTTCGGTCACTTTTGTTGTCTCTTCATCCGGAATAACCGCACAGCAACACCGAGGATGCCTTGAATGCGGCACAGACCTCCTGATTTTCCATCAGTTGCATGGTGTTGACGCTTTCTGTCGTCACCACTGCACATACGCTCTTATCTCCCGGTAAGTTGATTACCACTTCGCTGTTGACCGGTCCCTGATGAATTTTGCTGATTTGTCCCCAGAGCTGATTACGGGGCGATAATTTCAGCTGACGATCAGTCACGAGCATTACTGACGATGATTTCACCAGGGCATACAACTCTTGACCCAAGGCGATGCCCAGAGTTTCTGCTGACTCACGGGTGATCACGGCAATCAGTTGTACATTGTCACTGAGCTGCAGGGTCACCTCGAAATCCACCGGTGCGGTATGCATCGCGACCACAGTGCCTATAAATTGATTACGGGCACTGCTGCGCATTGAGATACGGCGAAGTAAGCGACGAAATTGGCCAATATCATAATAATCATTGCCTTGCTGACACGATGCACTCTGCAGCTGTTGTTGAATCCGGGACAGTGCCTGCTGATATTCCGTCTGCAATGCTCGATATAAGGCGACAGCCTGTTTCCCGTAAGCGGTCAGTTGTGTGCCTCCGCCGTTTTTACCACCGGCAGTGCGTATCACCAGCGGTTGCTCCGCCAGATTGTTCATTTCATCCAGTGCATCCCAGGCGGCACGGTATGACAGGGGGATCGACTTTGCGGCCTGTGATAATGAACCGAGTCTTTCAATTGCTTCCAGCAATTGGATCCGGGAATCCCCTAAAGAGGGCCCCACTTCGGTGCATAATTTCAATTCCCCCAGCAATGACGGCTGAGTCGATGTTAGGCGCCTGGACATATCTACCTCTCTGAATTCATAGTTGTTATGCGTTTTTTCATATAACGACCCGGTCGTCGTGCTTTAAAACGGCACAAAACAGATACTGATGAATTCGGGGAGTGCAACAATTGTTCCCGGATGCAATGTTTCTTCAGGTGCAGACGCAGCAAACATGCTGCGTCTGTAGTTCAGGTGTCAGGCGGAGAGTGATTGCGGACTCTGGAGCAGATGGGTCAGATTGATTCGGGTCACTGTGTGTGCCAGTTCACCGGTAATAATATTTTTTGCCACTGTCTGATAGCGGTTCTTACAGCCGCTCTTCCGGATGGCATTATTCAGATGAAAGTTTACGGTGCGCTCTGTAATACCCAGGATCTGTGCAATTTCCCATGAAGTTTTACCTTCACTCACCCAGAACAGGCATTCTTTTTCCCGGCCGGAAAGATTGGATTGTTCCGGAGAAAACAGCTGAATTGCCTGTTCCTGGAGAATATGTCCCAGATAGCTTAAGTGAAAAAAGTCCTGAAGCCGGATCGGTTCTTTCTTGTGACGGCTCAATGCAAAATAACCACAAAAACCAGCAGGACCATGCAACGGTACTGCTATCCCTTCTTCCATTCCAAACTGCCGCCAGCAGTCCATCGGGAGGAAATTTTCATGTTCCGGTTTGGCTTCAGACTGCCAGAATAATGGCCGGCTTTGGGTCTGCGCGCGCTGATATAACGAATCATTCTGGATCGTGTTGTTTTTAGCATAGTGCTCTGCCCAGTTGTCCGGTGTTTGCGTCAGCAGAGTAAGATCCGTTTGTTGCAGGCCGCGACGTAATGTCAGGCATAACTGGTAATACTCAAAGTTATTGGCTGCACATAATATTGTCAGCTGATTAGCCAGCATCTGAGGGGTTTTGCAGTTTTGGATACGAAAGTGCTGCTCTTCCTGAGGAAAAGTAAAATTTTGCATTATGTTGTTATCCCGCGTTTTTATTAGTAATTGGTTGTCAGTTGACTACGGTAAAATAAGATACATGATGTGACATATTTTGCGCATTTAATTCAGTGCGGACGTACCAAGAAAATCTGACAGGGTCAGATTGGATTGAATGGCATAAAATTTGACTCTGTTAATTTGCATTGGATAGTTCTGTGCCGGGCCAGCCGTTTTCTTCTAGAATAGCGACATCTGTATCGATCGAGGTTCGTTATGTCTCTGCATGTCGTTATTCTTGCCGCGGGTAAAGGTACCCGTATGCGTTCATCTTTACCTAAAGTCCTTCATCCGGTCGCAGGCCGTCCGATGGTCAGTCATGTCATAAATACCGCACATGCATTAAATGCAGAGAAAATTCACCTGGTTTACGGGCATGGCGGCGAAGTCATGCAGGAGCGTTTAAACGATGCGGCCGTGGAATGGGTATTACAGGCAGAACAATTGGGTACAGGTCATGCTGTGGCACAAGCGATGCCATCCATTCCGGATGATGCCAGGGTATTGATCCTTTATGGTGATACCCCACTGATTAGTGCCTCTACTTTACAGGCATTACTGAATATCCAGCCTGCTAATGGTATCGGTCTGCTGACCGTAACATTGGCGAATCCGACTGGTTATGGACGTATTTTACGAATGGAAGAACAGGTTGTTGGCATCGTAGAGCAAAAAGACGCAACACCTGAGCAACTGGCCATCAATGAAGTGAATACAGGTGTCTTGGTCGCGCCAGCCAGACAACTTAAGCAATGGTTATCCGGATTAACTAATCAGAACGCACAAGGTGAGTACTATCTGACGGATGTGATCGCGGCTGCACATCATTCCGGCAGTTTAATTCAAACCGCACAGCCTTCTTGTCCACAAGAGGTGGAGGGTGCAAATAATCGTCTGCAACTGGCACAACTGGAGCGTTTCTACCAGAAGCGAGCTGCAGAACAACTGATGCTGGAAGGGGTGACGCTGCTCGATCCTGCACGTTTTGATCTGCGTGGGACCCTGCAGTGTGGTGAAGATGTATTGCTTGATGTGAATGTGATCATAGAAGGACAGGTTGAGCTGGGACATCGTGTGCAGATTGGGGCCGGTTGCGTTCTTAAAAACTGCCGGATTGCGGATGACAGCATTATCAGCCCATATTCCATTATTGAAGGTTCTGTACTGGCTGAAGGCTGTACTGTTGGCCCATTTGCCCGGTTACGTCCGGGTGCCGAACTGGCTGCTCAGGCGCATGTGGGAAACTTTGTCGAACTGAAAAATGCCAGACTGGGGCTGGGTTCAAAAGCCGGCCATCTTTCCTATCTGGGTGACAGCGAGATTGGCGCTAATGTAAATATCGGCGCGGGAACGATCACCTGCAATTATGACGGTGCCAATAAACATAAAACTATCATTGAGGACGATGTCTTCGTCGGCTCTGATACTCAGCTGGTTGCGCCTGTGAGAGTCGCAAAAGGGGCAACGCTAGGGGCAGGCTCCACCATCACCCGCGATGTAGGGAAAGATGAACTGGTTCTGACCCGGGTGCGCCAGCACCACATTACCGGTTGGCACCGTCCGGTAAAACAAAAGAAATAAACGTCCATCCGCGTATTTCCGGCCCACCGTCAGTGTGGGCTTTTAAATTTCCCCGGGAAAAACCTTTTTCATCTGCTTGAACTTTCTTTTTGTAAGCATATACTGCTCGTTAAATTTCGAATCGAAACAAAAGTGATGATCAAGCGAAACACACAGCAGCGCCGGCATGCCATTATCTCTCTGTTGAATGAGCAGGGTGAAGTCAGCGTCGAAGATCTGTCACAGCGTTTTGAAACGTCAGAAGTCACCATTCGTAAAGACCTGGCCGAGCTGGAACGTAGTGGAGTGTTGTTGCGTCGTTATGGTGGTGCCATTCCACTGCCGTCAGAAATTCTGGCAGAGGAAGTTCCGGCCAAAGTTTCGAAACGAAAGTTAGCCATCGCTCAGGCCGCTGTTCAGCATATCCGTGATCATAACCGCATCATTATCGATAGCGGCAGTACCACGGGAGCCATGATCCCGTTGCTGGCGACAAAACGCGGTCTGGTGGTCATGACTAACTCACTGACAGTCGCGCAGGCACTGCGTGAACTGGAAAATGAGCCGACATTGTTAATGACCGGCGGGACTTGGGATCCGCATTCTGAAGCCTTTCAGGGGCAAGTCGCGGAGCAGGTGCTGCGTTCCTATGATTTTGATCAGCTGTTTGTCGGTGCCGATGGTGTTGATCCGGCTCGAGGCACGATAACCTTCAATGAGTTGGTTGGTCTGTCCCGGGTAATGGCGGAAGTCGCACGCGAAGTCATTGTGCTGGTGGATTCTGAAAAGTTTGGCCGTCGCATTCCGAATCTGGAGTTGCCGTGGAGTGCGATTGATACCCTGATCACCGATGACGGGATTGGGGAAGAGCTGAAGGTACAAATTGAACAACATGGTGTGCGGGTCATTCGTGTGCCGGTAACAGGTTGATAATTTAATTAAACGAATATTTCGTATATAGATAAGCAAGCAAACTTAGAGTGATGTCTCTGCGTTCTATATACCAAGTCTGAGCAGATTGGAGAAAAATAAACATGTGTGGAATCGTCGGTGCAGTAGCTCAACGTGATATCTCTGAAATTCTGGTGGAAGGCCTTCGTCGTCTGGAATATCGCGGTTACGACTCAGCCGGTGTGGCAATTATCAGCCCGCAAGGTGAATTACAGCGTGTGCGTCGTTTAGGTAAGGTGCAGGAATTAGCGGCTGCACTGGAGCAACAACCTTTGTCCGGTGGTATTGGTATTGCGCATACCCGTTGGGCGACGCATGGCGAACCTTCCGAAGCTAACGCGCATCCACATGTGTCAAATGGCGATCTGGCAGTAGTACATAACGGTATTATCGAAAACTATGAAGAACTGCGGGAAAAACTGCAGGGTTTAGGCTACGAATTTGTTTCCCAGACTGATACCGAAGTCATCGTTCATCTGGTGCATCATTACCTGAAAACCTCAGATAGCCTGTTGCAGGCACTGCAAACTACAGTGAAAGATCTGCGTGGTGCTTACGGTACGGTACTTATGGATCGTCGTGATCCTTCCCGTCTGGTCGTTGCCCGTTCCGGTTCTCCGCTTGTTATCGGTCGCGGTCTGGGCGAGAACTTCATCGCATCTGATCAGCTGGCTTTATTGCCGGTTACCCGTCGTTTTATTTTCCTGGAAGAGGGTGATGTCGCGGAAGTTACCCGTCGTGGTGTACAGATCTTTAACGTGGCTGGTCAGCCGGTAGAACGCGCAGAAATTGAATCTGAATTATCGCACGATGCCGGTGATAAAGGTCATTATCGTCATTACATGCAGAAAGAGATTTACGAACAGCCACAAGCAATCCTGAATACACTGGAAGGCCGGTTAGTTGGCAATCATATTGTGCCTGAAGCTTTCGGTACGCATGCCCGTGAAATTTTCCAGAAAGTAAAACATGTGCAGATTGTTGCCTGTGGTACTTCTTACCATTCCGGCATGGTCGCACGTTACTGGTTTGAATCGCTGGCTGGCGTTTCCTGTAACATTGAAATTGCCTCTGAGTTCCGTTACCGCAAATCCGTTGTGCATCCGAACAGTCTGATCATCACCCTGTCTCAGTCAGGTGAAACGGCTGATACCCTCGCAGCACTGCGTCTGGCGAAAGAGCTGGGTTATATGGCAAGTCTGACACTGTGTAATGTGCCAGGCTCTTCATTGGTACGGGAATCCGACCTGGCCTTTATGACCCGCGCCGGTGCTGAAATCGGTGTCGCTTCTACCAAAGCATTTACCACTCAGTTAACAGGTCTGCTGATGCTGGTGACTGCAATTGGTCGTTGCAATGGTCAGATGACCGAAACAGATGAGCGTTGTGTTGCCAGTGCATTACAGGCATTGCCTTCACAAATCGAACAGGCTTTGAAACTGGATAAACAGATTGAGGCATTGGCGGAACAATTTGCCAATAAACAGCACAGCCTGTTTTTAGGTCGCGGTGATCAATATCCGATCGCGATGGAAGGTGCGCTGAAACTGAAAGAGATCAGTTATATTCATGCGGAAGCTTATGCTGCTGGCGAATTGAAGCATGGTCCGCTGGCATTGATCGATAGCGAAATGCCAATCATTGTGGTCGCTCCTAACAATGAATTGCTGGAAAAACTGAAATCGAACGTGGAAGAAGTGCGTGCGCGTGGTGGTTTGCTGTATGTCTTTGCTGATCGGGCTGCTGGTTTCAGCAGTGACGACACCATGCGGGTTATGCCGATGGAAAGCGTTGCAGACATTATTGCGCCAATTGTGTACACCATCCCGATGCAGTTGCTGGCTTATCATATCGCACTAATCAAAGGTACCGATGTGGATCAGCCGCGCAATCTGGCTAAATCGGTTACAGTCGAATAATAATACAGCAGTAAAAACAGGGAGATGTTGGTTAACATTATATTTTTAAACTTGACATTAAATTCGTAAAGTTTGACAAAATTTTTGTAAACTTGACATTATATTTGAAAACTAGAAAAGTCCAGCTATGCTTGATTAAAAAGCATCCTGGACTTTTTTATGGCACGTAAAAATTACTTCTTATCGGAAAAACTGATTGAACAGCGGATCAAGGATGGTCGTGGGCAAGGCTATGGCGAAAAGTATCAACCATGGCTACGCGTTCAGGATGTCCCTTCCGATGGTCGATCTCATCGTATTTTCTCTCACAAAACAAAACGCATTCATCATTTATTGTCTGATCTGGAACTGGCAACGTTTCACTTGTTTGACTGGTCAGAAAGTGTTCTGGACATTCGGGAGCAATTTCCTTTGATACGCGATGACACTCGTATCATTGCTCAGAGAGAAGGAATAAAACATCCCGTTACTCAAGGTGTTGATCTGGTCATGACGACGGATTTTCTGATTGATGCGAAAGACCCATTTCCGGCTCAATTTGCTGTTCAAGTGAAATATCAGGAATCCTTCAAAGACCCACGAACCATTGAAAAACTTGATTTAGAACGTTGTTATTGGCAACAAAAAGGTATTCCGTGGGTCACGATTACTGAACAAGACATTGATGTGCAAATTCGCAAAAACATTGAATGGCTTTACTCCGTAAAAATAGATGACATTACATCAACTAAACAAATATCAGAGACCATGGCATTTTTGCCTGCTGCTGTCGCGAGATTTTCAGAGTTCTCTGTTATCGATGCTTGTAAGCATATTGATTTAGCGTATGAACTCGAACTCGGTCAATCACTTCGAGATCTCAGACTTCTTATGGCTAATAGACTCGCTGTTTTTGATATCAGAAAACCTGTTCATCAGTTAAAAATCGCAGATATAAAATTTATGCAATTGAATGGTATGGAGCCGTTTCTTTATGTGGAAAATCAATGAAGTATTGTCTTTTGATGATGTCCGCTATCGAATTTTGCACATACATCAAAGTGAAATCATCTGGATCAATATTGATGAAAACAAAGGCATTCCAAAATTAGTTCTTCACCTGCAACTTATTGAGTGGATGGACAATGGTCGATTGGTCCGATCTCAAGATCCTTACGCCTATTTGATTCATGAAGAACCGCTAGTTGATTCGGCTGCATTTAAGAAAAGGGAACATGCATATCAGGTTATATCCCCTGTTATCTTTGATGATCAATGTTTTGATACAACGGTACGAGCACAACGCATAAAACATGTAGAACA
>RRZT011031764.1_pt1 | contig 20902 bp, 14 predicted proteins | sample 2165551 | NCBI WGS metagenome assembly RRZT01 (sample SAMN10456910, study PRJNA506462) | wastewater metagenome | biome: wastewater; feature: sludge; material: wastewater sludge; isolation source: wastewater sludge with Escherichia coli K12::gfp cells carrying plasmid... | place: USA: Moscow, Idaho... | reverse complement strand
TTTAATTGTTTTTTCTTTATGACCACAAATTTTACAAGTATATACAGGCTTTTCTTCTGCTTCATAAAGTACATGATTTCCTTTAAAAACTCCATCAGGATGACCTGGACATTTACATCTTGTAAGGGTAAAAACATCTTTATAATCTTTTCCACAGTATTGGCAGTAGTATTTCATGCTGACTCCTCCCTACGTCTACTCTATTTTTTCAATGTACTTACAAATAATCTCTTTATTCCCAATAAATTTAGTTACTTTATTTTCAATTTCCCATGTTCTAAGTTTTGATTTAGGACTATTTTCAATAAGATTTTCTATTATATTATCTAATAAAATAGATTTTTCTCTAACCATATGCTGTACTAGGAAATTATTAATATTTTTACTTTCTAGATTAATTTCTAACCGATGACGCAAATAGCTTATAAAACTTTTATTACTTTTTAAAAAATCATAAAAACTAATTCTAAAATTATCTTTCGGATTTTCCATTAGATATAAAAGATCTCTTCCTAATTGTCTAATTCTTGTTGTTAGTACTTCATCACCAAAGAAATAAATTAACTGTTTATAAATTAAATATTCTGTATTTAAAAATTTTTCATTTCCTTTTGGTCTTATACTAGCCATTATTTCTATAAAATCATCCTTATCTATTTCTTCTAAAAGTGTATTCATGTTATACAGGAAATAATTCATATCTCTTTCAGATAAATCTCTATTTTTAATTTTTTCTAAGAAGTTTTTTCTATTTATTTTTTCTATATAGAACTCTTGAAAAGATAGATGACTTATTATTTGCTCTTCAATAATTATGCAAGATGGTTTATACTTATCAAGCAAACTATTCATTAGTTTCTCCTTCTAAAGTTTCTTTAATTTTTTTAAGAGTTTCTTCATCTTTTAGTTTAAATAATATTTCAACTCTCCTACTCTTATTTCTATCAACTTGCCCATCTGAATTTTTTATGAGTCTAGTATTGCTCTTTCCATTAGCTGTAAGAACTTCTTTAAATTTTTCTTTACCAGGAAAATCGTCCATTTCTTCATAAATAAATTTTAAAACTTCAAATGCTCTTTTTTGAGATAATTCCATGTTATAAATATATGAACCTACATCATCTGTATGTCCTTCTATTACAACTTGAGATGTTTCTTTTCTAATCATCTCATCTTGTATAAAGATCCTAACATATACCGGAATAAAATTTCTTAAATATTGTTTTCCCTCTTCTTTTAGCTTGTACTCATTGGAATTAAAAAGAATCTTTTCATCTATTTTTATAGCTCCTGTTAAATTATCAATATCTATCTTAATTCCTTCTTTTTTGAATTCAATATTCAATTTATCTATTATTTTTGTCTTTACAGAAGTAAATACCTCAATAATTTCTTCCCTTTTTTTCACTTCTTGATTAGAAGAAATGGTTTTTGAAACAAATAATAAAATAAAAATAATTAGTATACTTGCCATTAAGTCGCCTATTGAAAGCCAGTATGTGACAGATTCATCTATATTATTCTTATCCTTTTTCTTATATATCAACTATATCATCTCCTCTCCTTGACAACTAATTCTCTACTTCATTTAAGTCTAGTGTATTATTTCTAAGTCTTTCATTAACTAAGTTGGATTGTTTTTTAAATTCATCAATAACTTCCCTTAATGAATTAGCAATTTCTTCAATGTCACCTTTGTATTTTAAATTTTCAACCTCGTTTTGTTCAGACTGTTTTTCGTAAACAGAATTCAAAATGTCATTTGCATTTACTATATTTTTACTAATAATATCAGTTGTTGACTTTAACTCTAAACTGCTATTAACAAGCTCTCCTATTATTGAGTTAAAACTATTTATAACTTTCGAAAGACTTGAATCATAAGATGAGAATAAATCGCTTAGTCCTTTTTCATAATTGTTTTCATAAAGTTCAACTTGTTTATTAAGTGTATCTGAAAATTTAACATTAGTTTCTTCTATTAACTTTAACAAAGAATCTTTTGTTTCCTTTATTAAACTAATAATATTAGTAGAGTTTGTTTCTGTTGCTTTGTTATAACTCAGTATATTTTTTGATATAGTTGAACTAACTGTTTCTAAAACATCTTTATTGGAATCCCAAAATTTAATCAAGCTATTTTCTTGATCAATAAACTTATTTAGAGTATTAGTTATATTTTCTATTTTACCCAAATAATTATTTGAGCTTTTTATGATATCTCCACTATCAGACATTAAGTTTTCATATCTTAGGTAATTTTTTTCTGATTTTGCTAGCAATTCATTTACAGAAGAATATTCATTCTCTATTCTATCCATTAAGGTTTGAAAAGTAACTAAAGTTTCTTGATTAAATTTAATAACTTTTTCACCTATTAAACTAAAATTACTACTAATATTCATCATCTCTTTGCTATACAGTTGTATAGATTTGTTATTATCTTTGCTAAAGCTTACCAGCTCTTCCTTTAATCCAGTAAATTTAGCAACAAAATCTTCAGAGAAAACTTTAGATAGCTCAACTTCAAATGACTTACTAACTTTTTCTGCTAGACCTTCTATATTGTTATTTACAATTACAGAAAGCTGTTTCATATATTTTTCATTAATTTTATTGTATTTATCTACTCCTTGAACTAATTCTATTCCAACGCTTTCTGACAATTTTTGTTGACTCTCACGTAAAACTATAATTTCATTTTTCATATCTTCCATAGTCTCATTTCCTATATATTTATGAAAAATACTATTTATTTTTTCTTTCATTTTTAAGATAAGAGATTCATAATTTCCTATATAATTATTCAATATAACAGAAATTATTATTGAATAGTACATTCCATATAAACTAGTATAAAACGCCGTCTTAGTCCCTTCTATAAGTTCATTAAGTTGTTGTTTATCATTACTACTCAAATCAAGCCCAGATAATCCTATGGATAAACCAAAAAAAGTCCCTAATAATCCAAGTCCTACCAAAAGTTGTGGAATATAGTTTAATAATTTGAAATTCATTTTTTCTTTCATTAAACTTTCTGAATTATAGAATAATTCTGCATCAACGGTTTGACAAACTTTCCCATCTTTTAAAATCATTATTGTATCATTGTAGCTATTCCAAATTTCACTGATGTTTTTATATTTTATGTTATCCAAGAGTTTGTTATTAATTATTTGAAATTCTGAATTAATGTTGTCTAAATTAACATCTTTTAAATCAGTCATTACATATTCTATTTCTTCTAGGATTTTTTTATCTTTTCTGACTCTGGTAAGAATTGTAAAAATAAATACTAGTGTCATTACCCAAAAGAAAATATTGTTTCCAAAATCTTTTGAATCAATACTAAAAAGATTCTTATCAAGTAATTTAACTTTTATAAACACTGCTGTTAATACAGTTAATAAGGTGTAAATATAAATATAAGTTTTTTTCATTTTTCCTCCGTTTATTGAATCTTCTGCAGTATTAAATCTGCTTCGGCATTTCCATTTTTTGCACTTAGTTTTAAGTATTTTATTGATTTCTCTAAATTATATTTATCAAATTCCTTATCTAAATAAATCAAAGCCAAGTCAAAATAAGCTTGATTTTCTCCAAATTGAATTGCTTTTTCTAAATACTTAATTGCACTATCAATTGAGGCATTTTTTATTTCATTATAATAGTTCATGTATGCTAATTGTAAAAATGCTTTTGAGTTATTTTTATCCGCAGCTTCTGTATAAAAATTATAAGATTTTTCTAAGTTAGTTTCTCCATAAATTCCATGATAATAGATATCACCTTTTAATTTCAGGCATATAGAATTTCCTAACATAATACCATTTTCTACACATAAAAGCGCTTTTGATAGGTCTTTTAATTCAGCATTATATAGATATAATTCACCTAACAGCCCCAAAATAGCCCCCTCCAAATTCTTGTCCTTTTCTACTTCTTTTAGAAGTAATATGGCGTCATTGTAATTCTTATTAACTCCAAGTCCATTTATCAATAGAAATACTTTCTCTAATTTTGCTAAAGATTCATCCTTTATACTACTAAATAATTCATAAGCCTTGGTGTAATTACCTTTATTCTTCTCTATTAGACCGTCCAAAAAAATATTTTTATTATTCATTTAACACCCTCGCTATATTGAAGAATTTTCAATTAAAAGAAGTGCTTCATTAATTAAATTTATATTCTTATCTTTTTCTTTCATTATATTTTTTAAATTATCCAGTTGATTTACAAAGTTATTTTTAATTGAGCTTGTGAAATCACTTTCTGTTTTATTTAGCATTTCAATAATGATATCTCCGTGATTACCGAATTCCATTTGAAGTTCAGATAAAATTTCATTAATTGTTTTGTATTGTAAGTGAGTCAACTGCTCCACTTCTTCTTGATAAACTGTACTTTTATTAAAAGATCTTAATATTCTCTCAGTGTATTTATTACCATCAAATGATATTGTTGGAACAGATATTTCATCCAAAGCTCGTTGAACAGGACTTATAATTGTAGTTTCATCAAATTTTGAGTCAGATAAATCAAAACACTCTAGAACAGCTTTCTTTAATTCAATGCTCATTTGTTTTTTGTCAAAAATTTTACCTATAACATTAAATATAGTTTTCTCTATTTCTATAGTAAATTTTTGAACTTTCTCAATTGCTTCATATACATTTGCATAACTATAGGAAACCCTTTCTTGAACTATTTCCTCATGAGGCCAAAATTTCAATCGAAATCCCCAGCCTTTTTCTATAACTCTATCTTCAACTTTAGTTTCTCTATGAGTTGTTAGTTGTGTATAGTAATTAGCAGTGCTTTTTAATTCAATCTTTGCCTTTTCAAAGTCTTCTTTCATTTTACGTTTTGAACTAGAAAATATACTTTTTATTTTTTCTTCAGAAGAATCTATCTTAGTTATTATGCTGTTGTATTTTTTTTCAACATCCTCTTCGGTACTGTATAATAAGTTTTGAAGAGTACTATTTAATTCAACCTTAATATTATTAACCATTTTTCTAAGTAAATCTTTCTGGCCACTAACTAAATCAACAAGTTTTGTTTTCATATACTGTTCTTTTTTTTCTTTGATTTCATTAAATTTATTAATTTTTATATTATTAATAAACGAAATTCCTAACAATGTATTTTTATCGAGATTAGAATTATAATAATCTTTCTTTAAGCTTTCAAAAATATGTTTCTGTTCAGAATTTAGATTATCGTAATTTTCATATATTTGATAGGCCATTGAAGATACGAATAACGGAGGCATAGCATTTTTTATAGTTTGTAGTTTTTCATTATTGGGATTATCATTCAATAAAGGGTCTAAAACTCTTTTTGCCTGTATTTCTAACTTTTTTTTCTCACTTATATACGCCTTTTTAATATCTCCATCATAATTGCCATTCTGTTGCAATAAAACTGTGTCAAATTTTGACCCAACTAACAATACGTTTCTTATTCCTTCAGCAGGTAATTTCTCTATTATATAATTAACGTCTGAACTATCTAAAAATTGACCTGAATAGCTCATCATAATTATAAAATCACATTGTGATAAAAACTCCTTTGTCTTTAATCCTCTTGATAAAATAGGATCATTTGTTCCTGGTGTATCTACAATTTCTATACCCTTTAAGGATACTACATTCATATTTAGAGTGGTATTTTTTACAAGGGGTGTGTATTTACCTGAAGCCCCTACATAGTTCTTTAATTTTGTAGAAAATTCAAACTCATTATCTAAATCGATGTAATCAGTTTTTCCAAAAAGATCTTCATTATATAGATTCTGATTATTATACATATCTACTAGTTCTTTTGCTGCCTTAAGTTCTTCAGCTATTTTATCTTTGCACATACTTTCTATTAGTTCTCTTGTAGGTTCTTTACGCTTAGAAGAGTTCGCTTTAAATTTTTCTTGCTCCCTTCTAAATTCAGCATCAATAATCCTATCATATTCCATCTTTTTTTCTTCTATAATCTCCCAATCTTCTCTAGAAAAAAACTCAACTTGGGCTGAATTTTTTTCAGAATACCTAATTCTAGTTAATGCTGCAGTCATTGGTGTTGCAGCCTTTGGTAAATAATCTCTTCCTTCAAATAATAGGGCGTTTAAAAAAGATGACTTCCCTGCTTTGACTTGTCCCACTATTCCCAATTTAAAAGTTCTATTTTCATCTTGTATTAATTCGATTTTTTTTCCAAAATCCTCAACAGTTTTATTAAGACTAAATAGATCTTTATTGTTAATTATTTTATCATATTTTTCAATTTTATTCTTCAAGTGAAGAATATTACTCAATTCTTTTGATGAATCCATTATCCTATTCTCCTTTACTTATATTTCTATATACTAAATCTAGATTTTTTTTTAAAAAATCAATGTTATTTATTATATCCACTTTTTTTTCTTCTTTTATTTGCTCTTTAACTAATGGCTCTTTAACCCTGTTTTTAATAGAGTCTTTTTCTAATTTTAATTTATTCTTATCCATTTCTTCAGAACTTGTTTTATCTAATGTAGTTGCGGGATTTTGATTTTTTATACCTGAACTTATATTTTTGCAATCTTTTTCGAGCTCTTTATTAGGTTTTAGTTTCTTTTCACTTTCAGTATTTATTGTCACGTACTTTGCTAAAGAATCTAATTCAAAATTGTTTTCTTTTTCTATTGCATTCAATATTTTTTGAATTTCTTTTTTAAAATTAATTTCAAACTTTTTCATTGAATCAGAAACACTATTTAATTCAATATCACTTTTTTTCAATTTTTCTCTTGATTCAACCATTTTTTCTCTCAAGTTTCCATCTAAATTTTCCAAATCAGTATCAAATATTAGAACTTTATTATAATTATATAAATGTCCTTTTAAACTATTAATGCTATTATTAATGTCTTCATCTAATGATTTCATCAATACAGTAATTGAATTATTTATACTTTCAATAGTTCTAAAATTTACACAACCATTTATTTCTGATAAGCATTCGTGCAAATCATCTCCATAATAATGTTTTTTTTCTTTAGAAGAATATAAACATATTCCTTTGTATTCTATTCCATCCTGTCTTAAGCTTTCAATAATAGAATCATATACAGCCAATCTAGCCGAAGTATCCTTTAAATCGCTTTTATTTATTACGAAAAATAATGGAGAGCTTGTATTTAATCTTTTTAGAAATTCTAAATCTGTTGATGGTATTGTCCCTTTTTCTATATCTATGAGCCAAATTATAAAATCAGATTCATTCAGTTGTTCTCTAGCCATTGCTTCATCTGTTAAGTCTCCTTTTTTTGTACCTTCAGGCTTTGTATATCCTGGCGTGTCCAAAATAGCAAGGTTATCATATCGAAAACTAGTACTCTCTAAAATTATCTTTTTTATCACATGGGAAAAACTCATACTATACTTTTGGTTCAATGCATGAGATAAATCTTTTAAATCATCCATATTAATATCAATTTTATTATTAAAAGAATTATAAACCATAGCTTTATTGGAGTCTCCTGATATAATAAATGTAGGAAATGATGTTGTAGGAGTTGTATCAGTAGGCAGAACATCAAATTCCAATAGAGAGTTTATAAATCTTGATTTCCCTGCACTAAAACTTCCTCCGATACCTATGATTCTCTTAGAAAAAATTAGAGGAATTCTGCTAAATTCCTCTAGACTTCTCAAAATACTCTTAGCTTGTTTAAAGAAAGATACTTGATTTTTTAGTTCTTTTATTAACTCCTGAAATTCACTTTCTATTAGGCTATCTAAGCTTTTTATACTTTTATCTAAAATAGATTCATTCTCTATTGGGCGCAATATAGAAGTAATTAATTTTATATCACTGGACGACTCCTTTCCAGAATCCTCAAATTCTTCTTCGATCATTTCCTCGTCAGATAAGAATTCATTTTCATATTCCATAAATAAGTCACTCCCTATATTTCTATGGCTTTCAATTCAGAAAGATATCCTTCAAATTCTTTTACCCTCATATTATGAACTTCTGCGTTTTTCTTCTTTTCTTCAATCATTTCATCTAATAATGATAAGTATTCTTCTTTTTCTTTTGTAAATTTATCACTAAGTTCCTCAATAAATTTATTTTTAATATTTTCAATAGCATCTTCAATATTAACTGCAATTTTGTCTATAACATTTGGTATTACATTATTTTCAATTTGTTCTCTGTATTTTTTATCATTATTAAATATCCCTAGAAGTTTTAACAACTCAGGTAGAAAAATTATTATTACTTCAATAATTGGTGCTAAAACTGTTGTGAAAACAGCCCCTCCAATTAACAAAGCTCTAATAGCAGGGTGCTCCATAATGTTTTTTGCAAGACCCAAAAATTCAGTAACTGGATTTTCGTTATTGTCTTCAAATGAAGATATATCCGCATTATCATTTAAGTCAATATTTATATTATTAACGAATGAACTTAACTCTTTAGATATATGAGTATTCATTGAAGTAACTAAAGTTGGTCTAACTAAATTTCCAATTTTCTTAGAAAATATTTCTTGCCCTGTCTTTGCTGATTGAACCAATTGGTCTATGTTGTTGATTAATACCCTTTCAACATCATCAATTATAGCTTGTTTTGTTGTTGTAGATAATGTTCTTGATAAACTTTCTTTTTCTTGCTCAATTTTCTTTTCCAATTTAGTCATTTTTTCATTTAAGCTATCAATTTTAACCTTTATTTCACTTTCATCTAAGTCGCTATTTCTCAAAATGAAATCTATTTTTTCCTTAGTTGAATTGAGATAACTTTTTATTTTAGGTGAAAACCTCTTCTCTGCAATTGATTTTGCGTCAACATTTTTTAAATAGTTGACAAAATCTTCAATATCGTTATTTTTTGAAGATATTATCCCGATATATTTTTCATCACCATACATTCCATTAATTGTTCTTTTTGTTTCATTATATATTTTTTCTTTATCTTCTAAGCTTTTTAAATCTGATTTAGATAGTATTATTGAAAAATTCATGTCATAGTCCGTAACTTCATTAATGAAATCTAGGACTGATTCTTTCAATCCTCCATTTTCAATATCATTTAAAACTAAAAATTCAACTCCTTCTTTGATATAATTCAGTATTGCTTTATTATGATGCTCAAATTTCGAATCTATTCCAGGCATATCAACCAATACAATATCTTGTAATGGTTTGATTGACTCACTGTTAATAAATACTTCTAAATAATCATAATCTACGGAATTTATTGTCTTTATATCTTCTAAGGCAAAAACTTTAGTTCCTTTAGAATTATGTGCAATTATATGCTCTTCATAACCAAACTTTAATTCGCTGGCAATGGCAGTTTCTGGTATTATATCTACAGGTAAATAATTAACTCCTAAATATCTATTTAATAATGAACTTTTCCCAGCATTAAAAGATCCTATCAAAGGAATCTTTATTACAAAGCCATTTAGTTCTTCAATCAGATTTTTCCCTTCAACTGTATTGTCAATACCACTTTTATCTGCAATTTTAATAATTTCACGAATCACTTCAGAATATTTTTTTTTCACGTCGTTCATCTATCTCTCCTTTATAAAACTATCTACTATATCTTGATTTGTTTCAATATAGTTATTTTTTATAATTAATCTTGTATTAAATGCATATCTTTTTAGATCCTGTATTGTATTTTTTAAAAATGCTCCAGAAACTCTAAAATTATTTCTCTCATGCTCGATATGTTCTACTATTTCCTCTTCAGTAAGCTTCCCTTGCTTTCTATAGAAGGTTGATAAATTAGGATTTTTATTTTTAAATTCTATATTCTTGATGTCATCATAAAATTTTCCAATATCATATCCAACAGCCAATTTTTCAAGTTCACAAAGATTTTTAAGAATTTCTATAGCATATTGTTTCTCGGGATTATCTATTTTTACATGAACATCAAATCTTCCTTTTCTTATAGTAGCTTCATCCAGAACTTCATAATAATTAGTAGCAGCAACTACAATTAGTTTAGAATCATCTGATCTTATCCCCTCTTTATCAGCTAATTTTCCAAGTAGAGTCCCTCTTACGGCACTATTCATTTGTGGTCCACATATAGCATCAAATTCATCAAAGAATATTACTACTCCTTCTTTATCATCGCATAATTTAGATAGTTGTAATGCTTTAGTAAAAATTTTATCTAAAGAATTTAATGTATCAGCGGAAGTATGGCCAATAATATCTTTACTTTCTGCTTTAATAAAAATCAAACTTTCTTTTTTGGTTATTTGAGATATTAATTCCGTTTTCCCATTACCTGGTGGTCCATATAATAGAATCCCATTCTGTCTAGATATTTCAAAATTTTTCCTTTGTAATTTCTTTTCTTCATCTTCTTTAATCTGTGACAAGACCTCTTGAATAATCTTTTCTTCCTTTTTAATACCAAATAATTTATCTTCTTTAATGTCGTTAGAAAATTTGCACTCTAGACCTGTCATTCTTTTGATATCATCAACTAAGCTTCTCTTTTTTATTGCAAATTGACTGTTAAAAACATCTAAATAGAGCTCAGAAGGCTTGGATAAATCTTTTTGGTTAATCTTAATATTATTCTCAATACCTGCACAGAAATTTTTTATGTCTCTTCCAGACATTCTTTCACTTCTACTTTTTAAATCTTGTAAGTATTTAGCATCTAATTCATTCCAAAATTTTTCTGACAATATATTTTTAAGATTAGCTTTAAATATTTCTAATCTTTGATTTTCGGTAGGTAAACTAATCTCAATAGATTCTCCTAAACGACTTCTTACCGCTAAATCAACAGTTTCTACTCGATTAGTTGCTGATAAAATAAATACTTTCTGAGTTCCATTATCAACACCATCTAGTTGTTGGAGAAACTCATTTGTCATATCATTAGTATAAGAATCTCTATCATCCCCATCCCTTAAAGGAAAAAGTGTATCTATTTCATCTAAAAAAATTAAAGTAGGTTCATTCAATCTTGCTTCTTCAAACATATCTTTTATTTTAGGTGCTGATTGTCCAACGTATTGTCCTTTTAAATCAGAAAGTTTAGGGCACATAAAATACATACCAAATTCATTTGCTAAAGCTTTAGCTAAATAAGTTTTCCCTGTTCCAGGCGGTCCAGTTAAAATTATACCTTTCTTTTTACTTTCTTCTTCATTTTTAAAAGTACTTAGAACTCCTGCAATATCTCTCTTTTTTTCTACTTCCAATACTACATCTTTTAAAGTGATTTTTTCTTGAATTTTATTTTTAAACTCAAAATTATCTAAAGTTAGGGTTTTTCCATATTCATTAAGTTTCTTTTTTAGTACCCTTATTACTTCTCTTAAAGTTGTTTTTGTATTACTAAAATTAGTTGACACTTCATTAACATCTAAGGAATTTGGACTGTACCCTATACTTTTCCAAAGCACTCTATTTAAAGTTGTTTCAATTTCTTTTTGATTTGGTTTTCCTATTGTTATTAGTTCTTTCTCATCAAATTCTTCATAAAATTTTTCTTTTAGGGTTTCGACTTGCTTAGAACTTATGATTACCAAGTGTCTTTTTAATTTCTCTAAGTCTTTAATCTTCTTTATTAAAGTATTATCATTCTCAGAATCATAGAATTTTGCTAACCAGTCAAAATTTTCAATAAATAAAAATATTTCTTCATTTTTAAACCTGTCTACAGCAATAAGATTAGTTAATATACTATCTAATTCTCTATTATCTGTTGGCTCTGAATCGTTTTTAGTAGGTGCTTCAGTATAATTAGGTGCTTTATTTGAAAATTTTGGTCCTAAAGCCCCTCCTACTTTCATTGAATTAAACTCTCTGTATTCTTTTTCAATCCATTTATCTTTTTCCAATTTATAAAAAACTCTTTCATTTGTATCTTTTTGATATACAAACCACTTAAAATTATTATCTTTTGCGTATCTTTTACAATTCTCTACTAAACTGTAAACCCCATCTCTTAAGTTCCATAAAAATAAGTCATTAAGATTATCTCCTACCAAAAATATTCTGTTTTTTCCATACTCTTTATAGGATTTGTCTAATGAACTAAAAATTCTTTCGCCATTTTCATATTTATCCATTTTTTCACCTCTAGCCATTTGACTCATCATCTGGCCACAATTTAATTAATTTATTTATATATGTTTTTTCTTCTTCTTCTAATTTATCAATATCTAAGTTCGTTAATTGCTTTTTCAATTCGTCTTTTTCTTTTTTCTTCTTTGAAATACTATCTTTTTTTTCTTGAATTTGATCTTCTAATTTCTTAATATCCTTTTCAATATTTTCTTTTTGCATATCCATTTTAAGTTTTTTATTTATAACTTCTAACTCTTCTCTTTTGACTTGTAAATCCTTATTTTCTAAGGTTTTTTCCTTTAAAGTTTCATTTTCTCTTTGAAATTCTTCAATCATTTTTGATTTTTGATTAATTTCGTCTTCTATTTTATACAGTTCTTCTTTAAATGAATTTAAAGCACTGTTATTATCTAAAATATCATCTAATTTATTAATATTCTCTACTAAAACATTAAAAAATGAATCTTGGAATTTTTTACTTAATAAAAACGTTACACTAGATTGTTTATTTACTCTAAAATTTTTATCTACTAAAAATTCTATTAAACTTCTACTCAATGGGTAGAAATGACATATATTTTTTAGAACTTCTTCCCCTATTCTTTCATCGGTATCTTTTAAGCAATCATAAAACTCTTCCATACTTTCTTCATTTTTAAAGTACCTGTATATAATTTCTCTTTTTTCTTCATCTTTAAAAAGTTCAAAAACATTATCAAAATTTCTATTATCTACATTTACCATATAATCAATAAACTTTTTTACTTGAGTACTCATTTTTTCCCATCAACCTTTCTTTCATTTTCTTTACGATTAGCAATTATAGTAGCTTTATCTTTATAAATAACCGAACTTCCATTTTTAGTAATATCCGTAATGAATATCCCTTCTTCTTGCATTGCACCCATAACAACTTTCATCGATGCCCCGCATTGTCCAGAGACACTTTCTTTATGATTTATATCTAGTATCTGTTTTCCGTCGTCTCCAATAGCTATTCTATCAAAATCCAAAATTTCGTCTCCCACTTTTGCGGAGAGTTTATAGCCTTTTAAGATATCTTCGTCAAGATAATCAATATCAACTTCATCATAACCTAATTTATTCATAACATTATACATTCTAGTTACTAGGTCTTGCTCTTTTAGAAGCCTTTCATATTGCTTATTAGCTTTATTTATTTGAATATATAAGTTTTCCTTAAGATAGTCTACTAAATGATATGCTTCATCAAATTGTTCGTTTTTCATTAAAGTTGATATTTCTTTAGTACTTTTCAAATATTCGCCTTCATAAGAATCTAATCCATAAGATTTCTGAAATTCAAAAAGTCCAATTCCTATATTATCTCCGTCTAACAAAGCTTTTACGTCATTTACTTCAAAAGTCTTTATCAAATCCAATAAACTAGATAAATTTTCTTCTGTTCTTGTTTTCTTAAAATCAAACTCACATCTCTTACTAAAAACTTGAGTAGAAAAGTCTGCAATTTTAATATACAATTTTTGAGCACCTTTATTTATTTCTAAATCATTACTTTTTAATAGTAATCCTACTTCTTTTATTAATTCATCATAGTCTATCTTTAGAAATTTCTCTGAGTCTTCTTTATTTAGTTTACTCATTTCATTTTCTATTTCTTGCCTATGATTTTCTGCTAAAGCTCTTGTTTTTAAAGAGTTTAACTTATCCTTAATTAAATCATTTTTTTTATTATTTTCTCTCAATTTATTAATTTTTTCTTTGTTATCTAGTAAGTTTACTAAACATTCTTTTTCTATTTGTGATATCCTATTAGACTTACTTTTATAAGTTTCAACTAAAATTTTTGCCTGATTATATTCAGCATCACAATAATGAGATTTACCTATTATTCTTTTTCTTAAATTTTCTCCCTCTATATCACAGTCATTAAGTTCTTTTCTTTTAGCTGTTAATTCTTTCTTTAGCCCTTCCAGATTATTTAATTTCAAAGACTTTTTCCACGAATTAATTTCATCAATTTCTTCTTCAAGACTTTTAATTTCGCTACCAAATTTGTCTTTTAATTCTTGAGAAGAATTAAAAAAATCAAAATTCAATTTTTCTATTTGCTCAACAAATTTTTTTTCAATTTCACTCTGTTCTAATAAATATTTATCAATATTCAAAAAATTATTTTTCAAAACTTGTTCTCTAATCTTATTTCCCGATGATAGTAAATCTACTACCTCGCTTTGCTTTCTCCCACTCATTCTACTTCTCCCTTAATAATACAATTTTTAATACTTTCCCATTCATTTTGAAATTTCTTTGGCGGAACTCCCGTTATAAATATTTCACCAGTTTCAGTAAACGTTATTTCAATTTGTCTATTTTTGTAATTAGCCATTTTTTCTTTATATTGTATATAAGTTTCTTTTAAATGGTTAATATTTTGATTACTAGATCCCCGCAAATAATCATCAAAATTTAATTCCTCTATATAAGGACCGTCTATTAAAATATCTACGTATTCCAATAATTTTTTGCTCTTGGGTATTATATTGTTGTTTAGTTGTTCAAGAGTGTATCCACTGTAACATATAACATCTAAACCTAAACTTCTTACTTCTCGAACTACCTTTAACAATGATTTTATTTGTAGAAAAGGTTCTCCACCTGATATGGTTATCCCTCTTAAATTCTTAACTGCCTTTATTTCTTCTATTATTTCATCGATCTCAATCCAGTAGCCTCCAGAATCTAAAGAGTGTGTTTCAGGAGCCACACACCCTTTACAATTATGAATACATCCTTGGAGCCAAAGAACGTACCTTTCTCCTGGACCCAGAGTCTTTGTTGATGAAATTCTATGATAGAGGTATATTCTATCTTTCTCCATCTACAATTGCTCTTATAGTTATTTTACCTTCTTTAGTTTTTAATCCTGGTACATAAGTATTTTTAAAAGTTCTAAATATTTCACTTGGATTTTTAGAATCTCTCATTATCTCTCTGTCGAAATTTTTTCCCACAGGAACAAATAAAATATCCCAAGTTACTGGATTCATATATTTAGTTCTATAAAAGGCGTTAATATCATTAATAAATATAATTTCTTCTTCATTAATGTAACCTTTTTCCTTAAAACTACTTTCAAACACTCTTTGAATCCATTCTGCTAATTTAAAATCATTTACAAGAGAACTTAAAATAATAAAATTATCTATATTATTTAGATCAGGATTTAGTCCTATAGAATGCATTTCAAGGTTAACTCTTGAACAAGAAGAAATACTCTTTAGTAATTCTAAATGAGGCTCTACTATTTTTTTATTAACTGTATTATAGGAATTTTTCATTAGCTCGTATTCGTTCTTAAGTAAATTAAGTTCTTTATTCTTTTCGGTTAAAGACTCCTCTACAGATTTTTTTTGTGCTTCAATAACTGTAGTCATTTGGGTTTTGAGTTCTTCATTTTCTAGTTTTTTTGCATCAAGCTCCCTTGTTCTAGTATCCAACTGTTGAATTAAGTCTTCATTCTCCCTAATTAAGTTAGCTTGTTTATTATCCAGCTCTTTTTCAATATCCTTTTGCTTTTCATTTTCTAATCTTAGTATTGTTAAATCATTTCCTAGATCATTTTTTTCTTTATTAAGATTTGATAACTCAGATTTTACCTTTTCTAACATTATGCTAGTGTTAAGAAATTCTTGTTCCAATCTAGTGATTTTCTCTATATTTCTAGTATTTTCAATTTTGATATCAGCACTTTCCTGCTGTAAAGATTCATTCTTTGAAAGTATTCTATTTAAATCAGTATTATTATTTTTAATATTTTCGATTGATTCAAGTTGTTTTTGATTTATCTCTTTTAAGAACTTTTGTCCCTCTCTTAATTCATTCAACGCTTCAAGATATTTGTTATTGTTTTCATATATTGCATGTTGCTTACTAATAATTTCATTTATACTTTCTTCTATTATGCCTAAACTTTTACTATTACCTTCAATCCTTAATAATAATTCTAAATCATTTATTTTGTTAGAAAGATTTTTGAAATAGTCTTTAAATTTGAAATTGATAATGTTAAATAAGTTTTTTGAGATACCATTTAAATTATCTCTATTCGTAGTTAATTTTTTTATTTCATCAATTTTATCTTTAACCTCTTGATAATTTATATTACAATTTAGTCTTGAAAACTCTTCTTCTATTTTTTTAGTGTTAATTTCTATTGTTCTTAATTTTTCTATAATAAACTTGTTTCTTTCCTCTTTATCACAAAGAATCTTTTCATTTATGTTATCCAATCTAATACCTCCTTAAAGAAAATTCTATTCCAGTTTCTTCTATGTTTGGTTGTTGCTTTTTACCTAAGAAATATTCTATTACATTAGCTTTCTTAGGTCTAATCCATATAATAGCCCCAGCTTCAAGATTTAAATCATTTAAAGAAATTCTGTCAATTCTAACATTACTATTATTAATTTCTTTTATATCTGTTGATTTGGTATAATGAATATTAATTATTTTTTCTTCTTTATTAGGTCTACCTAGCTTTATCCATTCTTTAGATGTTGAACCAATAGGCACAATTTCTTCAAAAGCACTTTCATTGTTTATATCTTCAACCCCTATTCTAAATTCAAAAGGTGTAGAATCTACGTCTAATTGATGACTTAGAACCATACCAATTTTTTCTGTCGTTCTGAATCCAAGTTCTCCCATGGCAACTGCTGTTTTAGGTTTTACCCCATGAACAGAGGCTTCTTCTACAAAATGAATCTCTATGCCAGAATCTTTATATTTCTCATTCATAATAGTTTCCAATATTTTACTTCTAGAAGCGTTTCCTGCTCTAAAAATATGAAGATTTTTATAAGCATTTTCACCAAATACTTTTTTGATTTGTTCATCAAAATTATCTACTAATCTACTTATTATGTTCTCTAAATGTAGGCTCATTGTTGATATTTCAATATTTAATTCAATACTTTTAATTTCTCCCTTTTCATTTTGCAATTCCATATTCTCACTTATGGCTATTTCATCTTTTTTATTTTCAAATACTAATCTTGATATAGTTTCATTTAATTTTCTTAAATTGAAGTATGCTGGCTTAGTTTTCGCTTTCAAAAGCTCTTCAGGAAAGAGCTCAATTATTTCTTCTCCATATGGAACCGGAAACGGGATTCTTTCTTCTTTCATTATATCTTTATTTTGTTGGTAGATTTCATAAGAGAGTTTATTTATTATATACTCAGCCCCACCTCTGTCATCCCCAGAAGTGTTTTTTATATCCAACATATAATCGTGGTCTTCTTCTTCTTCAAAGGCCTTTCTATATGACCCAAATGCAAAATCCAAAGTTCCACCACCGAAATCAAATACCGCAAAATTAGAGTTTAGTCCAAATTTTTTTTCTGTAACTTCTTTTTTGCCAATAACTGCTCTAATAAAGGCAACTGGTTCTTTAGAACCCTCTCTAACTTTGATAGTATTTCTCATATTTTCTGGTGCTGCTAATTTAATCCCATATTCAAGACTTTTTATAATGGAGTTTGTTACTTCTTTTTCAAATTTTACAGGGGTTGTTATGCTATAATTTGTTATAATCATTTCATTGGCTGGAGCCAAAACTGCTCTTCCTAATAGGTATCCATAAAACGCAATAGGATCTAAAGATTCTTCATTTTCATTCTCCATTCCACTTACCAAATTAACTTCTTTTATTCCGTTTATAGGTTTTTCAATTGGTTTAAATCCCATTTTTTCATCTAAAGTTAATTGTTTGTACGGTACTAACTTTAATTGCTCTAAAACTGCATCTAATTCAGCATTAGAAGCATGAAGTATGCCATTTCTAACTGTATGTCCTTGAGAAAAAGATTCCCTCATATCTTTTCCATCTGTGAATCTTAGTGGAAGAGGTATTATAGATTCTTTATTTGACCAATCTTTACTAAATACTTCCCAGTTTCTTATTAGTAAATTAGTTGGATTCTCATACGCTTGAGCACCAAAGCTTTCTGGTCTTTCAAGTGAAACAAGTTCTATTTTCCCTCCTTTTTGGATAGCGATACAAGTCGAATTAGTTCCAAAGTCAATCGCACAATAGTTAGTTACATTAAATCTTTTAACATTAGGATTAAGCAATTTTAAATGGATCGGTAGTCCTATGGTCAAATTATTCCCAAGATCAAGGAAATCAATTTTTATTTCAAGTAAAAACTCTAAATCAACTTTTTCTTTGTAATTATTGCTATTACTTTCCTTTAAAAAATCCCCAAAATAATTTGTATCTAAAGCCAATTTTATACTCAAATCTGAAGTTCTAGAGTCTTTTTCTTCAATATTAGATATTAGTTTTTTATCAATTTCAATAACTTCATTTGTCTGAGTATTATCTGCTTGTTTAAGAACTAATTTATATGAAAGTTTTTTATCCTTTCCAGTTACAAAACTTAAAAAACTTTCTAAACGAATATCAATCCATCTGTCCCCATGGAATGCCCAAATCCCATTATCAATTAGACGTTCTTTATCTATACTTTTATATCCCAAAATTAACTCTTCTGTTATATCTGTATAGTCAACTTTAGGAAAATTAACCTTATCTACTTTTAGTTCTTTAGAACTTAAGTATTTTTTATAGTATTTATATTTATTTTTTAATTCTTTTTCTTTTACTTTATCTACTTTACTTAATACTACTTCATTAAAATCAATTTCTTCATTATTTTCAAATACAATCCTTGAGTTTGACTCTTTATCTAACTCTTTAAAATATTGAAAAGCTTCTCCTTCTTCTCCTTCAAAAATATAATGATAGTTTTCATTATTTCTTGTAAAGCATACTTTAAATGTACTCATTTTTTGCATCTCCTTTTGGATTAATTTTATATTCATATGATTAAAATAATTTTCTTGTTCCCACAAATTATTAAGTGTTGCAAATTTATCATTTTTCAATAATTCAATAATTCTTTCATTAGATTTTTTTTGAGATATAGCTTTTTTATTAATTATATTTATATATTCAGCTATTTCTCTTGAAATTTTAAGATTAAAATCTTTTTCTAATTGCTTTATTGGCAACGGTTTTAAATCAAAATAGATAAAGTAATTCATTAAATCACTAATAAATATTGCATTTTCTAAAAAATCTTTAACATTACTTTTATTATTTCCCAGTATTTCTTCAATAAAAGTTTCTATAAATCTTAACTCTATCCCTGCTGAATAAGCTAACTTAAATATATATTTGAAATTCCTTATTTTATTATTTGAGTATTTATCAATCAATAAAGCTATAGATTTAATATATTCCTTTTTAAAATCTTCTTTCAAAACATTTATTGGATGTTCAATTTCATCGAGATAAATTGGACGTACATTTTCTACCCACTCTTCGTACATTAGTTGTATAAAATCAATATCATCTTTACTCAATTTTTTTATTATTTTTTCATCAAAGTATATTTTTTTTGAAATTAAAGTAGTCTTAGTATAGATGGATTTTTTTATAGGTAATTCTATACTATAAACTTCATTCTCAATCTTTAATATAAAAAATTCTTTAGTAATTTCTAATGTGAATTTATCTTTTATAAATTCCATATTAGTTCTTTCATTTGATAGTTTTGTTTTTACTCCGAAATTTTCTCCATAATTTTTAAAAGTTTTAATAAAAAACTCTGTATTTATGGTTTTTTTTAAATATTTTTTTGTTTCTAAATCGCTCACTACTCTCCCCCCTCGTATTTTCGGTTCTGGTGCAAAAATAAAATTAATATGATATAATCAATTAAAATTCGGTTCTGGTGCAAAAATGTTTTTTGTGTAACTTATAGTTTGTACTATTCTATATTTTAAGCAGTTATACCCAAAATTTCATTTATAAAATTAACTTCAAAAAGGACATTTTGATTTTTTCTATCAATTTGTCCTTTCTTTATCATATGCATTATTTCAATTCCACAAATTGTATTTTCAGCTGATTTAAGACTACCAAATCCTAGCATTGGTTTCACTTTACGCTTGATAAACCGGTGGTCTTGTTCTATAATGTTGTTTAAATACTTTATTTTTCGAAGTTCAGTTTCTTTTGATATAATTCCATCCGTTTGCATTTCATAGATTGCAAACTCAGTTGCTGCATACTGGTCTGTTGTAATTACTCTTGGCTGATTATTATGACTTGCATTTAAAGCTTTTTTAAAGAAAGTCTTCGCAGCAGTTTTATCTCTAAATTCTGAAACATAAAAATCAATAGTATTTCCATCTGAGTCTACAGCCCTATATAAATATGCATTTTTGCCTTTGATCTTTATATAAGTTTCATCCATTCTCCATGAGTCATTTGTTGATTTCAAGTGTTTTCTTACTTTTTCCTCAATTATTGGAGAATACTCTAAAACCCATCTCATAATGGTTGTATGAGTTATACTTATTCCACGTTCTTGCATCATTTCAACAAGCATTCTATAACTTAACGGATATTTAAGATACAAACGAACACAAAGTATTATAATTTCTGTTTGAAAGGGTTTCAATTTAAATAAATTTTGTGTCATTAGCATCTCCATTTTTTAGAATTTTAGTTGATTATATCATACAAATTTTATTTTCCCACAGCCAAATGGAACATAGCCAAATTTAAATTTATTATAAAACATAGACTTTTGTTTTAGCATAAGGTAAAATTAGTACAAATATTGTGTTAAGGAAGGAATTATTTATGTATAAAAAGAATCTTTATGTATTTTTTATTTTATTTTTCATAGTAAATTTGAGCATAAATGCCTTGGAAAAAGATTTATTTCAAAAAAAATATA
>RRZT011869435.1_pt1 | contig 20910 bp, 14 predicted proteins | sample 2165551 | NCBI WGS metagenome assembly RRZT01 (sample SAMN10456910, study PRJNA506462) | wastewater metagenome | biome: wastewater; feature: sludge; material: wastewater sludge; isolation source: wastewater sludge with Escherichia coli K12::gfp cells carrying plasmid... | place: USA: Moscow, Idaho... | reverse complement strand
TTTACGACCCGATGATTGCCAAGCTGATTGTGCACGGCAAAGACCGCGCCGATGCCATAGCCAAAACGCGCGAGGCGCTCAATGGCTTTGTCATTCGCGGCGTGCAAAGCAACATCCCCTTTCATGCGGCATTGTTGGCGCACCCCAAATTCATCGCGGGCGACTTTAATACGGGCTTTATCCCCGAGCACTACGCACAAGGCTTTTGCGCCGAAGACGTGCAGCATGACGACCCCTACTTCTTGCAGGCTTTGGCTGCGCGCCTGCATATGTGGTACCGCAACCGTGCGCAAGGCTTGCAGGGCAAGTTCTGGGAAGGGCAAAAACGCCTGCCAGGGCGCGAATTTACGGTCTGTACGCTGGGCAAGCAAGGCGAAAACAGCTACGTCAAAGTCAGCCTGGGCGAAGTAGAGCTTGAAAAACCACTCACAGTAACCGTACACGCCCCCGATGGCGACCGCATCTACAGCCTGCTGGTGCGCAATATGCTGCATGAAGGCGCTATCAGCGGCACAGTCAATGGCAAGCCGTTTACGGTGCAGATGGAGCGCGGCAAAGGCAAAGACCCGCTGGCCATACGCGTTATACACAACGGCGCACAAATTGATGCGCTGGTGTTGCAGCCGCGCACCGCCGAGCTGCTCAAGCTCATGCCCTACAAAGCACCGCCAGACATGAGCAAATACGTACTCTCGCCCATGCCAGGCTTGCTGGCACAGGTGGCAGTAAAAGTGGGGCAAAAAGTGCAAGCGGGCGAGCGCGTAGCAGTGATTGAAGCCATGAAAATGGAAAACGTGCTCTTTGCAGCGCAAGACGGCGTAGTAGCCAAAGTGCTGGCCGAGCCAGGCGAAAGTTTAGCCGTGGACCAAGCCATCATCGAATTTGCTTAAACGGCAAGCACAAGCCCCTCAAAAAGCAAAAACACGGCAAATCGCCACAAGCAGCCCCCATGCGCCCTGCAAGGCAGAAATGCCCTGCAAGCCGCATAAACACTGCTTGCCGCGGTTTTCCGTGTTTTGCGCGTATTGCATGCATATTGCCTGCGTATTGCCAAGCCTATTGCCACAGTTGGGCACGCTTCATCACACTTTGCCGCCAATTGCAATCTGGCGCTCAAGTAACAAACAAACCACAACCTTTGGCCCCCAGCCACTTTGCGCTACCATGCAAGGCTACATTTCATCCTAGCCAAGATTTACCACCATGACCCTGCGTATCTACAACACACTGGCGCGCGAGCTGCAAGCCTTCACCCCCATCGAGCCCAACCACGTCCGCATGTACGTCTGCGGCATGACTATTTACGACCTGTGCCACATCGGGCACGCCCGCATGATGATTGCGTTTGACGTGGTGCAAAAATGGCTACGCGCCAGCGGCTATAAAGTCACCTACGTGCGCAACATCACCGACATTGACGACAAAATCATCAAACGCGCCGTAGAGCGCGGCATCACCATCCGAGAGCTCACAGACGAGATGACTGCCGCCATGCACGCCGACTTCTCCACCCTGGGCATAGACCCCCCCACCCACGAGCCACGCGCCACCGAATACGTGCGCCAAATGACCGACCTCATCGGCACACTCCAGCAAAAAGGCTTGGCCTATCAGGTGCAAGGCAGCGCCGAGCAAAGCGCCAATGGCGGCATGGGCACAGCCGAAGCGGGCGACGTCATGTTCTCGGTACGCAAGCAGCCAGGCTACGGCAAACTCTCGGGCAAATCGCTCGATGACCTGCGCGCAGGCGAGCGCATAGCCGTGCAAGGCGGCAAGCAAGACCCGCTGGACTTTGTACTGTGGAAAGCATCCAAACCCAGCGAACCAGACGACGTCAAATACCCCTCACCCTTTGGCTGCGGGCGACCAGGCTGGCACATCGAATGCTCTGCCATGAGCATGGCGCTGCTGGGCGAAACCTTTGACATCCACGGCGGCGGTGCCGACCTGCAATTTCCCCACCACGAAAACGAAATCGCCCAAAGCGAAGGCGCCACAGGCAAAAAATACGTCAATTACTGGATGCACAACGGCTTTTTAAACGTTGATGGCGAAAAAATGAGCAAATCGCTCAACAACTTTTTCACCATCCGCGACGTACTCAAAAGCTACGACGGCGAAACACTGCGCTTTTTCATGCTGCGCGTACACTACCGCCGCCCGTTTAACTTCAGCGACGCGGGGCTGGACGATGCCCGCCTTGGCCTCAAACGCCTCTACACAGCACTACAAGCCACCACGCCACAAGTACCCGCCACAATCGACTGGAGCAACCCGCACGCCGCCCGCTTCAAAGCCGCCATGGACAACGACTTTGGCACCCCCGAAGCCGTAGCCGTGCTGTTTGACCTGGCCGCCGAAGCCAACCGCAACGCCTGCCCCCACACCGCAGGCCTGCTCAAAGCACTCGCAGGCACACTGGGCATACTGCAAAGTAGCCCCGAGCAATACCTGCAAGCAGGCGCAACGCTCGATGCCGCCACCATCCAAAGCCAAATAGACGCACGCACCGCCGCCAAAGAAGCCAAAAACTGGGCAGAAGCCGACCGCATACGCCAAAGCCTCTTGCAGCAAGGCGTAGTCCTCAAAGACTCCCCCACAGGCACCACATGGGAGATGGCGCTGTAATGCAGGCAACAACCACCCTGGCACCAACCCTGGCACCAGCCTTGACACCAGCCGCACCCTTGGCAGCCAACGCGCACCTGCTGGCACAACCCGCAGACACCCGCATCAGCCTTGCCGCCCCAAAAACATCGGGCGGCAAGCCTGCCAACCAAAGCGCCCAACAAGCAGCAGCTACAGCGTCAGCAAACAACGCGCCAGCCAGCCAAACCCCAGACTACTGGAAAGCAGCCTGCACCCACCTAGGGCGCAAAGACCGCGTCATGAAAAAGCTAATCGCGCAATACGGCTCGGCCAGACTGCAAACACGCGGCGATGCCTTCGCCACACTGGCGCGAAGCATTGTCGGGCAGCAAATATCCGTCAAATCGGCGCAATCCGTCTGGAACCGCTTTGCCGCACTAGCCACAGCCATCACAGCGCAACAAGTCCTGCAACTCAACGCGCAAGACATGCGCGCAGCAGGCTTGAGCGCTCGAAAAATAGAATACCTCTACGACTTGGCGCGCCACTTCGACGCAGGACACATGCAAACCCAAGACTGGGGCGAACTCAGCAACGAAGCCGTCATAGCCAAACTCACCGCCATACGCGGCGTAGGGCGCTGGACGGCCGAGATGTTCCTCATCTTCCACATGATGCGCCCCAACGTACTCCCGCTTGATGACGTAGGGCTGATAAAAGGCGTAAGCCACAACTACTTCTCAGGCGAACCCGTCAGCCGCAACGAAATACGCGAACTGGCACAAGCCTGGCAGCCTTGGTGCAGCGTAGCAACTTGGTACATCTGGCGCTCACTCGACCCCTTGCCCGTAGCGTACTAGCGTATTAGCGCACGACGCACTAACACACAAACAAAGCCCTGCGCACAAATATCCACACAACGGCATAAGCACTTGCCACAGAAACAAAACCGCTATTGTTTACAATGCAGCCCAAGCCCAACAGGAGACACCAGCGTGACTAAACGAACATTCCTCGACTTTGAGCAACCCATAGCCGAACTCGAAAACAAAATTGAAGAACTGCGCTACGTGCAAAGCGAGTCAGCCGTAGACATATCTTCCGAAATAGAGCAGTTGAGCAAAAAAAGCCAACAACTCACCAAAGACATATACAGCCAGCTCACCCCCTGGCAAATCAGCAAAATCGGCCGCCACCAAGAGCGCCCCATGACGCTGGACTACATCGCAGGCATCTTTACCGACTTCGTTGAAATGCACGGCGACCGCCACTTTGCCGACGACAAAAGTCTGGTAGGCGGCTTGGCCCGCATCAACGGCACACCCTGCATGGTGCTCGGCCACCAGCGCGGGCGCGACACCAAAGAGCGCGTCATGCGCAACTACGGCATGAGCCGCCCCGAAGGCTACCGCAAAGCCCTGCGCCTGATGAAAACTGCCGAAAAATTCGGTCTGCCCGTATTTACCTTTGTTGATACCATGGGCGCATTCCCTGGTATTGATGCCGAAGAACGCAGCCAAAGCGAAGCCATCGGCCGCAACATCTTCGAAATGGCGCAACTCGAAGTACCCATCATCACCACCATCATCGGCGAAGGCGGCTCAGGCGGCGCACTCGCCATCAGCGTGGCCGACCAGGTACTCATGCTGCAATACTCCATCTACTCCGTCATCAGCCCTGAAGGCTGTGCCTCCATCCTCTGGAAAACCGCCGAACGCGCCCAAGACGCAGCCGAAGCGCTTGGCATCACCGCCCACCGCTTAAAAGCCCTGGGCTTGATTGACAAAATAGTCACCGAACCCGTAGGCGGCGCACACACCAACCACACGCAAATGGCATCCCTGCTCAAACGCGCACTGCTTGAAGCCCTACGCCAAGTCAGCGACCTCAAGCCCCAAGAGCTGCTAGACCGCCGCTACGAGCGCCTGCAAAGCTACGGTCGTTTTAACGACACGCGCGCAGTCAGCGAATAAACAAATCGCGCAAGCCTTCTAGCCATGCCACATGCGCTACTGGCAGACTGGCCAATCTCAGACATTGACCGCGCATTGTGGGACTGGTGGCTGCAATTGCCTGCGCCGAAGCCCGCCAAGCTGGGCGTGGCTTTTAGCGCAGGGGCAGACTCCACCGCTTTGCTGCTGGCTGCCGTGCGGCTACAACAAGGCTGCTATCACCCAGACAAGCGCATCGCCTTGCCGCAGCAAATTGTGGCGTTGCATGTGCACCACGGCCTGCAATCGGCAGCAGACGGGTTTGCACAGCACTGCCAGCAAATTTGCCGCCAGTTACCAGCCCGTACGCCCAAGCACGCGTTTGCCCAAACGCCTGCCCAAGCGCAGCTTGACGATGGCGTTGCTTGCGTTATAACCCGCGTGCAAGTTGCGCTTGCAGTAGGCGATAGCCTTGAGGCACAAGCGCGTATCGCACGCTATCAGGCGCTCGCCAGCAGCGCACAGCAAACTGGTGCCGAGATAGTGCTATTGGCACACCATGCAGACGACCAAGCCGAAACCGTGCTGCTGGCCTTAAGCCGTGGTGCAGGCGTAGCAGGGTTGGCAGGTATGCCCGCGCAATTCAACAGAAATGGCTGCCAGTTTGCGCGACCGCTGCTTGCGCTTTCTGGCGCATGGTTGCGGCAATGGCTGCACCAGCACCAGGTGCCGTGGATAGAAGACCCAAGCAATACCGACCAGCGTTTTACCCGCAACCGTTTTCGCCACAGCTTGCTGCCAGCACTGGAGCAAGCCATGCCCGCCTTTCGCACCAGCATAGCCCGCAGCGCACGCATGGCAGCGCAAGCCGACCACTTGCTGCAAGCACTGGCACAGCAAGACATGGCGCACACAGGCAACCCGCCACGCATTCGCGCCTTGCAACAGCTCGACCGTGCGCGCCAAGCCAACGTGTTGCGCTACTGGCTCAAAACCAGTTACCAAACTACGGGCAGCGAAGCGCAAATCAATGCTTTGCTGGATGTATTGGCAGCTTGCACCACGCGCGGGCACAAAATCCGCATCAAAACTGGAAACGGATATGTAGAGCGCGATGGTGAAAAACTGCTTTGGCGCTTGCTACAATAAAAAACTTTTTTCACCAGGCGGAGTCACCCCTTCGCCATGAGTGCCACATCGACTGTTTCGGAACATCTCTTATGGCTTTAATCGTTCACAAATACGGCGGAACCTCCATGGGTTCAACCGAACGCATCAGCAACGTAGCCAAACGCGTAGCCAAATGGGCGCGCGCAGGCCACCAAATGGTAGTCGTGCCATCTGCAATGAGTGGCGAAACCAACCGCCTGCTGGCTCTGGCCAAAGAATTGGCTCCAGTTGGCAGCAACGCTTGCACACTGCGCGAAATGGACATGATTGCAGCCACTGGCGAGCAAGTATCTGTGGGCCTGCTGGCCTTGGCGCTGCAAGCCGAGGGCGTGCCAGCCATTAGCTTAACGGGCTGGCAAGTGCCCGTTCATACCGATAATGCATATACCAAAGCGCGCATCGAGTCTATTGACGATCAGCGCGTGCGCGCCGAACTTAACGCGGGCAAAGTCGTCATCATCACGGGCTTTCAAGGGCTCGACGGCAACAACAACATCACCACGCTGGGGCGTGGCGGTAGCGACACATCAGCCGTAGCCGTAGCAGCCGCACTCAAAGCCGACGAATGCCTGATTTTTACCGACGTAGACGGTGTCTACACCACCGACCCGCGCATCGTGCCCGAAGCACGCCGCTTGGGTAGTGTCAGCTTTGAAGAAATGCTGGAAATGGCCTCCATGGGCTCGAAAGTGCTGCAAATTCGCGCCGTTGAGTTTGCTGGCAAATACCACGTCCCCCTGCGCGTATTAAGCAGCTTCACCCCTTGGGATATTCCCATTGAAGAAGAAGATAAATCTGGAACACTGATTACTTTAGAGGAAGATGGAAAAATGGAAAAAGCCGTAGTCTCTGGCATTGCCTTTAACCGTGATGAGGCCAAAATTTCTGTCATGGGCGTGCCCGACCGCCCAGGCGTTGCCTATCAAATTCTGGGCGCAGTAGCTGATGCCAACATCGAAGTCGATGTCATCATCCAAAACATCAGCAAAGACGGCAAAACCGATTTCAGCTTCACCGTGAATCAAGCCGACTATGCGCGCACCATTGACCTGCTTAAAACCAAGGTGTTGCCCGAAACTGGCGCGGCTGAAATCGTAGGCGATACCAAAATTTGCAAAGTCAGCATTGTCGGCATCGGCATGCGCAGCCATGCAGGCGTAGCCAGCCAGATGTTCCGCGCACTGGCCGAAGAAGGCATCAACATTCAGATGATTTCTACTTCCGAAATAAAAACATCGGTTGTTATTGATGAAAAGTACATGGAACTCGCCGTACGCACCCTGCACAAAGCATTTGAGCTTGAACAAGCAGTTGGCAGCAAATAAAAAACGAAAAATCCCATTTTTGGGCTATAATTCATGATTCCAAAAATTGGAGACGTGACCGAGAGGCCGAAGGTGCTCCCCTGCTAAGGGAGTATGCGGTGTAGAGCCGCATCGAGGGTTCGAATCCCTCCGTCTCCGCCAATTAAAGCCCTAAGTAATTGATTTACTTAGGGCTTTTTGTTTGCCAAGATGTTTTTGCGGTTTTTTCGGGGGGGCGGGCAGGTTTTTCGGTTTAACCCACTTTCTCTTGTTGTCGCTTTTGCGCATTTGGCGCAATCGGATGCATTGGGCCTCAGTGCAGCAATCAACATCCATCAATTCCCATCAATGTCAGACAATGCCAGCTGCAAGCCCGTTATGAGCCAGCCATAAGCCAGCTACTTGCAACGTATTTGCGCGCAGCCACCAGCACAGGTATGGCTTGTTGTGCATTACCATCGCGTGTTCTGTGGCGCATGCCTGTGCCAATACCATCAAGCACGAAAACCACCCAAGGAGTACCCATGCACGAACTCAAATGCCCGAAATGCGGCTCGGCCTTTACGATTGATGAGGCAGGTTATGCCGATATTCTCAAACAAGTGCGCGATAGCGATTTTGAAAAGCAATTGAACGAGCGCCTTGCGTTGGCCGAGCAAGACAAGCGTAGCGCACTTGAATTGGCGCAAGAGCAAAGCACACGCCAACTGCAACAAGCCGCCGCGGCCAAAAACGCCGAAATACAAGACCTGCAAGCCCAGCTTAAAGCACAAAACGAAGCTGCCGAAACCGCGCGCCAGCTTGCCGTGGTGTAGGCGCTGGGCAATGTTGAAAAAGAGCGCGATGCCTTGGCTAACCAATTGGCAAAAGCCCAGCAAGAGCAGCTTGCACAGGCGCAATTGGCGCAAGTGCAGCTTCATGCCGAGTTGCAGAAGGTCAATGCCAGTAAAGACCAGGAAATCAGCGCCTTGAAAGCATCGCTGCAAGCCAGCAATACCGAAAAAACCCTTGCCGTGACACAAGCCACGAGCGGCATTGAGAAAGAGCGTGATGCGCTAGTTAGCCGCTTGCAGCTTGTGCAGACTGAAAAAGAATTGGCTGAAAAAGCCCTGCGGGAAAAATACGAAGCACAGATTAAAGACCGCGAGCAAGAAATAGAGCGTGTGCGTGATATGAAGGCGCGACTTTCTACCAAAATGGTGGGCGAAAGCCTTGAACAGCATTGCGAAACTGAATTTAATCGCATACGCGCAACGGCTTTTGCGCGTGCGTATTTCGAGAAAGACAATGACGCGAGCAGCGGCAGCAAGGGCGACTATATTTTTCGCGACCATGATGAGGCAGGCACTGAAATTGTCTCCATCATGTTTGAGATGAAAAATGAAAACGAAACCACTGCAACCAAAAAGAAGAACAAGGATTTCTTAAAAGAGCTTGATAAAGACCGCAGCGAGAAAGGGTGCGAATACGCTGTGCTTGTGAGTTTGCTTGAGCCTGAGAGCGAGCTTTACAACACGGGCATTGTGGATGTGTCGTACCTGTATCCCAAAATGTACGTTGTGCGGCCGCAGTTTTTTATTCCTATCATTACCTTGTTGCGCAATGCGGCTACCAGCGCACTGGCGTACAAAACCGAGCTGGCGCTTGTCAAAGCGCAAAATATCGACATCACCCGATTTGAAACGCAGTTGGAAGACTTTAAAACCGCGTTTGGTCGCAACTGGCGTCTTGCTTCGGAGGGGTTTGAAGAAGCCGTTAAGCGCATTGATGAGGCGATTAAAGATTTGGAAAAAACCAAAGATGCGCTTTACAAATCGGCCAATAATTTGCGGTTAGCCAATGACAAGGCCGAGGATTTGACGATTAAAAAGCTCACGCGCGATAACCCGACGATGGCGGGTAAATTTGCCGAGCTTAAAAATACTGCGGCTGATGCCAAGTAAGCAGCTTTAGTTGATGCGCTTGCGCCAGAGAAACTAGTCTGTGGCGCAAGCCCAGCAAGCCCAGAAATCGCAGCAAGCCCAGAAATCGCAGCAAACCCAGCAAACCCAGCAAACCCAGCAAACCCAGCAAACCCAGCAAACCCAGCAAGCACGTCAAACCCTGCCAAAGGCAAAGCCGCTTACGGTATCTGCCGCTGCGCCTTCGATTTCGTCTATGAGGCGTAGCAGGGGGGTAAGCTCGCGGTAGCGGCGGGCGGTGTGGCGGATGTAGGCGATAAAGCGGGGCGTATCGGCCAGGTAGCGCGGCTTGCCGTCGCGCAGGCTTAGGCGGGCAAATATGCCTGCTACTTTGAGGTGGCGCTGTAGCCCCATCCACTCTACGGCGCGGTAAAACGCGCCAAAGTCGCTGTGCCAGTCTTCAAAGTCCATCAAGCCGCGTTTTTTTGCCTGTTCCCAGTAGCGCACGGTGATGTCGAGCACAAAGTCCTCATCCCAACTGATAAAGGCATCGCGCAGCAGGCTGGCAATGTCGTAGGTGATGGGGCCATAAACCGCGTCTTGAAAATCAAGTATGCCCAGTGGTGCATTGGGTGCATCGCCCAGCATGAGGTTGCGCGGCATGAAGTCGCGGTGCACGTAAACGCTGGGCGCTGCCAAGTTGCGTTGCACGATTTGTTCAAAGGTGCTGGCAAGGGTTTGCGCCTGTGCGGTGGTGGGTTCGATTTGGCGGTGCTGGCGCAGATACCAGTCGGGGAAGAGTTGCAGTTCGCGTTGCAGCAAGGCGCTGTCGTAAGGCGGCAAGACGTTGGGGCGCGAGGCGCTTTGCCATTGCAGCAGCAGTTCGATGGCTTGTGTAAAGTAAGGCTGGGCGGCGCTGGGGTTGGCGGGGTCGAGCGCACTCATCATGGTGCGTTGCCCCAAGTCGGTTAAGAGCATGAAGCCGCAGGCGGTGTGCCAGTGCAGTATTTGCGGTGCGGGCAGGCCAGCTTGCTGCATCAGCTCGGCTACGTGAACGAAGGGCTGGCAGTTTTCGTGCTCGGGCGGCGCATCCATGATGATGCGGCTGGTTTGGCCGTCGGCACACTGGATGCGGAAATAACGGCGAAAGCTGGCATCTGCACTGGCAACAGTAAGCGTTTCTGGAAGCAGGTTTTGCTGTGGTGTAATGGCGCTGAGCCATTGGTGAAACAGGGTTTCGCGTTCGGGGCAAGTCCAGGCGGGAGCGATAAGGTCTGGCATGGTAAGGTGCATTGCAGTAAAACAACTGGTATTGTGGCACGCATTGTCCATTTGGCTGGCAAAATAGCGACTTTGTCTGCTACTGTCTTTTTCTTTTGCCTTGTTGCGGTGTAATTGTTTTACAGCTTGTATTTGCCGCTTCTCAATATCAGGATACGTGTGCCAGTTTTACAGAAATTTTCTGCTTCTTCTTTTGCTGGCTGCTTGCGGCAAAGTAATGCCGTAGCGCGGCAGGGCTGTGCTGTGCCCGCAAAGCTGCGGCCTATAGCTGCGCTGGTGCTGGCGTTTTGTGCGGGTGTAGCAAGTCTTGCCTGCAAACAGGCGCATGCGGCTGGTGCTGCCTCTGGGGCTTTGAATGCGCAATCTTTGGCTCAGCAGTCTTTGGTTTTGCGCCCAAGCCCTTGGCTGGAAGAAAATATATCTGCGCTGCAAGGGCGGCAAGCAGCCAGTGTGATTTGGGGTGATAGGCTCGATGGCGAAATAGATCGGCAAGTTACCGTTACGGGGCAGGCCGAGCTGCGCCACCCTGCGCACATACTGAAATCTGATGTGCTGCGCTACGACCAAAGCACCAATATCGTTACTGCCAGCGGCAAGGTGCTGGTTAATCGCCAAGGCGACGTATTTCGTGGCGAGCGATTGCAATTGCAGATGGATAGCTACGAAGGCAGTTTTGACAATGTCAATTACGAGATTTTAAGAACAGGCGGGCAGGGTACTGCCAGCAAGGTGGATTTTCTCGATAGAGACCACAGCGTAATTTCTGATGGCATTTACTCCACCTGCAAACCCGAACCTGGGCAGGCAGATGCAAACTGGAAGCCAGACTGGTATATCAGGGGCAAGAAAATCATTCTGGATACAGAGCAAGACCAGGGCTACGTAGAAGATGGTGCGCTGGTTTTTGGTGGCGTGCCTGTTATCCCTGTACCCAGCTTCGCTTTTCCGCTTTCAGACAAAAGGCGCTCTGGCTTTTTGCCCCCTGCAATGAGCTTTAGCAGTGCCAGCGGTGCGCAGTACAGCCAGCCGTATTACTTCAATATTGCGCCCAATCGCGATGCAACAGTGGCAACCAACATCAGCAGCAAACGCGGCTTGGATTTGTACGGGCAGTTTCGTTATCTGGAAGACAACTACCGCGGTCAGTTAGACCTCAACGTCATGCCGCGCGACCGTTTAACCAGCACCAAACGCTGGAACTACCACCTCGACCACACGCAAAGCTGGCCGCATAGCACCACGGGATTTGGCAACTTCGTATTTTCGCTAGACCTCAACCGCGTAAGCGACAACACCTATTGGCGCGATTTTCAAAGCGTCAAAGGCATGCGCAACACCAGCGGGCAAATCAGCCCACGCCTGCTGGCCAATACAGCCACATTGAATTGGAACTATGCCGACTGGTCGGCCTTCGTCACGGCGCAACGCTGGCAAACGCAACAACTACCTGCGCCTGACAACATCACGCCGCCCTTTGACAAAATGCCGCAAGTGCACCTGCGCTATGCACGCAACAACGTGCGCGGCTTTGATGTGGCTTTGGATATGGATAGCACCCATTTCAAGTCAGACACCCAGCTCACAGGCCAGCCCAACGGCACGCGCAGCTACATGCAGGGCAAAGTCAGCTACCCGTGGATAGGTTCTTGGGGCTTTCTCACCCCAGGTGTTGAGCTCAACGCCACGCACTACCAAACCAGCACCCCCATGGCAGACGGCCGCCGCAGTGCTAGCCGTGTTTTACCCACATTAACGCTTGATGGCGGGCTGGTCTTTGAGCGCAAAGCCAGCCTTTTCGGGCGCAGCCTTACGCAAACACTGGAGCCGCGTTTGCTCTATGTGTACACGCCCTACAAAAAGCAAGATGCACTACCGCTTTATGACACGGCCGTAAAAGACTTCAATCTGGCCAGCATATTCAGCAGCAACCCATTTACTGGCGCAGACCGCTTCAGCAACAGCAGCACCATTACCGCAGGGCTTACCAGTCGCCTTTACGATGCAACCGATGGCGCCGAACTGGCACGGCTCACAGTTGCACAACGCCACCGCTTTACGCCGCGCCGCGTCTTCCTCAATGCGCTCGACAGCAAAGACAACCAAAGCATGAGCAACATCTTGCTTGACGGCGCAATCCGCTGGAACCCACACTGGAGCGCTGAAACCTCGCTAGACTACGACCAGCGCACCAACAAAGCAGTCAGCGCCCGATTAGGCGTGCGCTATGCGCCAAGGCCGTACCGTGTTGTTACAGCCAACATCTCGCGCCAAACTGGCGGCAACGAGCAGCTTGACGTAGGCTGGCAATGGCCACTCAACGACCTGTGGGGCGACAAAGGCAAAACCCTGCCCGCAGGCCAAGGCGAGGGTGCTGGGCGCTGGTATATGCTTGGGCGCGTTTACTACTCATTAACCAATCGCCGTGTAACCGAGGCATTGGCAGGGCTTGAATATGACTCTTGCTGCTGGATTGCCCGCGTAGCCGTGCGCAGCCAGCAAACCCAAACACTGCCCGTGCGCATGAACCACTCCGTCATGCTGCAACTTGAATTTAACGGCCTGGCACGCATTGGCACAGGAGCACTCCAGCTTTTCCGCGACAATGTACCAGGCTACACACCACTGCGCGAGGCGCAGCTCACCCAGCCCAGCCGCTTTGGGCGCTACGACTAAGCCAAATAACCCCTATATTTTTATTTGACAAGCACGAGGTAAACACAAATGACTGCAAGCATCTTTTTCACCCGCAGTAAAACAGGCGCAAGCGCGTTGGCAGCAGCCCTGTTGCTCAGCCTCAACGCCAGCATGGTGCATGCAGCGCCACGGCGCACGCCTGCGAAAAAAGCGCCAGCCGCAACTGCAGCCAAAGCGACAGCTACAGCCGCACAAACACAGCAAGCAGCGCAAGCGCAACAAAACCAAGTGGCAGACTACGTAGTAGCCGTAGTCAATAGCGTTCCTGTAACCAACCACGAAGTCAATAAACGCGCCAGAGAAATAGCGCAACAGGCCGCAGCCAATCAAAACAGCGGGCAAAACGAGCAACCACAAGCCAAAAACCAGAGCAAGCAAGCCAAGCAGCAGCCCAAGCCACAAGCCGAGCCGCAGGCAGTAAACGAGGCGCTGCTCAAACAGGCGCTAGACGAGCTCATCGTGCAAAAGGCAGCCATCCAGTCGGTACGCAACACAACCCTGACGGTAAGCGAAGACGAGTTTAACGATGCAGAAAGAAAACTGGCCAGCCAGCGCAACGTCAGCCCCAAAGACTTTCGCGCCCGCGTCATGGCAGAGCGCCGCATCAGCGAGGCTGAATACCGCAAAGACCTGACCGACCAGTTGCTGCTACGCAAAATGCGCGAAGCGCGAGTCGATATGGCCAGAGAAAAAATCACCGACATCGAAGCCATGCAGTGGTTGCGCGAGCACAAAGGCAGCGACGCACGCATTACAGAAAACCATGCCCGCCACATCTTGCTACTTAATGACAAAGGCATAAGCGAACAGCAAGCCGCAGCCAAACTTGCGGATATACGCAAGCAAATCGTTGCAGGCAAGCTTGACTTTGCCATGGCAGCACGTACCACCTCGCAAGATGGCAGCGCCGAGCACGGTGGCGACTTGGGCTGGGCGCCAGAAGGCGCTTTTGTGCCCGAGTTTGAAGAGCACCTGGCAAGCATGCAGCCCGGCCAGATAAGCCAGCCATTTGCCTCACGCTTTGGCGTGCATCTGGTGCAACTGCTTGAGCGCCGCAGCAAGCCTATGCCACAAGCGCAACAAGTGCAAATTGCGCGCAGCATTCTGGCTGAAGAAAAAGCAGCAGAAACGCTCGCACAATGGGAAAACGAAGTCCGCGCCCAAGCCTATATTGAAATGCGCGAGGCAGCACGTTGAGCCTGCCAGCCAGAAAAGCGCACGCAGCCGCGCACTCGGGCAAAACAAGCGGGCATATTGCGCGTAAACGCTTCGGGCAGAACTTTCTGCACGACCAGGGCGTTATAGAGGCCATAGTGCGGGCCATCAACCCGCAAGCGGGAGAGCCGCTGCTTGAAATTGGCCCAGGCCTGGCAGCGCTGACCCAGCCCTTGGTAGAACGCGCGGGGCAGCTCGCCGTAATCGAGCTTGACCGCGATTTGGCTGCGCGTCTGCGTCAGCACCCCCAGTTGGATGTGATTGAGTCGGATGTGCTCAAGGTCGATTTCACGGCACTGGCAGCCGAGTGCCAATGGGCAAAAATCCGCGTAGTGGGCAACCTGCCTTACAACATCTCTACCCCCATATTGTTCCATCTGCTCGCGCATGTGGCAGTGGTGCAAGACCAGCACTTTATGCTGCAAAAAGAGGTGGTTGAGCGCATGGTGGCCACGCCTTGCACAGCGGCTTACGGGCGGTTAAGCGTCATGCTGCAATGGCGCTATGCCATGGAAAAAGTGCTACAGGTGCCACCAGAAAGTTTTGACCCCGCCCCCAAGGTCGATAGCGCAGTAGTGCGCATGGTACCGCGCAGCGATGCAGCCAAGCTGGATGTAAAACTGCTTGAAACACTGGTGCAAGTGGCATTTAGCCAGCGCCGTAAGCTGCTACGGCATACTTTAGGGGCGTGGCTGCAAGAGCAAAACTTTGCAGGCAATTTTGATGTGCAGCGCCGCGCTGAAGAAGTGCCTGTGGAGCAATACATTGCTCTGGCACAGTCTTTTCTTGATTAAATCTTGCTAATGTTTAACGCTTAATGATTAATTATTAATGCTTGGCATTTAATCAAGGAAGCGCAGATTGATAGTTTAAGCAAGAGGGTATTAAAAAAGCCGTCATTGCCGAGCCATAACGTTTTTTCCCGAAACTGGAAAAAATCAGCGCCTCCTTCAGCCTTGATTAATAAAACCCATCTTGATTGAATGCATGTGATTGGATGGGATTTAATTCAAGCCAAACCAAACGCTTTCAATTTAAGAAGGCGTTGATTTCTCCTTCTTTACGCTTCCAATAAGAGAGAGTATAGAAAGTTGCAAAGCCTGCTCAGGCTGCAAACCAGTGCTGCGAAATGTGCTGCAATAAATTCTCGCTTGCACGGTAATGAGGCGCGATTGTGTTTTTTATACAAAACTGAAATAAATCAGTATTTCTTTTCAACCATTTAAATAGCAGGAGTTATAGCTATGACTGGCAATGTCAAACAATCGCAGCGCCCCATTCGGGTGCTGATGGTCTGCATGGGCAATATTTGCCGCAGCCCAACTGCACAGGCTGTTATGGAGCACTTGGTGCAGCAAGCAGGCTTGCAGCAGCATATTGAGGTGGACTCGGCAGGTACGCATAACTACCACACGGGCAAGCAGCCTGATGCGCGTAGCCAGCAGCATGCGCAGGCGCGTGGCTATGATTTATCGCAGCAGCGGGCGCGGCAATTGCACAGTGCAGATTTTGCAGCGTTTGATTGGGTGCTGGTGATGGATGCCGACAACGAGCAGGCAGCGCGCAGCTTGTGCCCACCGCAGCACCAGCATACGATTCGCCGCTTGGCCGCTTTTTGCCAACACCACCAAATGGATGAAGTGCCAGACCCCTATTACGGCGGCGTAGATGGCTTTGAGAAGGTGCTGGATTTGTGTGAGGATGCTTGCGCGGGTTTTTTGGCTTTTGTCAAGCCAAGCACTGGCGCAACGCAGGCAGGCTAAGGCAAGCAGCCGTTTTTATGGTGTTGGGGCTGGCTTGGCTGCCTGCGGCTTTCTGTGGCTTCTTGTAGCCTTAAGAGCGCCAGAGCTTGAATTTTGCAGGCTTAAGCTGCACGCGGCTTAGTTGGCAGGGGTTTGCCAGCTTTGCAGCATTTTGGTGAGTTGCTGCTGAATTTGCGGCGTTACCTTGTCTTCAATTTGCTTGGACCATTGCAAGAGCAAAAAGGGCAATTGCTGCTGGAGCTCTTGTCGCACGGCTTGGCGCAGGGTCTGTTGCAGTTGCGCCTGCCAGTCTGGTGGCAGCATTGGCTGCTGTACTTTTGCGGCAGGTGCGGGCAGCTTTTCTTCCGCGCGGGTAGCGCCTAGCGGAGAAACGTGCTCAATGTGCGTTGGCGGGTTGTCGAGCTCGTCGAGTTCGTCCAAATCGTCCAGGTTCAGGTCTAGCATGGAGTCTGGAGCGTCGCGTGTTTCCAGATAGGAAAGGTCCTCGATTTTTGTTGGTGTCTCACTGTCCGAAATGGCTTCGGTTAATGTGGGGACAAAACGAGGGGGAATTGTAGTATTTGACATATGACACCCTTTGGCAGGAAATATTGGCAAAACAGAAGAGATTCAAGCTATTTTATCTTTTCAATTTATCACCTTGGTATTGTGCTATGTAAATGTGGCATTTGGCGTGTTATGTATTTTAATAAGTATTTTTTATATGACAAATACATAGACAAAATGCGGTTGCGTGCGGCTGCGTGCAGTTATGTGGCTGTTTGCAGGCCGTGGCGCGTAATGGTGTAGCCGCGTTCGCTGTAGTAAAGCAAGCGGCTTTGGGCGCTGTCGTGCTCGGCTTGGCTTGCGCCAACGAGTTCAATCAAGCGCTGGTATTGCTCAAAGCCTGCACAGGGCTGCTCGGCTAGATTGACGAGCAGATGGGGGCGCAGGCATGGCAAAGGGCTGCTGCTGAGCCAGACGCGGGCGCATTGCATGAGGTGCTGTTGCTGTTGTTGGTGCTGCTGGTTGGCAGGGGCTGGCTGCTGTAGCCAGCAGTGCCCAATAAAGTCTTCGGCCGAGAACTGCCACAGCATGCTGTTGAGCGCGGCAAGCTGCTCTGTCTGGCCTGTTACTACGATGGATGGCGTTGTGCCAAGGGCTTTGCGTAGCAGGCGGCAAGTGTAGAGCAGCTTGTCGGGTGCGTTGAGGTAGTGAAAGTCTATCTGCGTCACGGGTGGGTTTACAGCAAGTTGTGGCAGTGGTTTGCTTGGTTGGCGTTTATTTGGCGCTTGGTTGGCGTTTTGTTGCAGCTTTGGTTACAGCCTTGGTTGCGCGTGCTGGCGCGGCTTTTGGGGCTTTGGCAGCATCAGCAGTGGGGGCTGGTTTTGATGGCGTTGCCTCAAATGCCTGCGGTGCTTTGGCTTGTTGGGCTACAAATTGCAGCAGCAGGGGCACGGGGCGGCCTGTGGCGCCTTTGGCTGCGCCTTCATTCCAGGCAACGCCTGCAATGTCAAGATGCGCCCAGGGGTATTTTTTGGTAAAGCGTTGCAGGAATTTGGCCGCTGAAATGGCGCCTGCTGTGCGTGCGCCAATGTTGGCTACGTCGGCAAAGTTGGAGTGCAGGCTTTTGCCGTAAGCGTCATCCATGGGCATGCGCCAGCATAGGTCGTGCGAGTTGTTGGCGGCAAGCTCCAAGGCTTGGGCGAGTGGGTCGTTGCAGCTAAACAGGCCTGCGCGTGTGCTGCCCAGAGCCATGACGCAGTTGCCTGTGAGGGTGGCTATGTCGATGACGGCCAGGGGTTTGAAGCGCTCGGCGTAGGTGAGTGCATCACACAGTACCAGGCGGCCTTCAGCGTCGGTGTTGAGCACTTCAATGGTTTGCCCGCTCATGCTGGTAACTACGTCGCCAGGTTTGGTGGCGCGGCCGTTGGGCATGTTTTCGCAGGCGGGGATGAGGCCGATAACGTCTATGGCGGGGCGTAGCAGGCGCAGTGACTCAAACAAACCCAGCACGCTGGCGGCACCGCACATGTCGAATTTCATCTCGTCCATGCCTGCACCAGGCTTGATGGAGATGCCGCCGCTGTCGAAGGTGATGCCTTTGCCGACAAAGACCAAGGGCTGCTGCTTTTTGCTGCCAGCGCCTTTGTATTGCAGGACGATAAAGCGCAGTGGCTCATCGCTGCCTTGTGCTACAGATAAGAATGCGCCCATGCCGAGTTTTTCTACCTTGGCGCGGTCAAGTACGTCGCAGGTGAAGGCTTTTTTGTTGTTGCCTGCGTTGCCTTGCTTGGCGATGTGTTTGGCTGCATCGGCCAGTTTGCTTGGGGTGGCAAAGTTGGCAGGGCGGTTGCCCCATTCACGCGCTAGCGCCATGCCGCCTATCAGGGCTTGGCCGTAGTCGAATGCGGCGCGGCAGGCAGCTGCTTGCGGCATGCTCCAGATGACTTTTTGCAGACCCGCTTTGGCGCTGGGTTTGGTGTGGGTGTAGGTGTAGCAGGCGTTGTTGGCTGCTTGCATGGCTGCGTGCAATTGCTCGGGCGTGGGCTGCTGCGCAAAGCAGATGGCAAGCGTGGTGCAGTCTTTGCAGTGGGCTTTGATGTGCTTTTCCAGTGCGGCTTGCAGGGTGTTTGTTTGGCTTGCGTCTACCCCTAGCAGCAAGGCACGCGGGGCTGCCCAGCCTTTATCCTGATACAGTGCCAGTGCGCTGTCTTTTTTGGCGCTGAAGTGCCCCGCTTGCATGGCTTGCGCTATGGTTGCCTGCACGCCTTTGCTGCTTGTTTCGGGCGGGCTTGCTTGTGTTTGAAGTAGTACGATGAGCAAGTCGGCTTGTTGCTTGGCAGATGTGAGGAGATTGTCGGTAGTCAAAGTGAAATTCATGATAATGTCGTGCCCTTGATTAAAAAGCTGTTGCCAAGCAACGAAAGAGTAATGATATTCCATACTTCCATCCGCCGCGAATTGATGCGCAGTTTTAGTGCCGCCTTGTTTGTGCTCGTGGGCATCATGGTGACGATGATGCTGATTCGCACTTTGGGTTTTGCCAACCGCGGTCTGGTGAGCCCTTCAGAGGTGTCGCTGGTGCTGGGTTATACGGTGCTGGCGTATTTTCCAACGCTTTTGACTTTGAGCTTGTTTGTTAGCATGGTGTATTGCCTCTCGCGCATGTACCGCGACAGCGAGATGGCAGTGTGGTTTGCAAGCGGGCAGGGTTTGTTGCATTTTTTAAAGCCTTTGCTGAGTTTTGCTTGGCCGATTGTGCTGTTGATTAGCGTGCTTTCGCTGGCTGGCTGGCCGTGGGCGAATACGCAAATTGTGGAGTTGCGCAACAGGTTTCAAACGCGCGGGGATATTGAACGCATTGCGCCTGGCAGGTTTCAGGAGTCGAGCGACGGCAAGCGTGTTTTCTATATCAACAGCAATGAAGACGGGCGCGTTGGCGGCAAGTTGTTTGCTTTTGCGCGCCAGCCCCATAGCGATGTGGTGGTGACAGCGCGTGATGGCCGCCTTGAAAACCGCGAAACGGGGCGCTTTGCGGTGCTTTTTGACGGGCAAAGCGCCGAGATGATGGACGACCATACGGTGCATGTGGGACGTTTTAAAGAGTATGGCATTCGCGTTGGCAACCACATCAAGCAGCCCAGTGAGGTGCAAAATGTGCTTGAGGCTGCGCCGCATACGGTTTCTACATGGCAACTATTGGGGCTGGCTGAAAACAGGTTTCGCGCCGAGCTGGGCTGGCGGCTGGGTATGGCGCTGGCAGGCTTGAATTTTGTGCTGATAGCGCTGGCTGCGGCCAATATCAATCCGCGCTCGGGGCGCAGTGGCAGCCTGATTTTTGCCATGTTGAGCTTTGCCGCGTATTACAACCTGATTAATGTGGGGCAAAGTTGGGTGATTGCGGGGCGCATGGGCTTGCCTGCCATGCTCTTGCTGCTGCATGGCGGGGTGTTTTCGCTGGCGTTGCTGTGGGTGTATAAGCGCCATCGCAACTGGTCGCTGCTTGGCTTGCTGAGAGGTAAAAAACGTTTGCCGCATGTGGCAGCAGGGGGGCTTTGATGCGTACGGTGCAACGCTATATCCACGGGCAGATTTACAAGGCAGTGCTGTTTGTCTGCGTGGGTTTTTTGGGTTTGTTTTCTTTTTTTGATGTGATTAGCGAGCTGACATTTACCAGCCGCACGCCTATACCGTATGGCATGAAAAATGCGTTGGTGCATACTTTATTGCTGATGCCAGGGCATACTTATGAGCTACTGCCCATTGCATTGCTGATTGGTGCTATTTTTGTGATGGCTGGTTTGGCGCAAAGTTCGGAATTTACTATTTTGCGCACGGGCGGCTTGGGGCCTGGGCAGGCATTGCGTAGCTTGTTGTGGCTTGGGGCGTTGTTTACGGTATTGACTTTCGTCACGGGTGACTATATTGCGCCGCGCACGGAGAAGCTGGCACAGTTTTATAAGGCGCAGTTTGAGGGCAATATCACAGCAGGGCGCACTGGGGCGTGGATTAAGGAAAACGTGGATGGCATTGACCGCATCGTCAATATCGGGCAGCTTACAGCCGAAGGCCAAATGCGCGATTTGCGTATTTTTGATTTTGACCAGCAGGGCGCTTTAGCGCAGATGCGCAAAGCCGAGACAGGCGAGTTTGCAGACAATGGCTGGCGACTCGGCAATGTGAGCAGCACTATTACGCAGGCGGCAAGTAGCATGCAGACAGAAAGCAGCACGCAGGAAGCAAGCACTACGCAAGCAGCAAACAAGCAGCAGCAAGGTGGCAGTCAGCAGCAGGTGGTGCGGCAATTGCTGGGCGAGCAAGAGCTGAAAACGGGTATCAAGCAAACCATGGTTGCAGCAGCGTTGCTCAACCCCAATCGCATGTCTACTTACGAGTTGTACCGCTACATCAGCCATCTGAAGGCCAATAACCAGTCGGCGCAAAGCTACGAAGTGCAGTTTTGGCGCAAGTTGTTTTATCCCTTGAGCTGCTTGGTCATGGTAATGCTAGCGCTGCCTTTTGCGTACCTGCACTTCAGGTCGGGCAATATCACAACGGTGGTGTTTATTGGCGTGGTCGT
>RRZT012678371.1_pt1 | contig 20946 bp, 15 predicted proteins | sample 2165551 | NCBI WGS metagenome assembly RRZT01 (sample SAMN10456910, study PRJNA506462) | wastewater metagenome | biome: wastewater; feature: sludge; material: wastewater sludge; isolation source: wastewater sludge with Escherichia coli K12::gfp cells carrying plasmid... | place: USA: Moscow, Idaho... | reverse complement strand
CGGAGGAGCGAGACAGTCGGGTCCAGTCGAGTCGACCGATGCGGCCGCGGTACGCGGCAGCGGAGGAGCGAGACAGTCGGGTCCAGTCGAGTCGACCGATGCGGCCGCGGTACGCGGCAGCGGAGGAGCGAGACAGTCGGGCCCAGCGGTACGCGGGTAGCCTCTGCCGGGTGTCCGTGCCCCACATGATCCTCATTGCGCTGGCCGGTGTTGGTGCCGGCGCCATCAACGCGCTGGTGGGTTCGGGCACTCTGATCACCTTCCCGACTTTGGTGACCCTCGGGTTCCCACCGGTGACGGCGACGATGTCCAATGCGATCGGCCTGGTTGCCGGCGGGGTGTCGGGCACCTGGGGGTACCGGCGCGAGCTACGTGGGCAATGGCACCGGTTGCGCTGGCAGATTCCGGGCTCGGTGCTCGGCGCACTCCTGGGTTCGTGGCTACTGCTGCACTTGCCCGAGAAGGTGTTCCAACAGGTGGTGCCGGTGCTGCTGGTCGGTGCGTTGGCGCTGGTCGTGGTCGGGCCGCGGATCCAGTCCTGGGCACGTACGCGGGCGGAGGCCGCCGGACGTTCGGCCGAGCACGTCACACCGGCCCGGATGGCCGCGCTAGTGGTGGGCACGTTCGCGGTCGGCGTCTACGGCGGCTACTTCACTGCTGCGCAGGGCATCCTGCTGATCGCGGTGATGGGCGCACTACTGCCCGAGGACATGCAGCGGATGAACGCCGTCAAGAACCTGCTGGCGCTGCTGGTGAACGTCGTCGCTGCGGCCGCCTACATCCTGGTGGCCTTCGACCGGATCAGCTGGGAAGCAGCGGGATTGATCGCGGTGGGATCGCTGATCGGTGGCTTCCTCGGCGCACATTACGGACGCCGGTTGTCCCCGAACGCGCTGCGGGCGGTCATCGTGGTGGTCGGCCTGATCGGGCTGTACCGGCTGTTGCAGGTGTAGTTGCCTCGCGCTGCACCAAATAGTCCTCATAGGCCGACAGCTGGATCGCCATCAGGCCGCCGACCGCGGCAACTGGAATCAGGTAGAAGTTGAGGTCGCCGTCTATGACAAAGAAGTGGTCGATCTCGTCGGGAGCATAGGCGGAGCGCTCCTTTCCGGTGGTCGAGATCCACACCGTCCAGGCGCGTCCCTGCTTCACCGTCGTCGTCTTGACCTGAATTCGTTGGGCTGAGTCATCTATCCACACGAGTAAGTCGTAGCGACATGGCTCGAGTGGCCAGGAGACTCGGTGGCCGCAGAGCTCGAACCATCCCGCGGCCAGGAGTGATCCAGCCCGAGCCAGATGGGTCAGTTGGGGTCGCAATTCGTGCTCGGGTACGGGCGACTTCGGCGCCGGCGCCAAGTGTGCGGTGTCGAGGCCGAGTCGTAGTGCGTGACCACGGATTGTCGTCGTGCTGGATCCGCCGACGAGCCCCAGCACCTGCGCAACCTGGGTCCAGCTGGAGGCGGATTCGATAGCCGCGGTCAAGTCCTGATCGGTCCACCGTCGCTGCCCGGTGAAGTGCGTGTTCGAGTCCCAGGCGGTCCGCGTGGGCACGGACCGAACGCATCGCGACCGCCGATGTCCCCGCCAATCCGAGTGCGCGCAGGACGCCACGCCATGATCGGGATGATTGGACGGCGTCGCTGAGCTGAGCGTCTGAATGGTGCCTCATTCTGCGGGGCTACCGCTGCGTGCAACCATGTCGTGCCTACAAAAATCGCGTCGGGCTGACAGGATTTGAACCTGCGACCCCTACACCCCCAGTGTAGTGCGCTACCAAGCTGCGCCACAGCCCGCGACATCCTCTGGAACCATCCTTGGACGCCAGGAACGATACATCAGCCACAGATGAATCTCCGAAACGGCGTTGAACAGGGTGACGAAAACCTGATTGTCGGTGTCGCGCGTTACCGCTGAGGTGAACAGAGGGGCGCTGAAGTGACGGACGACGACCACGGCGGAACGGATAATCTGAGGGACTGGATCGACCGGTTAGAGGCGTTCGCCTCCGCGCTGGACCGCGCGATGTAGAACGCGCCGAGATCGACTGTCGGGTAACCGATCCGGACCGCATCGGGACGTGCCGGCGCGCCCGGTCGGCACCGGTGCGCAGCAGGGCCGCGAATGCGTGCGCCGAGGCGAGTGACGGCAGTTCGTTCAACAGTCCGATCACCCTGGAGTTCAACATGATTCGGCGCACCGCAGCGGGAAATCCGAGCCGGTCGAACCACTGGTCCACGGTGATGTCGTAGAGCGACTCGTCGAACCGGACGACATCGCGGACCAGTCGCGTCCAGGCCGGCAGTGCGGCGAGCTGCCCAGCTCGGCCAACCAGACCGCGGACGCCATTCCGGCCAGGCCCCGCCGACCACCACCACGTGCCGTTCGCCCATGGCCGTGAATGTTAATGACGGTTCCGTCGGCCGCGCCACGGACAGTGCGCGCGGGACGCGTGCGGCGGACCATCCGATGACTCAGGTTCTTTTCAGGTTCCTTGTTGATTTGCCCGCGATCGCGCGACCGGAGGGCTATACATACCGCGTGGCCTTCGAAAACTATGTGGGCCGCGTCGGCGGCCTTGCCATCGCGCTCGGTATCGGCGCGGCGGTTGCAACCGGTTGGAGCTGCCCCGCCTGGGCCGACTCCACCGATGGTTCGGTCAACGCCCCGGCGGCGGACACCCAGAACAGCAGAACGGCGGATAACTCGCAGAGGGAAACCGCGGACCAGGGCAACGCCGACAGCGGCGCCGCCGCGGTGGCGGATCCCGGCGGCACCGCGGGCGACACCCAGGACGAGCCGGATGCGGCGGAATCACCCGCCGCGGAGGACCCGACCACCGGAGGGGCAGGCGCCGACCCGACGTCGGAGCCCACCTCGCATCGTTCCGATGCATCGTCCCGAAAGGCCGTCGTCGCCGACAAGGCCGACGCTGGTGACGCCGCCGCGGAGGTCGATGCCGACCCGCAGATCGCGGTCGCCGAGGAGCCCGATGTCGACGTCGACCCGACGACGCCGGCGCCTGCCCCCGCTGCGTCGAAGGTCGCCGCGCTGGCCGCCGTCGACCTGGCGCCCGCCGAAGCGGAGCCCGCGGAACCGGCGACCATGGTGGCCGCGGTCAGCGAGCTGGCCCCCGCCGACGAGGGCTCGACCTCGGATCCGGTCTCGCCCCTGCAGACGACGGCGGCCCTGACGGTGCTGGCCGCGGTGAACACTGAGACGCAGCGCAAGTCTCTCGTCGCGAGCGCGAGTTATGTTGCTCCGCAAGTGACTTCGTCAAAGGTCGATCCCACTCCGAACGTGCTCCTGATCGGGGTGGACGGCACGAACCTGTCCAAGATCCTCGCCAACGCCGCGAACTCGAATTTCTTCAGCCTGATGCAGACCGGCACTACCGCGGCGTCCAGCATCGTCGGGCACACCACGATCTCGAACCCGTCGTGGACCGCCATCCTGACCGGGGTGTGGGGTGAGACCACCGGCGTGATCAACAACATCTACAACCCGGCCGTTTACGACGCCTGGCCAACGGTGTTCAACCAGCTCGAGGGTTTCAACCCGTTGATCCACACCACCGCCATCGCCGACTGGGATGTCCTGGCCGCGATTGCCGCATCGGGATCGCTGCCGGCCGACAGTGTGCAGTACGTCAAGCAGGTCGAGGGCGACACCGACTGGTCGCTGACCGATGACGCGGTCGGTCAGGCCACCGTGAACGCGATCACCAACGCCAACTACTCGGTGCCGAACTTCATGTTCAGCTACTTCGTGGGCGTCGACGAGAACGGGCACATGCACGGCGGTGGCTCGCAGCAGTACGCCGACGCCATCACCAACGTGGACCAGAACCTGGCCGCGATCATGGCGGCGATCGCCCTTTCGGGCGAGCAGTGGACCATCATCGTGGTGACCGACCACGGGCATCAGCAGTCGCAGGGCTTCGGCCACGGCTTCCAATCACCCAATGAGACATCCACTTTCGTGATCGCGAACAACCCGAGTCTGTTCACCCCGGGCAACATCAACCTGCACTACAGCATCGTCGACACCACGCCGACGGTGGTCACGCTGTTCGGCGGGACGCCGTTGTTCTCCAACGGTGTATCGCTGACCACGTTGGGTGATGCCGACGTCACGCCGATCAACGACGAGAACGGCCTGCGCGGTGCGCTGCAGGACATCATCGACATGAACGGCTACCCCAACATCGGCGACGACATCGCGCTGGGTGCGCGGACGCTCTTCGCCAGCGTCCCGTACTTCTGGCTCCAATTCACCGACGGCATCACCTCGGCACTGCAGGGGATTGCTGATCAGAACATTTTCCTGATCAGTCCGCTGGCCAGCCTGGCCATCCTGCCGATCCAGTTGATCAGTGACGCCGTCTACATTCCGGCCAACATCCTGGCGCAGGTGGTCGCCTGGTTCACCGGCGTGAGCGGCGCGAGCATCTTCCCGCTACTGCCGGCACCGCTGCCGCCGCTGGAAGGGCCGCCCTCCGGCCTGCAGGACAGCGCCGCTGCTGAGACCTGTGGTGAACCCGGATCGGGCGCCGACTACTGCGTGGCGGTCTGACCGCCGAGTTCTGCGACCATCGAATTCTGTTCTGCGGTGACTGCGAGTTCTACTCGCACGTTGTGACGGTCACCGCAGAACCGATCGTGGGAATGCGCTACGGCTGCATCGATCCGACGTAGTAGGTCTCGTGGCTGGTGGGGTAACCGCCGCCGTCGGTCGCGATGTGGACGTGGTCGAAGTGGTTCGCGGTCTCGTTGCCATAATCGGCGGTCCAGTACGGCGCGCCGATCCCGGGATAGAGGCCCCGGCGCCAGATCACGTGCAGCACGCCCCAGCGCTTGGCATTGGCCAGTGCGTAACCGGCGATCTGGTTGCCGAGGTCAATGCCCTCCGGGCTGTGCGGATTGGGGATCATCACGTCGATTGCCAGACCGTTGGGATGCCACTTGAGGGGATCCTCCCGGTAGCCGTAAATGGTCTTGATGTCCGGGAACAGGGCACTGATGGTCCGGGCGGCCCAGATGGTGTGGATCTGTAACCGATTCTCGTCGGCGACGCCGGCCGGCAGCTGCAATTCGAAGGTGTGCGGATCCACCGGCGCACTGGCCGCCAGGAGTTCGGCCTCCTTGGGTGTCGCCACAACGGGCACGCCGGGGGCGTCCGGTGCGCCCGGCGCGGGGGAGCCGTTGACCGTCGTGGGCGTGGCCGCCGCGGCGGGGTTGGGATGCTCTGGCTCGCGATCCTGCGCGTACACCATCGCCGCGGAGACGACGAGCGATGCCGCGAGCGCCACCCCGCGGCGGCCCTGGCTCTTCAGCGATTTGCCCACAATCAGCAACCGTAACCGTGCAGACCCGCCCGCACCGCCACATCGCGCCTGCTGCTGCGATACTGAGTGCCGTCTGACCGAAACGAACGCGGGAGAGAAGCACACACATGAGCGCCGAGCAGCAGTCGACCATCATCTACACGCTCACCGACGAGGCCCCGCTGCTGGCGACCTACGCGTTCCTGCCCATCGTCAAAACATTCGCCGGGCCGGCCGGCATCGACGTCAAGACCAGCGACATCTCGGTGGCCGCCCGCATTCTCGCCGAATTCCCCGAAAAGCTGACCGATACGCAGAAGGTGCCCGACAATCTCGGCGAGCTGGGCAAGCTGACCCAGAATCCGGGCACCAACATCATCAAGCTGCCCAACATCAGCGCCTCGGTACCGCAGTTGAAGGCGGCGGTGAAGGAGCTGCAGGACAAGGGATATGGCATTCCCGACTATCCGGAGGATCCCAAGAGCGACGACGAGCAGGCGATCAAGGATCGCTACGCGAAGGTTCTCGGCAGCGCGGTCAATCCGGTGCTGCGCGAGGGCAACTCCGACCGGCGGGCGCCGAACGCGGTCAAGAAGTACGCCAAGAAGCACCCGCACAGCATGGGCGAGTGGTCCCAGGCGTCGCGCACCCACGTGGCGACCATGAAGCACGGCGACTTCTATCACGGGGAGCAGTCGATCACCCTGGACCGCGACCGCAAGGTGAGGATGGTCCTCGAGACTGCCGGCGGCCAGAGCGTGGTGCTCAAGCCCGAGGTCAAATTGGACGACGGCGATGTCATCGACTCGATGTACATGAGCCGCAAGGCGCTCTGCGACTTCTACGAGGAGCAGATCGAGGATGCCTACAAGACCGGCGTGATGTTCTCGCTGCACGTCAAGGCCACCATGATGAAGGTCAGTCACCCCATCGTGTTCGGCCACGCCGTCAAGATCTTCTACAAGGATGCGTTCGCCAAGCACGGTGCGCTGTTCGACGAGCTGGGCGTGAACGTCAACAACGGATTGTCCGATCTGTACGAGAAGATCGAGAAGCTGCCCGCCTCGCAGCGCGACGAGATCGTCGAAGATCTGCACAAGTGTCATGAGCACCGGCCGGAACTGGCGATGGTGGACTCGGCCAAGGGCATCTCCAACTTCCATTCGCCGTCCGACGTCATCGTCGACGCCTCAATGCCCGCGATGATCCGGCTGGGCGGAAAGATGTACGGCGCCGACGGACGGACCAAGGACACCAAGGCGGTCAACCCGGAGTCGACGTTCTCGCGGATGTACCAAGAGGTCATCAACTTCTGCAAGACGCACGGACAGTTCGATCCGACCACCATGGGCACTGTGCCTAATGTGGGCCTGATGGCGCAGAAGGCCGAGGAGTACGGCAGCCACGACAAGACTTTCGAGATCCCAGAGGACGGTGTCGCCAACATCGTCGACGCGGACAGCGGCGAGGTGCTGTTGTCGCAGAAGGTCGAGGCGGGCGACATCTGGCGGATGCCGGTGGTCAAGGACGCACCGATCCGGGACTGGGTGAAGCTGGCCGTCAATCGGGCGCGGCTCTCCGGTATGCCGGTGGTGTTCTGGCTCGACGACGAGCGTCCGCACGAGAACGAGCTGCGCAAGAAGGTGAAGACCTACCTGAAGGATTACGACACCGAGGGCCTCGAGATCACCATCCTGCCGCAGGTATGGGCCATGCGGTACACCCTCGAGCGGGTGATCCGCGGCCAGGACACCATTGCCGCGACCGGCAATATCTTGCGCGACTACCTGACCGATCTGTTCCCCATTCTCGAACTCGGCACCAGCGCCAAGATGCTGTCGATCGTGCCGCTGATGGCGGGCGGTGGCCTGTACGAGACCGGCGCGGGCGGTTCGGCCCCCAAGCACGTCAAGCAGTTGGTCGAGGAGAACCACCTGCGCTGGGATTCGCTCGGTGAGTTCCTGGCGCTGGGTGCCAGCCTCGAGGACCTGGCCGACAAGGCCGACAACCCCAAGGCCGGGGTGCTGGCCAAGACGCTCGACCAGGCGGTGGGCAAGCTGCTCGACAACAACAAGAGCCCGTCGCGCAAGACCGGCGAGCTGGACAACCGGGGCAGCCAGTTCTACCTCGCGCTCTACTGGGCGCAGGCGCTGGCGGAGCAGACCGACGACAAGGAACTGTCCGAGCACTTCACCCCACTGGCCCGGACCCTCGCCGACAATGAGGACGTCATCGTCAAGGAACTGGCTGCGGCACAAGGAAATCCAGCCGATATCGGTGGCTACTACGAACCCGATCCGGAGAAGACCAGCGCGGTGATGCGCCCGAGCAAGACACTGAATGACGCGCTGGCGGCAGCGCAGGCGTGAGCTTGCGCCGCTGGCGCTGCTCCTACTGATGACCACCGCGTGCACGCGGGTGGTGGATTCTCCGCGCGCGCTGCCGCAGCGCGAGGTGGCGCCGATCAGTGCGCAGCAGGTGTCCAACCTGCTGAGCTCGAAAGTCACTGGCGTGGAGGGGAATCAATTCGACAAGGTCGAGCCGGACCGGTGTACGCCCGTAGCACGTGAGGTGTCGCCGCCGTTGCTGGTCGATCGCCACCCCGCCGCCATCCAGAGCGGGCACTGGCAGACCGACGACGGCGGGGTGGTGGTCGAGGAGATCGTGGCGGTCTACCCGTCGGATTTCGATCCATCGGCAGCGCTGTCCGATGCCCGCGGGGCCGTCGAATCCTGTGCGGGTACGACGATGACGGTCACCACGGTGCACGGCCGCAGCTACGACTTCGACGCACAGCCCGCAGCATCGTCACCGGCGGGTGCCGTGTTGTGGTCGCTGCGTGGTGCCGATTGGAGCTGCGACAACGCATTGGTAGCGGCCCACAACGCGGCCATCGAGATTACGACGTGCGGGGCGGGCGGAGGCCTGGACACGGCCGGGCTCGCAACGGAAGCCCTTGCGCGCATCGAGGCCCTGGCGAATGCCAAGGTATGAGATCGGTGTCAGTGGGCGCCGACGGCGATGATGTTCGCTGACCCACTGCCCATCGCAGGCCCGTCCGCGGAGGTGAAGTAGATCTCCCGCCCCGTCGGGTAGCCGCCGCCGTCGGTGGCGACGTGCACGTGGGTGTAGTGGTTCGCGTCGTCGGATCCGTTGTTGGGCATCGTTCGCGGGGCCACGCCGGGCGTGTAGATGACCTGACGCCAGATCACGTGGTTGATCTTGAGGTGGTCCGCGTTGGCCCGAACGTATTGGGCGATCCGGTCGCCGAGGGCCTTGCCCTCCGGGCTCGAGTAGTTGGGGATCATCACGTCCAGCGCCAGACCGTTGGGATGCCAGCGCAAGGCGTCGGGCCGAACGCCGCCGATGTTGTGGATCTCGGGGAACATCGCGCTGATCAGACGGGCGGCGAGAATCGTCTCGACCTGCAACCCTTTCTCGGGCGCCACCCCGGCCGACAGCAGGTACCGGACGTCGCGGGTCACGGCGCGGGCGGCGACGATGGTGGTCGCGGTCGTGGGCCCGGTGCCGACGATCCGGATGCCGGTGGGTCCGGTGGCCGCCACGGTGGTGGAGACCAGTTCCGCGCAGCACTCCGTGCCCATGGCGGGTCGGATGTCGGTGGCCGTGGTGGCGCCAGCTGTCAGGAACGCGGCGGCGGGGATGACGACGGCGGCCACCGGCAGCGACCAGCGTCGCGGCCGCCGCGGCGGTCTGGGTAATTCGTGCCGACCCACGGACAGCACCATACCGTGCAGGTCACGGATTTATAACATTGTCGTGAAATCGCAAATCGGGATATCTGACGGGAATGGCGTCCGGTGGCCTGGGGCATTCTCATCGGGGCATGTCAGGCAGTGATTCGTCCATTGTCGCGGCAATGCGGAATGCACCGGCAGCAGTGCCGGTAGCGTCGTCCCGAAACGGCCGGCGGAGCAGCGACCGCAATAGCGAGAGGACGCATGGCGATGACATCTGCCACCGATATGGCTCGGGGTATGCGCGAGGTGGTTCGCGGCGAAGCCGCCGAATCCGAACGACAGCGCACGTTGACCCCGACCATCGTCGACGGCATGTGGAGCAGTGGGTTGATGCAGGCATTCAATCCCGCGCCGGCCGGGGGACATGAACCCGGGTTCACCGAGATGATCGAGACCTGGATCGAAATGGCTTGGCAGGATGGCTCATTCGGTTGGGTCGGCATCGCGAACCTGCCGTCGTCGTTCGCGGCGGCGGCCTATCTGCCCGACGACGGGTTCGCGGAGGTGTTCACGGCGCACGACAACCGGGTGACGATGGGCGGCCAGTTCTTCCCCAACGGCCAGGGGGTGGCGGTGGACGGCGGCTATCAGCTGACCGGTGCGTGGCAGTTCGGTTCGGGGACGGGTCATGCGGAGTACGTTGCCGCCGGCTTCGTGCCGGTGCGGGACGGCGAGGTCACCTGGGTCGCCGAAGGGCTGCCCGAAATGCGGGTGGCGATCCTGCCGCGGGCGGATGTGAGCTTCGATGACGGCTGGTACGTGCAGGGACTGAAGGGCACCGGTTCCTACGATTATCACGTGCAGGACGTGCTGGTGCCGGAGGCTCGGACGTTCCCGCTGTTCACCACCGAACCGCTCCGGGGTTCCTCGGCAGCATTCCGGATGGGCATGATGCCGGTGACCGCCGCCGGTCATGCCGCCTGGGCACTGGGGGTGTCCAAGAGCATGCTCGACGATGTCCAGGAGCTGGCCGCGACGAAGTACCGGATGAGCGACATGGCATCCCTGGCCAGCCGTCCCACCTTCCAGAAGGGCCTGGCCCATCACGTCGCGGCCTGGCGGGCGGCCCGGTTGCTGATCCTGGACGCATTCACCACCGCGGAGTCCGCGGTGGCCGCCGGGCAGGATCTGACGCCGCGACTGCGGGCCGACATGCGCGTAGCGGCCGTCTATGCCACCGACGTCGCGCGCTCCTGTGCCGAATGGGCACACCTGGCGGCGGGGACGAGTTCGATCCGCGAGGGATCCCGCCTGGAACGTGCCTTCCGCGACATCTACACCGGCACCCAGCACGCCTTCATCAGCGAGAAGGTCGCGATGGATGCCGCGTCGATCTGGCTCGGGCTCATCGAGGATCAACCGGGCCTGTAGTCCGGATTGGGCGATCCCTCCTGAACCGCGCACGCGACATGCTGAGATCAGCTGAACACTTCGACAGCACAGGAGGATTGATGGCGGGACGCCTGACCGGCAAGGTGGCACTGATCAGCGGCGGGGCCCGGGGGATGGGTGCGTCACACGCCCGCGCCCTGGTGGCCGAAGGGGCCCGGGTGGTGTGCGGTGACGTCCTGGACGCCGAGGGTGAACTGGTGGCCGAGGAGATCGGCGATGCCGCCCGCTACGTCCATCTGGATGTCACCAGACCCGACGACTGGGACGCCGCGGTGGCGGCCACGGTGTCCGCCTTCGGCAAGCTGAACGTCCTGGTGAGCAACGCCGGCATCATCAACGTCGGCACCGTCGAGGACTACGACCTGGGCGAGTGGCAACGCATCATCGACATCAACCTGACCGGTGTGTTCCTGGGTATGCGGGCGTCGGTCAAGGAGATGCGCGCGGCCGGCGGCGGCTCGATGATCAACATCTCGTCGATCGAAGGGCTGGCCGGGACCGCAATGACGCACGGCTATACCGCGGCGAAATTCGGCGTCCGTGGAATCACCAAGTCGGCGGCAATGGAATTGGGCCAGTGGGGGATCCGGGTCAATTCGATCCACCCGGGTCTGATTCGGACCCCGATGGTCGAAGGTGTGCCCGAGGACCTCTTCCAGACCGCCCTGGGCCGCGCCGCCGAGCCCGCGGAGGTGTCGAACCTGGTGGTTTACCTGGCCAGCGACGAGTCGAGCTACTCCACCGGCTCCGAGTTCATCGTGGACGGCGGATGCGTTGCAGGACTGGGCCACAAGGACTTCGGCGACCTGGCGAACACGGAGGGCGCGTGGTCGGAGCCCTGAGGTCTCAGCGCAGGGTCCAGGGCATCGTCTTGACGTAACCGCCCGCGTCGACCTTGAGTTGCTGACCGGTGATGTACCGCGCGGCATCGGAGGCGAAGAACACCACGGCCTCGCTGATGTCCTCGGGTTCGACGAATGGGATCGGCATCGCGTTGAGCACCGGGAAGACCAGTTCGGCGTCCTCCCGGGTCGGGTCCTTCAGGTCGGGGCGGAACTGCCGGTACATGTCAATGTTGTGCAGCATGTCGGTGTTGACGTTGGTGGGGTGCACAGCGTTGGCGCGGATGAATCGGGGCGCCAACTGGACCGCGAGATCGTTGATGTAGTGCGCCACAACTTGTTTGGCGAACGAATAGCCGGCGCCACCCGGGGCGTCGACGTCGCCGACGCTGCGGCCCTGCATGGAGGCCAGGTAGGCGGCCAGGGATCCGGTGGCGATGACGGATGCCCCGGCCTCGAGGTGCTTCAGGCTGGCGTGCACCAGGTTCATCACCCCGATCAGGTCGACGTCGACGGCGTCCACCCAGGCCTGCATGGGCAGGCCGGCAGTCAGTGGCGCGATGCCCGCATTGGCGACCACGATGTGTAGGCCGCCCAACTCACTGACACCGGCGTCGATGGCCGCGGCCAACCCGACCCGGTCACGCACGTCGGCGATCGCGGTGTGGGCGCGCTGCCCTTCCTTCTCGACCAGGCGGGCGGTCTCGTCCAGATCCTCCGGCCGGGCCAGGGGATAGCTGTTGGTCTCGATGTCCTCGCAGAGGTCGACCGCGATGATGTCGGCGCCCTCGGCGGCCAGCTTCACCGCGTGCGCCCGGCCCTGCCCGCGCGCCGCGCCACTGACCACTGCGACCTTGCCCGCTACACGTCCCATTCCGAACCTTTCCGTGACGGATCTACCGGAGCGGACATTACTGTGGAACAGATATTTGGTCAATCAACGGAACAGATGTTTGGTCGGACATCGACCGGGACATCTCAATGCCGACGGGCAGCGATGCCGCGCAACATGGTGTCGCGGCTGAGCAGCTGCGAATTCCGGACCCCGATATCGCGCAAGATGTTCTCCGGGATCCAGCCATCGCCGATCACGCAGCGGGCCAACATGTCGCCCGGGGGACTGTCGATCGACACATCGCCGGCCCGAATACCTTCGGAGAGGAGTGATTTCATCTCCTTGATCCGGGTGTCGAAGGAGAACGCGGGGCTCTTGGTAGCTGGTGCGGACTGCCGCAGCCAGGCCAGTTGGATCCGGAATTCGTCGGTGAACCGGTCCAGGGCGTTGACGTGGAGCCAGTTCAGCGCGTCCAACTTCTCGATCACCGTCGAATCCGACGACATGATGTCGGTCCAGGCGCCGCCCACCTTCTGGCCGAATTTGACCATGATCGACATCAGCAGCTCGTCCTTGGAGCCGATGATGCGGTAGACGGTGCCGGTACCCATCCCGGCAGCTGCCGCGATGTCGCGGATGGTGGTCATCTCGTAACCGCGCCGGCCGAACTCCATCCGGGCGACCGCCCGCACATGAGCAGCCTTGTCCGGCCCGTCCCGGTCATCGGTCCATGCATCGATCACCGTGTTGGCCGCGGCCATCGCCCGCGAGCGGTCCAGGGTGGCATCGGTGGGCCGCTTGGTGGCCAGGCCGTGCAGCGCCATCCGGCATTTGAGCGTTGCCACCGCATCGCTGGAAGCCTTGTGCCGGATGACATCCAGGCCGACGTGCAACATGCTCTGGCACAGCCGGTCGGCCAGGGTCGGCAGATCGAACTCCGGCCGCAGGTAGCCGCTCCAGCGGCCGGCCCGCAACGCCTGGGACATGGCGGCCAGGATCTTCTCCGGCCGCTGCTTCGTCAGTGCCGCGAGGTCGGGATCGGAGCTCGGGCCCTCGAAGAACGACATCTGCACTGCGGCCCGATGCCCGGCGGCACATCGTGCGATGTCGCGGCCGAGCGCGATGATCAGCTCGTCGGCCGGCGGGGGGTCGGGCTGGTCGAGGCGTTCGAGAGCCACCTCACCGACCCGGTCGAGGTCCGCGTGGTAGCGACGGATCAGCTCGACCAGGATGGCTTCCTTGGATTCGAAGTGATGGTAGAGGCTGCCCGCCAGAATGCCTGCGGCATCGGCGATCTGCTGCACCGACGCCCGCAGTCCGTACTCGGCGATGACCGAATCGGCCGTCTGCAGGATCTCGGTTCGGCGGGTTGCCTCGGTCGACGCGTCGGCACGCGCCGTCGCACCAGATGCTGCGCCGCCGATCCGCGAGGTGGTCATCAGCTCACGATCCTAACGATCAACACCCTGTTGATCGGGGAAGGCGCCGTCTGCCCAGTGAAGTCGATCGTGTTCATCGGCTCTTCCTCGTCGTTGATTGACGGGCGGTCCACCGAACTCTACGGTGGAACAGATATTTGGTCAATAGGTCCCGAATCGGAGGGCACGGTGCCGAACGGTGCGAACGACTACCCGAAAACCACTGTGGCCGAACGAACAACGTCGCTGGAACTGTTGGCGTCGGCACTCGCAGGACGGGCTGTCGCCGTCGCCCCGACCGGGCCGGGCGAGCAACCATGGACCGACGGCCAGAGCATCTTCCTCGATCTGGCGGCTCCACCCGCCCGCCGGCGCGCCCAGCTGGCGGTCCAGGCCGCCCTGATCGCCGCGGGCAGCCTGGCGCCCGATGTCATCGGTGCGCTGATGCGCAGGCCCCGCCTGGCGCAGCGCTACCTCGTCGTCGAAGGCGGTCGCGCGCTGCTCGAGAATGCCTATCTGCTGCCCGCGGCGTTGTCCGACCTGATCGGCAGCACCGTGGACCTGGGCAGCTCCTCTGCCGAGGATTCGTTGGCCCTGGCGCTGTCCAACATCGAACTTCCCTCAGCCCCCATCGATTTCGGCACGCTGCGACCCAAGAACGTCATTGCGGCCCAACGCACGGCCGCCGCACGGCTCGACAATGACAGCGCCGGCCATATGCCGCGCAGGCCCGCGAAGGCCGAACTCGAGGAACTCGATGACGGCGAGGTCGATGACACCGGTGGCGCCGACTTCTACACCAGTCCGGTGGGCGGTGGCGGAGCGATCGGCAAATGGCTCAAGAAGCTGCTGGCATCGACGCGCGGATCCCATGACACCGGCGGCGGACCGCCCGGTGCAGACGCGCCGACGCACCGGACGCGGCGGACCAACCGGGGTGCCCGCACCGTGCTCTCGACGGCGTCGACCAGTACGCCCGACGAGGTGGTCAAACTTAGGCCGAGCAGGTTCATCTATCCAGAGTGGGATATCGCCCGAAAGCGGTATCGATCCGACTGGTGCACCGTCGACGAAACTGTGCCGTCGGTCCAGCCGGGGGCCTCGGGCACCATCGACGACGCCCTGAGCGTGGCCCGACCGCTCGCACGGCTGGGCCTCGGTCTGCAGCGACGGCACCGGCAGCCCCAGGGGGATGACATCGACATCGACGCCGCCATCGAGGAACGCCTCGAGGTGCGGGCCGGTTCGGCGCCCGACGAAGCGGTCTATCTTGACAATCTGCGGCGCCGTCGCGATCTGTCGGTGCTGCTGTTGCTGGACGTCTCGGGCTCTGCCGCCGAGCCCGGCAGCCTCGGTCGCACGGTGCACCAGCAACAGCGCACGGTGGCAGCGGCGCTGACCGTCGCGCTGCACGACCTGGGTGACCGGGTGGCGCTGTTCGCCTACAACTCCCAGGGCCGGCAGGCGGTGAACATGCTGCCCGTCAAGCGATTCGACGAAGCGTTGGGCGCGGTGGTGCTCAGACGGCTCAACAGCCTCGAGCCCGGCGGGTACTCCCGGCTGGGTGCCGCAATCCGGCACGGTGCTGCGGTGCTCGAGGCCGATGGCGGCACCGCGCGACGCCTGCTCGTGGTGCTCTCCGACGGCCTGGCCTACGACCATGGCTATGAACGTGCGTACGGCGCCGCCGACGCGCGCCGCGCGCTCACCGAAGCCCGCCGCCGGGGGACCGGGTGCATCTGCCTGACGGTGGGGGCCGGCACCGAGGTGGCGGCGCTGCGCGCGGTGTTCGGCGGCGCCGCGCACGCCACCGTGGGACGGCCGGACCAACTGCCCGCGGTGATCGGCCCGATGTTCCGGTCGGCGATCCGGTCGGCCGAGGTGCGTCGCCGGGTGTCCTGACGAATCACCGCGAAATGCTTGAACCAAATATCTGTTCCGCGCTAGGGTGCATTCGGCGCCGTGTTGGAGGAGGACATCGATGACGACCTCGGTGCAGGCCGGGCCCGCCAACCAGAACGGAGTGATCACGCTGGAGTCACCGCAGCGGCCCTTCTACCAGGCGGTCGGAAACGAGGAGGCCGTCTTCAAGGCCGCCTACCGACAGGGACTGGCACTGGTCCTGAAGGGTCCGACCGGGTGCGGGAAGACCCGATTCGTCGAAGCGATGGCATACGACCTCGACCGGCCACTGATCACGGTGTCCTGCCACGACGACCTCACCACAGCTGATCTGGTGGGGCGCTACCTGCTGCAGGGCGACCAGACGGTGTGGGTGGACGGCCCGCTGACGCGTGCGGTCCGCGAGGGCGCGATCTGCTACCTCGACGAAGTGGTCGAGGCCCGCCAGGACACCACCGTGGTGCTGCATCCCCTCGGCGACCACCGGCGTCAGCTGCCGATCGAGCGACTGGGCGTGACACTCGACGCCGCGCCCGGGTTCTGCCTGGTGGTTTCCTACAACCCCGGCTACCAGAGCGTCCTCAAGGATCTCAAGGACTCCACCCGGCAGCGCATGGTCGCCATCGAATTCGGCTTCCCGGCACCGGAAGTCGAGGAGGGCATCGTCGCGCACGAGTCAGGTGTCGATGCGGGCATGGCCGCGCACCTGGTCCGATTCGGCCAGGCCATCCGTCGGCTCGAAACGGGCGGCCTACGCGAGGTGGCTTCCACCCGGGTGCTCATCGCGGCCGGCCGATTGGTGGCCGAGGGCCTCTCCCTGCAGGACGCCGCGCAGGCCGCGATCGCCGGACCACTCACCGACGACCTGACGGTCGGCCGCGGACTGGCCGAGATGATCGAGATCTATCTGGCACCGGCGGAAGGCTGACATGTCCTACGAGAGCACCGCTGAGCCGATCAAGGTCGGCTACCTGATGGACTTCACCCTGCCGCCCGGATTTCCCGAGGTCCTGCAGGCCACCTTCGCCCAGACCTTCGACCTGGTCTTCGAAGAGGCGCGGGCGCAGGGACTGATGGACCGCCCCGTGCAGATGATCTACTCCGAGGTCGAAGGGTTGCCGAAGGGCTCGGTGAAGGCGGTGATCGACGCGTACGCCGATCTCGTCGACCAAGGCTGCCTGGTGGTGTTCGGGCCCAACATCACCGACAACTGCGTACCCATGCGGGAAGCCATCGAAGAGCGCTTCAAGGTGCCGGCCACCAGCGTCACGGGCACCGACGACTGGCTGGGGGAATGGACGTTCGCCTTCCCGCAGGGGTCGATGACCGACGAACCCATCTTCATCGCCGATCTGCTGGCCAAACGGAACCTTCGCCAGATCGGTGTGCTCGTCGAGCAGAGCCTGATCGGCCAGAGCTATCTGACCAACCTGCGAAGTGCGTGCCGCCGCAAGGGAATCCGGATCGTCGCGGAATCCGTGGTCGCCCAGACCGCGCAGGACATCACCGATGCGGTACGCACCCTGCACGAGGCCAAATCCGAGGCGATCGTGCACCTGGGATTCGGCTTCGGGATCGTGTTCATCAACCCGGCGCTGGAGGCGTTGGAGTGGGATCCGCCGCGGTTCACCACGACGGCCTTCCAGAACGCCTGGGTCAACCCGGTCATGTGGCCGGCATCCCTGGGCTGGGTCGGTGTCGACCAGTACGACGAGGGCAACCCGATCGGCCAGGAGTTCCTCGATCGCTACGCCGAGAAGTACGGCGCACGACCGGAATACTGCGTTTCGGTGGTCAATCGCGATGTCGCAGAGACCCTGGTGCGGGCGTTCTCCGACGCGCATCCGCTGAGCCCGCGTGGCGTGAAAGAAGCCCTCGAGCGGGTCAAGATGCTGCCCGCGGCGTCCGGCGCCCCCGGCACCCGCGTCTCATTCGGCAAGTGGACCCGCCGGGCGTGGATGGGTGCGGGCTACCTGGTGGCCCGCTCGCTGGATCCCGACGGCGTCAACTCCCATCTGGTCGACCGATTCGGAGAGGAATAGCCATGACGACCCAGGAATCGACACCGCTGGACCAACAGGCTGATGCACTTCCCGCGCCACGCAGCGGACCGAACTGGGGTCGGGTCATCGCCCTGCTCGCCTGGCTGGGTTTCCTCGGACTGTTCCTGGCGGTCGGGCGTACCGCTGTCGACCCGCGCATGGCCAACCCGAACGTCGAGGGACGGCCCCGCCCGGTCGACTTTCTGACGCCATGGGATCACTGGCAGCTCGTCCCGCAGATCGGCGCCGCGATCATGGTGGTGACGCTGACGATCGTCTTCATCCGGGGATGGCGCAAGAATCCGGGCAGCCCGGTGCTGATGATGGTTCTGGTTACCACGCTGATCGTGTGGCAGGACCCGATCATGAACTGGTCGCCGTACGTCGTGTACAACCCGGCGCTGCTGCACTGGCCGGAAAACTGGTACCTGATCATGATGTCGCCGGCCGTCGAACCATTCATCGTGTTCGGTTACGTGACCTTCTACTTCGGACCGTACTTCCCTGCTATCTGGATCCTGCGCAAGCTGCAGGCCAAACGCGGTCCCGAGGCGTTCGTTGTCCGGCACCCGCTGATCAGCCTCGGTGCGCTGGTGCTCGTGATCGGATTCATCTTCGACGCCATACTGGAAGTCAGCCTGGTGCGGACGGGTCTGTACATCTACTCCCAGGCGATCCCCTTCGGAACATTGTTCCCCGGCAGCACGTTCCAGTTCCCGCTGATCTGGGAGTCACTGTCGGTGACCTTCGTGATGATTCCGGCCGCGATCCTCGTCTATCGCGACGACACCGGAAAGTCGGTGGCGGAGAAGCTCGCTGCGAAGGCGAGGCTGTTCCCGTCGAAGCCCGTACTCGGCACGTTCCTGGTGATGTTCGCGATCATCAACGTGTCGTACTTCGCCTACGGCGCCTGGTTCTGGGCGATCAAGGCCAGCGGCCTGGCTACCTCGGTGGCGTGTCCATGGCCGTATCCCGAGGCAAAGATCTATGACCCGCAGGGGTATTACCGGGCGAACGGGGCCGAGGGACCGTACTCGGTGGGCAAGTGGTCCACCTGGCAGCAGGGGCCGGCCCGCAACCTCGACGTCGAGCTGGGCTCGAAGAGCAACCGATGCGCTCCGGGTCATGCCAATGGGTGAGCCGCGCAGCGTCGTCATCACCGGTGCATCCCGCGGTCTCGGATTCGCCTCGGCCGCACGCCTTTATCGCGAGGGGTGGCGTGTGATCGCGGCGATGCGGAGACCCGAGCGGGACATGGCTGCGCTGCGCGAGGCCACCGGAGCCGCCGAAGATGATGAGCGACTGATCGGCGTTCAGCTCGATCTGCTGGACCCCGAATCGATCGCCGCGGCGGCCAAGGCGATCGGGGAGGCATGGGGTGGAAACGGCGCTACGCCCTACAGCCTGGTCCACAACGCGGGCATTTCCGCCGCCGGAATGGTGGAGGAGTCTGATCCGGCGTTGTGGCAGAACATGTTCGGTACCCATGTGTTGGGTCCCGTCGCCTTGACCAAGGCGCTGCTCCCGGCCATGCGAGCGGCCGGAACGGGGCGCGTCGTGGTGGTCTCCAGTGCCGGTGGAGTGCGCGGTCAGCCCGGCATCGCGGCCTACTCGGCCGCCAAGGGCGCGTTGGAACGCTGGGCCGAATCGATGGCCGGCGAGATCGCGCCGTTCGGGCTGGGCGTCACGGTTCTGATCGCGGGTACCTACGACACCGACATCATCACCGACGCGGGCACCACCGACGAACGGGACTTCGACGGCCCGTACGCGCGGATGCACCGAACCATCGACAAGCGTGGCCGGTTTGCGGTGGGCAACTTGGCCCGGCCGGCGTCGAAATTCACCGACGGCCTGGTGCGAGCGCTGGACGACGAAGCGCCCTTCCGGCGCCGCGGCGTCGGGATCGACGCGTCGATGTTGTTGGCATCCAACCGTTTCCTGCCGGCGGCGGGTATGCACCAGGTAAGCCGGCTGGTGATGGGCATCCCGCGGCAGGGCACCATGCGCAATGGCCAGGTTCCACTGACGGTGTCACAGCGGGCGATGGTGGCGGCCGCCCGAATCCTGCCCCAGCCGGTGCTGATGAAACTGGCCACGATCATGGCCGAGCGTGCCGCCAACAAGGAGAACCCCGCCAAGGAGAAGAACGATGCCTGAGGTGAACCACGAGCCACGGATGCTGATCGACGGCAAGCTGGTCGAGGGGGAGTCCGGCACCTTCACCAACATCAATCCGGCCACCGAAGCGGATCTCGGGCGGGTGTGCGACGCGTCGAGCGCCGATATGCACCGGGCCATCGGTGCCGCCCGTCGCGCATTCGACGAAACGAACTGGTCAACCGATCGGGAACTACGGAAGACCTGCCTGCTGCAATTGCACGACGCCATCGAGGGCGAGCTCGAGGAGCTCCGTGAGGAACTGATCCGCGAGGTCGGCTGCCCACGCGCGGTCACCTACGGGCCGCAGCTCGACGCGCCGTTGCAGGACGGCCTGAAGTATCCGGCCCGGATGATCGACGAGTTCGGTTGGGAGGACGATCTGGGCGAGGCGTTCGTATCGGTGACCGGACAGCAGACCCGCCGCAAGGTGTGGCACGAGCCCGTGGGTGTGGTCGGTGCCATCGTGCCGTGGAACTTCCCCTTCGAGGTCACCATCAACAAGCTTGCCCAAGCCCTGGCTACGGGAAACACGGTGGTACTCAAGCCGGCGCCGAACACACCGTTCAATGCCACCCGGCTGGGCCGGCTGATTGGCGAGCACACCGACATTCCGGCCGGCGTCGTCAACGTGGTCACCGCCTCCGATCACTTCGTGGGTGAAGAGCTCACCCTGTCGCCGAAGGTGGACATGATCTCGTTCACCGGTTCGACTGCCGTGGGGCAGCGGATCATGGAGAAGGGCGCTGCCACCATGAAGCGGCTCTTCCTCGAACTGGGCGGCAAGTCGGCCACCATCGTGCTGGACGATTTGGATGACACGGGCTTCAATGCGGCGTGTCTCATGGGCATCGGCCCACTGATGCACGCCGGACAGGGCTGTGCCGCCCCCACCCGGATGCTGCTGCCGCGGTCGCGCTACGACGAGGGCGTGGCGATCCTGCACGGCATCTACGCCAACATGTTCGCCGGCGATCCGCAGGACCCCGGCACGCTGTGCGGCCCGGTGATCTCCGCCAGACAGCGCGACCGCATTCTCGGCTACATCCGCAAGGGAGTGGACGAGGGAGCCACCATGCTGGTCGGCAACACCGAAACGCCGGACCGCTTCGACAGCGGATTCTGGGTCGATCCAACCCTTTTCACCGACGTCGACAATTCGATGACCATTGCGCAGGAGGAGATCTTCGGACCCGTCCTCGCCATCATCCCCTATGACAGCGAGGACGAGGCCGTCCGCATCGCCAACGGCACGATCTACGGCCTCTCCG
>RRZT010858300.1_pt1 | contig 20947 bp, 20 predicted proteins | sample 2165551 | NCBI WGS metagenome assembly RRZT01 (sample SAMN10456910, study PRJNA506462) | wastewater metagenome | biome: wastewater; feature: sludge; material: wastewater sludge; isolation source: wastewater sludge with Escherichia coli K12::gfp cells carrying plasmid... | place: USA: Moscow, Idaho... | reverse complement strand
CGTGCCAGAACACGCATTCCGCCCGCCCCACCCCGACCGCCCCATTCGACAACCGGCACTAGACATCCCACAGACCCGTGGTCTGAAGGGGCCGACGAAAGGCGTGCCGGAACACGCATTCCACCCGCCCCACTTCGACCGCCCCATTCGGCAACCGGCGGCCGTCCCCCGGCGGCCCCGTCCACCAGCCGCCGCCCCGGCGCAACGCCCCGCCGCCCCGGCGCAACGCCCCGCCGCCCCACCGGACGTCGGCGCACCCAACAGCAGCCACCCCGGCGCAATCCCCCGCGGCCCCACCAAACCCCGGCGCACCCACCAGCACCCGCCCCGGCGCAACCCGACCCGGTGCACTCGCCAGCACCACCCTCAGGGGGTCGTCCGTCCGCGGGGATCAACGGGCCCCGCCCCCTCGGGCGGCACCTCATCGGCGACCGGCTGCTCGGGGGCATCGGCGTAGGTGCGTGACAGCGTCCGGTAGTACGGCGACGCCAGCGCCAGCACGGTTACCACCAGCCCCACGACCCCGGCCAGCACGAACACCAGCGCGATGCCGCGCGACTCACCCTCACCCAGCAACCACCCGAGCGAGTTCTGACCAGCCGACGAGTGCATCCACGGAATCAGCACGAACTCCGCCAGCGGCCCGACCAGGAACGCACTGATCGGCGCCGCCGACACCTCGACCGACTGCGCGAGACCGAACACCCGCCCCTGCTGCGCGAACGGCACCACTCGCTGCAGAACGGTCTGCTCGGCTGCCTCCACGATGGGGATCAGCGCCATGTAGACCAGGATGCCGCCCGCCATCAGCCAGATGTTCTCCCGCAACGTGAACCCGATGCTGACCAGCCACATCACGATGTTGCAGTGCAGCAGCGCACGAACGGGCCGCGATCCGAGCCCGAACCGGGCTACCCACGCCCCGCCGAGAATGAACCCGAAGCTCAGGACGCCCCACAGCACCCCCCACACCTGGACGCTCACCAGCGTCAGACCGTACGGATCCATCAGCGCCATGAACGTGCCGCCCAGAAAGTTGTTGAACGTGTTGAACACCAGCAGCGCCACCAGCCCCGGCACGGCCCGCACCGCCTTGAACGCACCGGCGAAGTCCACCGCCTTCGGGACGCCGTCGGCGTGCACGATCTCGGGCTCGTGCATCCGCACGGTCAGCAAATGCAGCCACGCCAACCCGGTCACGACCACCGAGATGCCGATCACCCATGTCATGCCGAGCAGGCCGACCGCGAGGCCGCTGAACACCGACGTCAGCCCGAATCCGACACCCAGAACCATGCCCACCAGGCCGTTCGCCTTGTCGCGCTCACCCGCCGGCACCAACAACGTCACGCAGGTCCCCAGCGCGATGCCACGGATGTTCTCAACGATCGCGCCGGCAAGGATCAGCAGAATGAACGTCCAGAACGCCCAGCCACCCACGTGCAGCAGCTCAGACTTCGGCGTCACCAGGTAGAACACAAACGCCAGCGCATAGGCGGCCGCCGCGAACAGGGTCGCAACCGACATCACCTTCTTCTTGTGGTGCCGATCAACCAGGCTGCCGAACGGCACCCCGAGCACCGCGACGAGCAGCATGTAGCTGCCACCCAGGATCGACGTGGCCAGCACCGACCGCGTCTCCAAGTACACCCAGAACGTCAGGGCGAACCAGAGAAAGTTCGTGGTCAGGCTGGCGATGAACGTGTTCGCCAGGACGCCGTGAAAGGCACGTCGGGACGCCGCGTCTGGTCCGTGGGTCATCTGAGAAGGCTAGCCGCAGGGGCGTCAGGACAGCGACGTCGCCTTCAGCCAGCCGGTCAACGCGTCGCCCAGGCGCCGCTGGTAGGTGCGCAGGTCGGGCATCCCCTCGGCGGCGGGCTGGCGGCTGTGCCACGTGTAGTACGCCGTGGCGCCGACCAGACAGTCGGCCAGTGCCTGCGTCGTCGCCCCGTTCTCGGACGCCAATCGCGTCAGCACGGCGTCCGCCTCACGGAAAGCGGCGGCTGTGCCGCCGCTGATCAGCTCGATCGTCAGCAGGGTCGCGTCGAGCCAGGACGCCCCCCGGCAGGCCCACGCCCAGTCGATCACCACATAGCCGCCGTCCGGACGCATCAGCAGGTTGTCGGCCCGCAGATCCCCGTGGCACACAGTGTCGCCGCCGAGCGTGGTCAGACTGCGCAGCGCCCGCAGGTGCAGCTCGTCGATGCGCGCCTCGAGCCACGGCTCGAGATCGCGGATCGCCACCGTCCGCATCTTCTCGAAGCCGCGCCAGTCGTCCTCCAGCCGGTCGAACGCCGCCGGCAGTCCGGGGATCGGGCAGGGGGTGAGCCGGTCGGAGATCTCCTGCACGGCGTCCAGGGCCGCCGCGAACGCCTTCGGACGCCACGGCAGGCTCGGGTGCGTGCCGGCCACGTCGTCGAGCACCAGCACCCCCCATCCGGACTGCTCGAACCCGGTGATCAGCCGCGGCACCGGCAGCCGGTCGGGCATTCCGCGCAGCACCGCCAGCTCGCGGCGGTGCAGGTCGGGGCTGGTGGGGTTCAGGTCGGCGTGGACGGCCTTCACGAACGCGCGGCGTCCTGTCTCGAGCACGACGCGGTCGGCGGTTCCGGGTGACCAGCCGCCCGGCTGCGACTCGTGCGAGACGACCGTCGAGCGCAGCGCGCGCTCCACACGGGCGCGTACGGCGTCCGGCAGATCGGTCCACTCGATGCGGGGCATGTGTCGGTTCTACCATCCCGAGGATGCGCCACGCCCGGCGCAACGGCAGGATGGACGTTGTGATCACCTGCGTCGTCTTCGACATGGGCCAGGTTCTGGCCTCGCCGCCCGAGCTGTTCACCCTGCCCGCGGCCCGTCTCGGCGTCGAGCCGGACGCCTTGGAACTGCAGTATTGGGTCGGACGCCGCGCCTACGACGAGGGCGGCTCGGACGCCTCGTACTGGGGTCCGCTCCTGGAGGCCCTGGGTCGGCGTCCCTCACCCGAACTCATCCACGAGCTCGCCACCCAGGACGCCAACCTCTGGATTCAGCTCCGCCCTGACGCCTGGCGCCTGCTCAAAGAGGTGCGGGCGACCGGCACCACCGTGGCCGTCCTGTCGAACGCACCGTTCGTCATCGACATGGCCCTCCTGGACGCCCCGTGGGTCACCGACGTCGACCACGTCTTCGTGTCGGCGTCCATGGGCATGACCAAGCCCAATCCCACCGTCTACGCCCGCGTCCAAGAGGTCGTCGACGTACCTGCCGATCAGATCGCGTTCATCGACGACCGCCAGCCCAACGTCGACGGAGCTGAACGCGCCGGCTGGCACACCCACCTCTTCGTCGACGACGCCGACACCCGCGCCTGGTTGGCGCAGCTCGGCGTCCTGTCCTGAGCCGGGTCAGGCTCAGCGGTAGTAGCGCGGGTCGACGGGGTACTGGGACGCCGGTGCGACCGGCACCCAGCGCACGGCCCGGGTGCGGCGGTGCGCCAGGTGCACCGAGCCGCCCACGGCCGTGCCGACCAGCACCGACAGCAACGCCCCGCCGAGGAAGTAGCCCGAGCTGCCGGCCAGCAACATCAGCATCAACAGGCCGGCTCCACCGATGAACGAGCCGACGACCAGGATCGCCAGCAGCGCCTCGCCCCCGGTCCAGGCCGACGTCGATCGCGTCAGAGGTTGATGGGTGGGAGCCGGACGCGGCAGGTCAGCCACCAGTTCGGCCAGGTCGAGGCTGCTGCGCGCCGACAGCGCGCGTGCCATGCGGTGCTGGAACTCGGCGTCCGGCAGGCGTCCGGCGGCGAAGTGTTCGGACAGCAACGACGTGTAGTGGTCGCGTTCTGCATCGCCGATGAGGACCGGCGCGACGGGGCGGTACGGATTCTCCATGCCGACATGCTCGCCACCAGCGGCGTCGAAAGCCATGCCGTCACGGCGTCCGAAGGCCGTGGTCGGACGCCGCGACCTCAGGTCGCGACCGTGGGCGTCCTCACTCGCCGGCGAGAGTGGCGATCAGCACGGCCTTGATCGAGTGCATCCGGTTCTCTGCCTGGTCGAACACGATGGACGCCGCGCTGCTGAACACCTCGTCGGTCACCTCGAGCTCGGGGCGCCCGGTCTGCTGGAAGATGCGCTCGCCGATGACGGTGTTGCGGTCGTGGTAGCTCGGCAGGCAGTGCATGAAGCGCACGTCAGGATTGCCGGTGGCCTCCATGACGGCCGCGTTCACCTGGTAGGGCGCGAGGGTCTCGATGCGTTCGGGCCACGCGTCCTGCGGCTCCCCCATCGACACCCACACATCGGTATGCACAAAATCGCAGCCACGAACGCCTTCGTCGACGTCGTCGGTCAGCGTGATGCGGGCCCCCGTCTCGTCGGCGATCTCATGAGCCAACGCCAGCACCTCCGCCGACGGCTGGAAAGCCTCGGGCGCGACCATGCGGACGTCGTGGCCCATCATCGCGCCGGCCACCAGCAGCGAGTTGCCCTGGTTGAACCGGGCATCACCGAGGTAGGCGAACGAGAGCGCGTGGCCACGTTTGCCGGACGCCTCGCGCATCGTGAACATGTCGCACAGGCTCTGGGTGGGGTGCCATTCGTCGGTGAGCCCGTTCCACACCGGCACCGACGCATAGGCCGCCATCGTCTCGACGGTCGCCTGCGACCGCCCCCGGAACTGGATGCCGTCGTAGAGGCGGCTGAACACCTGCGCGGTGTCGGCCGGCGACTCCTTCGCACCGATGTGGGAGCCTGCCGGATCCAGGAACGTGACGTGCGCCCCCTGGTGCCGGGCGGCCACCTCGAACGAGGCCCGCGTGCGTGTCGACGACTTCTCGAACACCAGGGCGAGGTTCAGACCGACCAGCCGTTGCCGCTCCTCGCGGGAGCGTCGCTCCTGCTTGAGGCGCCCTGTGAGCTCGACAAGGTACTCCCACTCGGGGACCGTGAAATCGATCTCCTTGAGGAAGTGACGGTTCTTGAGGTCTACCAACGCACCGGCCCTTTCGGTTCGAACCCAAGGGGATTGTGCCAGTCGTGGGACAATCTGAGCATGCTCGTACGCTTCTTGGTCAGCGCACTCTCGCTCGGCATCGCCACCTGGCTCATGCCCGGCATCACCCTTTCGGGCACCGACGTCCAGTCGAACGTGGTCACCATCCTGGTCGTCGCGGCGATCTTCGGTCTGGTGAACACGGCCGTCAAGCCGCTGTTCGTGTTCGTCACCGCCCCCCTGTGGATGCTCACCCTCGGCCTGTTCCTGCTCGTGATCAACGCCTGCCTGCTGCTACTCACCTCGTGGGTGGCGACCCAGCTCAACGTGCCGTGGCACGTCGACGGCATGTGGTCGGCGTTCTGGGGTGCCCTGCTGGTGTCGATCGTCAGCTTCGTGCTCAACTCCATCGTCGGGAAGCGAGCGGAGGAGCACCGGTGAGTGACGGCGTCCAGGTGATCTTCGTCTGCTGGGGCAACATCTGTCGCTCGCCGATGGCGGAGCGAGTCGCCGAGGGCTGGGCGAAGCGCGAAGGCCTCGACGGTGTCACGTTCAGCAGCCGCGGCGTCAGCAGCGAAGAGACCGGCAACCCCATCGACTCCCGGGCCCGCGCCGTGCTCTCAGAGCACGGCTACCGCACCGACGGGCACCGGGCGCGACGCATCACGGCGTCCGAGATCGCGGACGCCGATCTGGTGATCGGCCTCGAACCGCTGCACGTGCAGCGGATGCGCTCGCTCGCGCCGGACGCCGACAACCTCAGCCTGCTCACCGACTTCGATCCGGACGCCCCGGCCGGCTCGGGTGTGCCCGACCCGTGGTACGGCGACAAGGACGACTTCTACGACACGTTGGCGTCGGTGGAGGCCGCCATGCCGGGCGTGATGAGCAGCATCAGGAGCGGACGCGCAGGCTAGGGTGTCGCCATGCACATCCTCGTGGTTGATGACGATCAGGCGGTGCGCGATTCCCTCGCCCGGTCGCTGCAGTACAGCGGTTACGACGTCGCCACGGCGTCCGACGGCGTTGAGGCGCTCGCCCACCTGTCGGGCCACCGGGCCGACGCCGTGATTATGGACGTGATGATGCCCCGGCTCGACGGCCTCGAGACGACCCGCATGCTGCGGTCGTCCGGCAACGACGTGCCGATCCTGGTGCTGACGGCGCGCGACTCGGTCGGTGACCGGGTCGACGGCCTGGACGCTGGCGGCGACGACTACATGGCCAAGCCGTTCTCGCTCGACGAACTGCTGGCGCGGCTGCGTGCGCTGACCCGCCGGTCGCGTCCCGAAGCCACGTCCGAGGGCGCTGACCACACCACCCCGCAGGCCCTGTCGTTCGACGGCCTGACCCTCGACCTGCAGACCCGCGAGGTGACCCGCAACGGACGCCGCATCAGTCTGACCCGCACCGAGTTCGCCCTGCTGCAGACGTTCCTGGAGCATCCGCGACGCGTCCTCGAACGCAGCTGGCTGCTCAATGAAGTGTGGGGTTTCGATTTCCCGACCACGGCGAACTCGCTCGAGGTCTACATCGGTTACCTGCGGCGCAAGACCGAGGGTGAGGGCGAAGCGCGACTCATCCACACGGTGCGAGGCATCGGGTACGTCCTGCGCCAGACCCCGCCGTGATCCGATGGCTGCGTGACCGGCTGCTGATCAGGCACCGCCCGCTGCAGGACCGGCTGGCGGTGCTGATCGCTGTAGCGGTCGCGGCAGCCGTCGCCGTGACCGGCGTCGCGGCCTACTTCATCATGGCGTGGTCGGTCTACGAGCAGCTCGACAAGGAGCTGGTCGACGTGGGCGCCATCTCGAGCGGGTGGCTCGCCGAAGACCTCGAGAACATGGGCGGCGTCGACCCGACCGCCGTGCAGGCCGCCAACGCGACCCTGATGCTGGTGCGCTCCGACAACCGGCTCATCACGATGCCCGGCCGCCAGCCGACGCTGCAGCTCACGGCGTCCGAGCTGGCCATCGCCCGGCTCGGGCAGGGCTACTCCGCCCGCTCGGGTGTCGACTCGGCCGGCCGTGCGGTGCGCATCATTGCCGTCCCGCTGCAGCAGGCCAACGCCCAGTACGCGCTGGTGCTCGGACGCCAGCTCGAGCCGACCGAGGCCATCCTGCGCACCCTGCAGATCTCGCTGTTGGTCTTCGGAGGCATCGGCGCCATCGGTGCGGCCGCGATCGGGTACGGCATCGCCGACTCGGGCATGGAGCCGCTGCGTCGGCTCAACCGGGCGGTCAGTCAGGTGATCGCGACCAACAAGCACACCCCGATCGAGGTCGTCGGCGACGACGAGATCGCCGACCTGGGCCACGACTACAACCGCATGATGAAAGCCCTCGAGTCGTCGCGCGAACGCCAGCAACGGCTCATCGCCGACGCCGGCCACGAGCTGCGGACGCCTCTGACGTCGATGCGCACCAACGTCGAGTTGCTGGTCGCCGACGAGCGCCAGGGCATGTTGCCGCCGGGGGCCCGAGGCGACATCCTGCGAGACGTGGCCGCGCAGCTCGGTGAGTTCACCACGCTGGTCGGCGACCTGGTGCAGCTGTCGCGTGAGGACAGCCTCGAGGTGGTGCCGGTCGAACTCGATCTTCGCGACGTCGTCGAGAGCGCTCTGACGCGGGTGAAGCGCCGCGGCCCGGGCCTGGTCTGGGACGTCGAGATCGACCACCTGTACATGACCGGCGAGCCCGATGCGCTCGAGCGAGCCATCACCAACCTGCTCGACAATGCGGTGAAGTTCTCACCGCCGGGGGGCACGGTGCGCGTCCAGTTGGAGGGCGACCGGCTGCGCATCAGCGACCAGGGCCCCGGCATCGCCGACGAGGACATGCCGCACGTGTTCGAGCGCTTCTACCGTTCCGACCACGCCCGCACCACGCCCGGGTCCGGCCTGGGCCTGTCGATCGTCGCACAGACCGTCCAGGCCCACGGCGGCTGGGTGAAGGCTGGCCGCTCTGCCGAGGGGGGCGCCGAGTTCACCGTCCGGCTACCGGGCAGCACCATCGCGCCCGAGGACGCCGCGGCGTCCGATGCGCCGGCGTCATCGGCGAGCGATGCGCCGCCGCGCCGCTAGCTCCGCCCCCGCTTGGTGGCCGGCACGTTCAGGATCACCCGGCCGTCGCGTCGGGTGAAGGCGGCGGCGGGCAGCCGACCCGCCGTGACGTCGGCCGCGACCTCCGAGATCAGCCGCCGCGACACCCGGGCCGAGTTGCGCAGCAGGCTGAAGGCGGTGCCCACGTCGACGTTCGCTCGGGCCGCTATCACCCCCTTGGCCTGCTCGATCACTATGCGGCTGTGTTCAGCGCCGCCTGGAGTTGCTCCGTGAGGATCTCCTGGCGTCGAATCGCCTGGTGGTTGACCATGCCGATCGCCGCCATGCTCGTCACGACGTGCGCGATCTGCAGGTCGGTGCTCGACAGGGGTTCGGGGTCGGACTTGAACATGTTCAGCGAACCGATCATCCGGTCGCGGAGCTTCATCGGCACCGCGTAGGCCGAGTGGAAGCCTTCCGAGAGGGCCTGAGGGACGAAGTCGGGCCAGCGGTCGGCGGCCTCCTTCAGGTCCGGCACCTCCACCGTCGAGCCGGAGCCATCGCCTCCACGCACGGCCCGGCGTTGGCCTGCAACTCGAGCAGTTCGAGGAGCCGCATCTCTTCGTTGGTGGCCGCCAGCACCCGGACGCCGCCGCGCTGGTCGTCGACCATGATGCCCGCGGCGTCGACGGGTAACAGTTCCCCGCACGTCGCCACCATGGCGTCGGCGACGTCGATCACGTCGTAGCCGGCCACCAGTGTGTCGGCGAGATAGATGAGGCTGGCGAACAGCTTGGTGTCGCGATCTTCATTCATCGGTCGCTCCCTGCTCGTTTCCTTCTACTGGTTGGTTGTGGGGTCTCACACCTCGGCCGATTCGGCCGCACAGACTGGGAGGCGAGCCGCCCAGATCAACGACGGGGGCAGCTTCGGAAGCTCCCGAAATCTCAGCCCACCGGGCCGATCGACGATCAGGACGAACGCCTCGGGGCCGGCCGTCGCGGCGTCCACGCCGGCCAGGGTGAGCGGGGTGCCCGACCACACCACCTGGTGCTCGGAGACCAGGGCGAACCGGTCTTCGCGCCACGCGATCTCGACGCGCGGGGGCCTGGCCACGTCGAGTTCGGACAGGGGGAGGAAGGCGAGGCGTCCAGCGACGGTGCTGAGGTTGACCCCGGGTCGGCGCGGAGCGAAGCAGATGACGGTCTGAGGGTGATGCTGCGAGACGCTGTGGGTGAGCCACGCGACCCGGCGACGTCAACTTCGGCGGGCACGTCGACGCCGATGAGAAGGCCGCCCGTTTCGCCGGGCGCGGCTCTTCGCCGATGGATGGTGGGGGAAAGGAACCGAGACATGATGAGCCGCCTCTCTGACGGTGTGGTGAAGGCGGGGTCTCGGCCTCTGGTCAGGCTCTTCAGTTGTGGAGGGATCCTCCCGAAGCGAACACCTGCACCCCCAGAAAACCGCCGAAGGCTGAATCTGCCCACCGTTGCGGGCATCCCAACTTGGCCGCCGCGGCTAGCCTCAGCTTCGTGCGCATCGCAACGTGGAACGTCAACTCCGTCAAGCAGCGGGTCCCCCGGCTGCTGCCCTGGTTGCAGCAGAGGCGTCCTGCCGTGGTGTGTCTCCAAGAGACGAAGCTGTCGGACGCCGCGTGGCGCGACACCCTGTCGGGCCCGTTGGTGGAGCTGGGATACGAGTCCGCCCACCACGGACAGGGCCAGTGGAACGGTGTCGCGCTCCTTTCACGTGTCGGCCTGACCGACGTCGAGAAGGACTTCCCCGACATGCCGGGCTTCCCCGGGCCCGAGGCCCGGGCGGTCGCGGCGACCTGCGGCGGCGTCCGGGTGCACAGCCTGTACGTGCCCAACGGGCGCGAGCCGGACTCCGACCACTACCGCTACAAGCTCGAATGGCTGGCGGCGCTGCGCGAGCAGGTGGCGTCGGGACCCGCCGACGTGGCCCTGTGCGGCGACATGAACATCGCGCCGGCCGACGCCGACGTCTTCGACCCGGCTGCCTACGAGGGCCACACCCACGTCACGGAGCCGGAGCGCTCCGCACTCGCGGCGCTGCAGGCACTCGGGCTGCGCGACGTGGTGCGCGACCGCTGGCCCGAGGCACGCGTCTTCTCGTACTGGGACTACCGCGCCGGCATGTTCCACCAGGACCTCGGCATGCGCATCGACCTGGTGCTGGCCGGCGGGACGCTGCCCGAGCGCGTCCGGGCCGCCTGGGTCGACCGGGCAGCCCGCAAGGGCACCGGTCCGAGCGACCACGCGCCGGTCATCGTCGACCTCGACGAGGCGCCCGACGGTGACATCGGGCCCATGGTGCCCCCGCCGTCGAGGCCGGCCAGGCCGGAGGTACCGGTGCGGCTTCCGCAGTCGAAGTAGCGCCCAGGTTTCCGCTGTTTCGGTGGCAGGGCGCCGTGAGACGCCCTAGGTTGGCCGGCGGAGGTGGTCCCCAATGATCCGCATCGCCACGGTTGGCACGAGCAGCATCACCGGTCTCTTCATCGAGGCGGCCCGGGCGTCCGGGCGCATCGAGGTGGTGGCGTGCTACTCCCGCGACGCGGCCAAGGCGGCCGCCTACGCCGCCGAGCAGGGAGTCGGGCGCAGCTTCGACGACCTGGCGGCCATGGCGTCCGAGCCTGACATCGACGCCGTCTACGTCGCCTCCCCGAACGCGGCGCACGCCGCGCAGGTGCGTCTCGTGCTCGAAGCCGGCAAGCACGTCCTGTGCGAGAAGTCGATCACGCCCACGGCGCCCGAGGCCGAACCCTTGTACGCGCTCGCCGCCGAGCGCGGGCTCGTGCTGCTCGAGGCGCTGCGTTCGATCTGGGATCCGGGTATGGATGCCGTGCGCGCCTGGCTACCCCGCCTCGGCACCCTGCGCCGCGCGTCCCTGCGCTACGAGCAACGCAGCGCCCGCTACGACAAGGTGCTCGCCGGCGAGCAGGTCAACATCTTCGACCCTGCGCTGGGTGGTGGCGGCCTCTCGGATCTGGGCGTCTACGTGGCGAACATCCTCGTCGATCTGTTCGGGGCGCCCGATCGGGTCGTGGCAGGCCTCGTCCCGGTGGCCACCGGTGCCGACGGCGCTGGCGTGGCGCTGGCCTGCTACCCCGGCCTGGTGGTCGACGTCGACTGGTCGAAGATCACCGTGTCGTCGGTGCCGACGGCCATCTCGGGCGAGCTCGGCACCCTGCTGGTCGACCACATCGACCGCCCGCGCCATCTCGTCGTCGAGTGGGTCGACGGACGCCGCGAGGAGCAGACGGTCGAGGCCGCCGAGAACAACATGCAGTACGAGGCGGCGTACTTCGCCGACCTGGTGGAATCGGGAAACATCGCCGAGCAGGACGCCGCCCGATCGGTCGGCGCGCTCCGGTTCATGGACACCGCACGCGAGGTGGGTTGAGCGCGGCTCGCGGGACCCGGCCCCAACGCCCGGGTGACGTCCGTGGGTGACTTTGCCGTGCCACCCTCAACTGGCAGGATGGTCGGCAGAGCCCGGCCTGCTACGACGCCTGTCCCGGAGTGAGGGACACGCGCGAGATCGACGATCTCCCCTTCCCTCCGGGTTGACAAGGAAGAGACACCACATGAACGACCTGACCCAGCTGCCCGACGCGCCCGCGCAGGGCGCGACTCCGGCCGATGAGAGCCCCAACACGAACATTCGCCGCATGGGCCCCTCGTTCAAGCCGGCGCACTCGCTGGCCCTCGGCCCGGTGGTGTCCCCGCCGCACACCGTCGACGGGTTCGTGCGCGAGTTCCTCCGCGAGCTGAACTTCGGCCAGGGCGTCCCCCTGTCCCGCTCGTCGGTCAACGACCAGTACCTGGCTCTGGCCCACACTGTGCGCCACTACCTGATGGCCCGCTGGCTCGAGACGGCCAAGAAGCGCCGCAAGAGCAACGAGAAGATGGTCGGCTACCTGTCGGCCGAGTACCTGCTCGGACGCCAGCTCGGCAACGACCTGCTCGCCGCCGACCTCACTGACATCGCCGCCGAAGCCATGAAGGTCTGCGGCCTCGACATCGCCACGCTGCGCACGCAGGAGGTCGAGCCCGGCCTGGGCAACGGCGGTCTCGGTCGCCTCGCCGCCTGCTTCATCGACTCCCTCGCCACGATGGACGTGTCGTGCATCGGCTACGGCATCCGCTACGAGTACGGCATCTTCAAGCAGACCTTCGTCGACGGCCACCAGGTCGAGATTCCCGACTCGTGGCTCACGCTGGGCAACCCGTGGGAGGTGCCGCACCCCGAAGCTGCGGTCGAGGTGCACTTCGGCGGCCACACCGAGACCTACGACGACGAGGGCACCGAGCGGGTGCGCTGGGTTCCTTCGTGGAACGTGCTCGGCGTCCCCTACAACTACATGGTTCCGGGTTACAAGAACGGCGTCGTGAACACGCTGCGCCTGTGGGGCGCCCAGGCGACCCAGGCGTTCGATCTCGAGATCTTCAACGCCGGCGACTACGCCCAGGCGGTGCGCGCGCAGACGTTCGCCGAGAACATCTCGAAGGTCCTCTACCCCGAGGACTCCACCCCGCAGGGCAAAGAACTGCGCCTGCAGCAGCAGTACTTCTTCGTGGCCTGTTCGCTGCGCGACTTCCTCGAGCACACGATGCCCGAGGACTTCGACGTGCACGACCTGCCGAAGAAGATCATCTGGCAGCTCAACGACACCCACCCGGTCATCGCCATCCCCGAGCTGATGCGCCTGCTCGTCGACGAGCGCAAGCTGGAGTGGGACGACGCCTGGGCCATCACCCAGAAGTGCTTCGCCTACACCTGTCACACGCTGCTGCCCGAGGCGCTCGAGGTGTGGTCGGTCGAGCTGATGGGCCGTCTCCTGCCGCGCCACCTCGAAATCATCTACCGCATCAACGACGACTTCCTCGCCCAGCTCCGCAAGGAGTACCCCGGCGACGAGGTGCGCGTGCGCCGCATGTCGATCGTGGCCGAGCACCCCGAGCGTTCGGTGCGCATGGCGTACTTGGCGACCGTCGCGGGAAGCAAGGTCAACGGCGTCGCCGAGCTGCACAGCGAACTGCTGCGCGACAAGGTGCTGCCCGACTTTTCGGAGTACTGGCCCGAGAAGTTCACCAACGTCACCAACGGCGTCACCCCGCGCCGCTTCGTGCGCCTGGCCAACCCGAACCTGTCGAAGCTGATCACCGACACGATCGGTGTGGGCTGGGTGGCCGACCTCGACCGGCTGGGCGAGCTCGAGAGCTACGCCGACGACCCCGAGTTCCTCGAGGCGTTCCGCGCGGTCAAGGACGCCAACAAGACCCGCCTGCGCAACCTCCTGCGTCAGCGCGACGGCATCGAGCTGCCCGAGACGGCGATGCTCGACGTAATGGTGAAGCGTCTGCACGAGTACAAGCGTCAGAGCCTGAAGCTGCTGCACATCGTCACGATGTACGAGCAGATCATCTCCGGCGCGGTGAAGCCCGAGGACGTCACACCGCGCACGTTCGTGTTCGGCGCGAAGGCCGCCCCGGGATACCGGATGGCGAAGCAGACGATCCACCTGATCAACTCGGTCGCGGCGAAGGTCAACAGCGACGAGCGGGTCAAGGGGCTGATGTGCGTCGCCTTCCCGGCGAACTACAACGTCACGCTCGCCGAGAAGCTGATTCCGGCGGCCGACCTGTCCGAGCAGATCTCGCTCGCTGGCAAGGAGGCGTCCGGCACCGGCAACATGAAGTTCGCCCTGAACGGCGCCCTGACCATCGGCACCGACGACGGCGCGAACGTCGAGATCCGCCGGTTCGTGGGCGACGACAACTTCTTCCTGTTCGGCATGTCCGAGCCGGAGGTCGCCGAGCTGCAGGCGCAGGGCTACACGCCCAGCAAGGTGTACGAAGAGAACCCGCTGCTCAAGCGCACCATCGACCTGATCGCCAGCGGCGAGTTCACCGACGGCAACCGTGACGAGGCCTGGCCCGTGGTCGGCGACCTGCTGTACAACGACCGGTTCATGGCGCTGGCCGACTACCAGTCGTACATCGACGCGCAGGCCAGGGTGGACGCCTACTACGCCAAGCCCGACGCGTGGGCCCGCTCCGCGGTGCTCAACGTGGCCCGCTCGGCGTACTTCAGCTCCGACCGTTCGATGCGCGACTACATGTCCCGCATCTGGGACATCAACCCGCTGTAAGGACTCAACCCAGGAGGAATCGTGACCCTGCCCGCCGAACTCTCGGAACGCCACCGCGTCGCCGCCCAGCGGTTCACAGAGATCGTCGGACAGGTGTCCGACTGGGACGCCCCCACGTCCGTCGCCGCATGGCGGGCCAGGGACGTCGTCGGTCACCTCACGAGCTGGCTGCCGGGCATGCTCGCCGGCACGGTCGAGCTGCCGCCGGCGGCGTCCGATGAACACCCGGCCGACGCGTGGCGTGCCCAGACCGACGCGGTGCAAGCCCTGCTCGACGACCCCGCCACCGCCGGTGTGATGTACCGCGCGTCAACGATGGGCGACGTGCCGGTCACCCAGGCCCGGTCAGTGCTACGTACCCGACGTGGTCATGCACGCGTGGGATCTGGGCCGCTCGGCCGGCCTCGACGTCGAGCTAGACCCCGACCTCTGCGCCGAGTTCCTGCAGTTGGGCGCCGAGATGGAAGAGATGATGCGTGCTTCGGGGCAGTTCGGGCCCCGCGTCGACGTCGAGCCGGGGGCGTCGCCGACCCGGCGGCTGGTCGGGTTCATCGGGCGCGACCCTGAATGGACGCCGCCGGATGCGTGAGGGCTACGACCCGCACTTTCTCGGCACCGAGGTCGCGGCGCCGGCGTCCACGCACGGTGACGGCGTGCTGCTCGACGGCTCCGACGTGCTGCTCTACACCCACTTCAGCCTGCACTTGAGCGCCGAGCGCCGTTTGGCGCGCTGGGTGGCGTGGACGATCGACGCGGCGACCCTGCGCTCAGGTGACCTCGTGTCACGCAAGGGCCTGCGGTTCGCGGCAGACCCACGCCTCCCGGCGTCGGTGCAGACGCTGGATGACGTCTACGACCACAACCGGCTCGATCGGGGGCATCTGGCGCGGCGCGCCGATCTGCTGTGGGGGTCGGACGCCGCTGCTCACGCCGCGAACCGCGACTCGTTCTTCTTCACCAACATCTGCCCGCAGATGGACTCGTTCAACCAGTCGCGCGTGGGCGGACTGTGGGGCAACCTGGAGGACGCCCTGCGCGAGTTCGTCGTCGACGGCGGCGGCACGCGCGTGGCGGTGCTGGCCGGGCCGGTGCTGGCGGCGTCCGACCCTGTGTACCGTGGCTGCGGCGTCCCGCTGGATTTCTGGAAGGTGCTGGCGCACGTGGACGCCGCGGGCGCGCTCCGCGTTCGGGCGTTCCTGGTGACCCAAGACCTCGATGGGCTCGCCGGCGCCCGGATCGACGACGAGTACCGGCTGTACGGTCTGCCCGTCTCCGACGTGTCGGCCCGCACGGGGCTGGTCTTCGCCGAGGCCGTGCTGGACGCTGACGTCACCCGCGGCGTCCTGCCCGCCGTGCAGCGCATCGACGCCCTGGCTGACATCGCCTGGTGAGCTGCGGGTCTGCGAAAACTGTCTGAGGCAGCGGGCAGACTGGTCCTCATGAACGCAGACACCCCTTACTGCTCGATCGTTCCGCCCTACGTGCTCGAGGCGCTGTCGGTCTCCGACGACCCTCGGGTCGCCCGGTCGGCGCAGGCCACACTCGCTCAGGAGGCCGACCTGCGCGCCGAACGCATCCAGTCGGCCGGCGTGGGTCCGAAGCTCGCCGAACGTCCCGCGCGCGATGAGGGCACCGGGCCGAACCGGCTGATCCACGACGCGAAGAACGCCACGACTCTGCCGGGCACTCTGGTGCGTGGCGAGGGTGCCGACGACACCGGCGACGAGGCGGTGACGCAGGCCTACGACGGCCTCGGCCACACGTGGCAGCTGCTCGACGACGCGCTGGGCCGCGACTCCCTCGACGACAAGGGCTTGGCGCTGCTGGCCACGGTTCACTACGGCCGTCAGTACGTGAACGCGTTCTGGAACGGCAACCAGATGGTGTTCGGCGACGGCGACGGCGTCATCTTTCTCGGCTTCACCCGCAGCCTCGACGTGATCGGCCACGAGCTCGCCCACGGCGTGACGCAGTACACGTCGGGCCTCAACTACCAGGATCAGTCGGGCGCCCTGAACGAGCACATCAGCGACGTGATCGGGTCGCTGGTCAAGCAGTACGCGCTGGGTCAGGACGCTGCCGCCGCCGACTGGCTGATCGGCGCTGAGCTGCTGGCACCCGGCGTCCAGGGCACGGCGCTGCGCTCGATGAAGGCGCCGGGCACGGCGTACGACGACCCGCGGCTGGGCAAGGATCCGCAGCCCGACCGCATGAGCAGGTTCGTCGACACCCCCGACGACTACGGAGGCGTCCACATCAACTCGGGCATCCCGAACCGGGCCTTCTACACGCTCGCGATGGAGCTCGGCGGCAAGGCGTGGGAGGCTCCTGCGCAGATCTGGTACGACGTGATGGTCGGCGACATCAAGGCCGACTGCGACTTCTCGACGTTCGCCCACCTCACCATCGAGGCGGCGAAGGTGCGGTTCGGCGCCGAGTCGCCGGAGGTGGCCGCCGTGCAGAAGGCGTGGGAGACCGTTGAGGTGAAGCCGGCGCCGGCCAAGCAGGCGCCTCGCCGCAAGCCGCCGAAGACCACCCACGTGCAGGTGCGTCGCACCGGCGGGTTCGCGGGGCTCACCAAGGAGCGGTCGGTGAAGCTGGCCGACCTGCCGCCCGACGACACCAAAGCGTGGCAGGCGCTGTTGGTCAGCCGCGAGCTGCATTCGATGGCCGCCACGGCGCCGGTGATGCCCGACGCGTTCTGCTACGGCATCAACTGCCAGCGTCCGTCGGTGCACGTCGAGATTCCCGAACCGAGCCTGCGCGACGAGGTGCGCGACCTGTTCGAACGCACCCTCAGCGACAGCGACAGCGACTGAGCAAGGGGCGGCGGATCAGGCGACGACGAGCTGAATGCCGCGGTCGCGCAGGGCGTCGGCGGCGGCGTCCGAGATGCCTGAATCGGTGACCAGCGTGTGCACGTCGCCGATGCCGGCGAAGCTGACCAGGAAGTCGAGGTCAAACTTGCTCGCGTCGGCGAGCACCACTACCTGACGGGCGGTGGCGATCATGGCGCGCTTCACGGCGGCCTCGCTCGGGTCGGGCGTCGAGAAGCCGTGCCCGACACTCATGCCGTTGGCGCCCATGAAGGCGACGTCGACCCGAATGCTCTTCAGGATGTCGAGAGCGATCGGGCCGACCGTCGCCTGGGTGAGGCCGCGGACGCGTCCGCCGAGAAGCTCGACCTCGAAACCCACGCGGGCCGACAGCAACGCCGCGGCGGTCACCGAGTTCGTCACCACGGTGCGGACGCGGCCCGACGGCAACAGCTCGGCGAACCGGCCGGTCGTCGTGCCGGCGTCCAACAGAATGGACGCCGCCCCCTCCGGCAGCAGGGCTGCGGCCGCGCGGGCGATGGACAGTTTCTGGGCCTGAGCCGTGGTTTCCCGGGCGTGGATGCCGATCTCGGCCAACGGCAGGCGCTCGGCCAGGACGGCCCCGCCGTGGACGCGGCTGAGAACTCCGCGGTCGGCGAGGGCGTCCAGGTCCCGCCGGATGGTCTCGGAGGTGACCGCAAACCGGCCGGCCAGGGCGGAGACGGACACGCGTCCGCGGTCCCTGGCCAGCGCAACGATTTCGAGCTGTCGCTCTTCGGGGTTCACGTTCCTCCTTCGACCACCCGCGAGTGGTCACGTCGTCAGTTCAGTTCGGCCTTGGCTGCTTCGACCTCGGCGACGACGGCGCCGAAGAGGGGGTGCTGGGGCTCGAGCCCGGTCACCTCGGCGGTGAAGACGTCGGCGTCCAGTTCGGCCAGCTTCTGCTGCAGCTCGACGGCCTGCGGGTCGTCGGCCAGGTCGAAGCGGAGGCAGGCGCCGATCGCCTGAACGAGGCCCGAGTACTCCAGGCCACGCTCGGCCGCCTCGGCGGCCGGCTGGATGAAGCGCTCGTGGCGCGACAGCTTCCGCAGCGGTTGGCGTCCGACCCTCGACGGGGTGTCGGGCAGCTCGGGGTTCTCGAACCGCGAGAACGCACGCGCCACGTAGGCGGCGTGCTCGTCGGCGTCGAAGCCGAACTTCTCGACCAGCAGGGCGCTGGTCTCCGACAGTGCCTTCTCGACCTTCGCGCGGAGCGCGGCGTCGTTCAGGGCATCGATCAGCGACGGCGACTCGGCCACGTAGCCGTGATAGGCGATCGCGGCATGGCCGGTGTTGACCGTGAAGAGCTTGCGCTCGATGTAGGGGGTCAGGTCGTCGACGAAGTGCGCCTCGGGGATCTCGGGGGCGCTGCCGCCGAACGGGGTGCGGTCGATCGACCACTCAAAGAAGTCCTCGACCGTGACGTCGACGCCGGCGGCGTCCTGGGCCGGAATGATGCGGTCAACGGCGGTGTTGGCGAACACGGCACGGTCGGCGAGCTCGGGAGCACCGTCGAGGATGTACCCGGCGAGGGTGTCGGTGGCGCCGATGGCGTTCTCGCACGCCATGACGGTGAGCTTGCCCGCGTCCGCGGCGCGGGCCTTGAGGCCTTCGCGGATGACGGGGGCGATGAAGCGCAGAACGGTGGGACCGACCGCGCAGGTGACGATGTCGGCCGTGGCGACCTCCTGGATCGCGGCAGCCTCGTCGGTCTTGGAGTTGACGGCGCGGATGTTGTCGACGCGATGCGTCGACGCATCGCCACCGACCTCATGGACGTCGTAGTGGTCGACCGCCTGCAGTGCTCCGATGAGCGCGTCGTTCACATCGACGAGCACGACCTCGTAGCCGGCGTTGTGCAGCACCAGCGCGACGAAACCGCGCCCGATGTTGCCTGCTCCGAAATGGACCGCCTTCATGGATCCCTCCTTCGTTTGTGTGGGGTTGCGTTGTGCTGGTGCCAGTGAATCAGGGTCGTGCCCGGGAATGCAGGCGGACGCCGGGCGTTGGCCCGGCGTCCGTCCGCGGTTGGTTTCAGTCCTCCTCGGGCGTGAGAAGGTCGAGGACCTCGTCAACGCTCGTGGTGGTCTTGAGGCGCTCCATGGTGGCCTTGTCCGAGATGGTCACGGCCAGGGCCTGCAGGATGCCGACGTGCTCGCCGCTGTTCGAGGCGATCGGGATGACGACGTGGGCGGTCTTGCCGTCCCAGTCGACGCCCTCGGGGAACTGGAGGAAGCCCAGCGCCGCCGACTTGATGTGCACACGGCTCTCGTTGGTGCCGTGCGGGATCGCCACGCCGTTGCCGAGGAACGTGGTGGTCTGCTCCTCGCGGGCGAACATGCCGTCGATGTACTGCGGATCAGCCGCACCGACCGAGACGAGCACCTCGCCGGCCTGGCGGATGGCGTCCGCCTTGTCGGACGCGGTGAGCCCGAGGCGCACCGACTCGCGCGACAGCACGTTGCTCTGCAGGCGCTTCTTGGCCTTCGGCTTGGGAGCGGCGGCGGGGGCAGCAGCAGCCACCGGGGCGGCAGCAGCCGTCGCGGTGCCCGTGATGGCGCCACCGTTGTTGATGGTCAGGCCCTGGGCGATGGCGTCCTCGATCTTGGCGAACGCCGGGTCACCCATGTAGTTGGTGAAGGGGACGACCGCGGCGTGCGGCGCCTGCTTCACGGCGCGGGCGAACAGGCCCTCCTGGGTGAGAACGACCTGCGCGTCAGCGGGGATCAGGTCGACCGGGGTGTGGGTGACCTCGATGCCGTAGGGAGCCAGCTTCTTCTTCATGCTGGACGCCACCATGACCGAGCTGCCCATGCCTGCGTCGCAGGCAATGATCAGCTTCTTGACGTCGCGACCGTTGACGGACGTCCCGCCTCCGGCCTCGCCCGCCTCAGCCGCGGCGGCAGCCGCCTTGGCCTCGACCTCAGCGGTGTCGTCGGAGCCGCGTCCGAACTTGAGCAGGGCCGCGGCGACGACGAACGACACGATGGCTGCCGTGGCAACCATGGCGATCATGGCGGGGAAGCCATCCTTCGGGGTGACCGCGACGTAGGCGAAGATCGAGCCCGGCGAAGCGGCGGCGACGAGGCCGGCCTTCATGAGGACGCCGACGAACAGGCCCGACATAGAGCCCGCGATGGTCGCGAGGATCATGACCGGCTTCATCAAGATGTAGGGGAAGAAGATCTCGTGGATGCCGCCGAAGAAGTGGATCACGACAGCGCCGGAGGTGGACTTCCGCAGCGACTTGGGGCCGAAGAACATGAAGGCCAGCAGCAGGCCGAGGCCCGCACCCGGGTTCGACTCCACCATGAACAGGATCGAGCGGCCGGTCTCCTGCACCTGCGGGACGGCCAGCGGGGTGAAGATGCCGTGGTTGATGGCGTTGTTGAGGAACAGCACCTTGCCGGGCTCGACGAAGATCGACACCAGCGGGAGCAGACCCGCGGTCACCAACACGTTGACACCGGCGGACAGCACTCCGACGATTCCTGCCACTGCCGGGCCGATCGCGTACGTGGCCAGGATGGCCATAATCATGCCGATGATGCCGAGCGAGAAGTTGTCGACCAGCATCTCGAAGCCGGAGCGAACCTTGCCCTCGACGGCCTTGTCGAACTGCTTGAGCACCCAGGCGGCCAGCGGACCCATGATCATGGCGCCGAGGAACATGGGGATGTCGGAGCCGACGATGACGCCCATCGTGGCGATGGCACCGATCACGGCGCCGCGCTGGGCGTGCACCATGCGGCCACCGGTGTAGCCGATCAGCAGGGGCAGCAGGTAGATGATCATCGGGTCGACGAGGGCCGCGAGCGTCTCGTTCGGCAGCCAGCCGACCTTGATGAAGAGGGCCGTGATCAGGCCCCAGGCGATGAAGGCGCCGATGTTCGGCATGAT
>RRZT010965256.1_pt1 | contig 20957 bp, 15 predicted proteins | sample 2165551 | NCBI WGS metagenome assembly RRZT01 (sample SAMN10456910, study PRJNA506462) | wastewater metagenome | biome: wastewater; feature: sludge; material: wastewater sludge; isolation source: wastewater sludge with Escherichia coli K12::gfp cells carrying plasmid... | place: USA: Moscow, Idaho... | reverse complement strand
GTGCCTGCGTCGTCCTGCAGGCGGGCGTCGAGGCTCAGCAGCGCTTGCTCGTCCAGCGCCAGCCGGGCCTGCAGCTGTGCGCTCGCGGCCGGGCCGGACAGCGTGGCATCGAGGCGCAGCTGGCGCGCACCGTCGTTCAGCGCCAGCTGCAGGCGAGCCGGCAGCAGGGTGCGGCCGGCGTGCTGCAGGTGCAGCGTGCCGCTCAGCCGGCAGGTGCCGGCCGGGCAGGGCAGGCGCGCGTCGAGGCGCTCGATGCGCACCTCGCGCGGCAGGGCGTCCGGTGCGCCAGCGCGCGGCGCCGCCGCCGTGGCCGGCTGCCAGTCCAGTTGCAGCTCGGCGATGCCGAGGTGCGGCAGGGCGAGGTCGCGCCAGTCGCGCGGCCAGTCGAGGCGCAGGCCGTGGGCGCGCAGTTGCAGGCGGGCGCCGGCGGCGTCCGTGCGGTCGAGGCGCAGGCTGTCCAGCTGCAGGCCGTGGCGCGACAGGCGCAGGCCGTCGAGCTGGCGGATGCCCAGGCGCTCGCCGAGGGCGAGTCCATAGAGGAGAACCGCGGCAGCGGCGAGCAGCGACAGCAGCGCCAGCAGCGCCAGCACGGCGAGCCGGCGGCGCCAGCGGGGCGGGCGTGCGGCCATCGGGAGCGTCCTCGCGGCGGGTATGGCGCAAGGGTGACCGGCGCGGCGCCGGGCGGCAAGCACGCGGCGGCGAATCCCGGCGCCGTCCTGTGGTCCACAGGGGGCTGTGCTAACCTGCGCGACAGTTTTCCGGGCCGTGCCCGCCCGTTTTCGAGGTCATCCATGCATATCCACATTCTCGGCATCTGCGGCACCTTCATGGGGTCGCTGGCGGTGCTGGCGAAAGAACTCGGCCACCGCGTCACCGGCTCCGATGCCAATGTCTACCCGCCGATGAGCACCCAGCTCGAAGCCCAGGGCATCGAGCTGCTGCAGGGCTACGAGCCGGCCCATCTCGACCCCGCGCCGGACCTGGTGGTGATCGGCAACGCGCTGTCGCGCGGCAACCCGGCGGTGGAGCACGTGCTCAACGCCGGCCTGCCCTACGTCAGCGGCCCGCAGTGGCTGGCCGACCACGTGCTGCAGGGCCGCTGGGTGCTGGCGGTGGCCGGCACCCACGGCAAGACCACCACCAGCAGCATGCTGGCCTGGGTGCTGGAAGACGCCGGGATGAGCCCGGGCTTCCTGATCGGCGGGGTGCCGCAGAACTTCGGCGTGTCCGCGCGCCTGGGCGGCACGCCGTTCTTCGTGGTCGAGGCCGACGAGTACGACAGCGCCTTCTTCGACAAGCGCAGCAAGTTCGTCCACTACCGCCCGCGCACCGCGATCCTCAACAATCTGGAGTTCGATCACGCGGACCTCTTCCCGGATCTGGCGGCCATCGAGCGACAGTTCCACCACCTGGTGCGCACCGTGCCGGGTCAGGGGCTGATTATCCGCCCGGCCGCCGACGCGGCGCTGGAGCGGGTGCTGGAGACGGGCTGCTGGACCCCGGTGGAGAGCACCGGCCCCGGCGGCCAGTGGCAGGCCCGGCTGCTTGCCGCCGACGGCTCGCGCTTCGAGGTGATCCTCGACGGCGCCGTGCAGGGTTGCGTCGAGTGGGAGCTGAGTGGCCAGCACAACGTCGCCAACGCCCTGGCCACCCTGGCCGCGGCGCGCCACGTCGGCGTCGTCCCGGCCCAGGGCTGCGCCGCACTGTCGTCGTTCCGCAGCGTCAAGCGGCGCATGGAGAAGGTCGCCGAGATCGGCGGCGTGACCCTCTACGACGACTTCGCCCACCATCCGACCGCCATCGCCACCACCCTCGACGGCCTGCGCAAGCGGGTCGGCAGCGCGCCGATCATCGCGGTGATCGAACCGCGCTCCAACTCGATGAAGCTCGGCGCGCACCGCGACGGCCTGGCCGAGTCGGTGGCCCAGGCCGATCAGGTGTACTGGTACGCGCCGCCGAACCTCGGCTGGGACCTGGCCGCCAGCGTGGTCGGCTCGACGGTGCCCAGCGCGGTGTTCGACTCGCTGGAGGCGATCATCGGCGCGGTGAAGGCCAGCGCCACCGCCGGCACCCAGGTGGTGATCATGAGCAACGGCGGCTTCGGCGGCCTGCACGGCAAGCTGGCGGCGGCGCTGGCCGGCTAGATTGACCCCGCACGAGCGCCGGCCTGTGCTGCCGGCGCCGCGCGGCGCCCGCGGCACAGTACGGAGAACGAGCCATGTCCGGCCCCGAACGCATCACCCTCGCCATGACCGGCGCCTCCGGCGCCCAGTACGGCCTGCGCCTGCTCGACTGCCTGGTGCAGGAGGAGCGCGAGGTGCATTTCCTGATTTCCAAGGCCGCCCAGCTGGTGATGGCCACCGAAACCGACGTCGCCCTGCCGGCCAAGCCGCGCGCCATGCAGGCCTTCCTCACCGAATACACCGGCGCCGCGCCGGGACAGATCCGCGTGTTCGGCCAGGACGACTGGATGGCCCCGCCGGCCTCCGGCTCCAGCGCGCCGGCGGCCATGGTGGTGGTGCCCTGTTCCACCGGCAGCCTCTCGGCGATCGCCAGCGGCGCCTGCAACAACCTGATCGAGCGCGCCGCCGACGTGGCGCTCAAGGAGCGCCGCCAGCTGATCCTGGTGCCCCGCGAGGCGCCGTTCTCCAGCATCCACCTGGAGCACATGCTCAAGCTGTCCAACCTCGGCGCGGTGATCCTGCCCGCCGCGCCGGGCTTCTACCACCAGCCGCAGAGCATCGACGACCTGATCGATTTCGTGGTGGCGCGCATCCTCAACCTGCTGAACATTCCCCAGGACATGCTGCCGCGCTGGGGCGAACAGCACCGGGTCAGCGCCGACTGATGGGCCGCCTCGCCGCCCTGTTGCTGGCGCCGCTGCTGCTCGGCGGCTGCGCCAGCGTGCGCGTGCTCGACGCCGCCCAGCCCGGCGCACCGCTGATCTACGCCGGCACCCGGCTGGACTGGTACGCGCTGCACGGCGGCTGCTGCCCGCGCGAGCGCTTCGGCGCCGAGGCGCCGAAATACCCCGGCCTCGACCTGCCGGCCAGCGCGCTGCTGGATACCCTGTTGCTGCCGCTGTCGGTGGCGACGCAGTTGGGGATCGGGGTGCAGGTCAGTGGGGGGAACTGAGTGGTTCCAAAGGGTAGGCCTGAAGTTTCATTTTCTGCGGATGGAGTTTGCCGTTTCGGGGTGTCCAGTAGGTGATCTCCACATGCGGGTAGCGCAGGTGCAGTAGTGCGCTGATTTGTGCCAGCTCGGGAAAGTCGAAGCGCTGGAAATGTACGCCTCTGAGAACCTGGGAGAGAATCGGTAGCTCCGTTCGGCTTTGGGGGCCGATCAGGCGGATTTCTGCTTCGTACTGCCAGTCAGTGTGTTTGATGGAGGTGGCGCGAGCGGCGGACAGAATGCCCCAGCGTTGACGAAATTCGTGCCCTAGGGACTCGGCCCGTAGCTGTGTCAGGGACGATCTAGGATGGCGGACGGCCAGCTCTTTGAAGCAGCTTCCCCAGTCCTCAGCACGGTTGATGATTCGTGCGCTCTCTGCATAACGTACCTCCTGCGCGATGAGCTGATATTCCTGCAGCAGCTCGGGAGAGAAGCACATTTCCAGGCAAACGCCTTTCCCGCCATTGGCATAGTGGGCCCACATGGCTTGATGGTTTGGCCGCTGAGCCAGCGACAGAATGCCGATCCTGCTGCAGAAAATTTGAAAATCAGCATCGCTCTGCTGAATAACTGACGCGATGTATGCCTCAGCTTCTCCCTCGAAAGATACTGGAGTTTCCCCTCGTTGCAGAGCTATCGCGGAAATGCTGCTTTGCATTGCGTCCATGAACTCACGGACAGGTGGCGATGTGAACTTTGCCTCGAATGTGTCATTGAGCTGGTCCGGTGCTGCGAGGTATAGCGATGCGCGCTCCAGCAGCTTGATGGCTTTTGTGGCATCGCAGTATTTGTAGAGCGAGTTGTCGGACATGACTCTCTCTGCTGCAGGTGTCAGGTTGAGAGGGTGGGCGGCACAGGAGGGCATCTGTGCCGCTTGCATGATATTTCACTCCACCAAGCCCACCACCTCTCCCTCGCTCGCCTCTACGCCGAACTTGCCCTTGGCATCGCGCATCACCCGGCCCATTGCCACCTTGGGGTCGTGGGTGAACACCAGCCGGCCATTGCGCGCCAGCAGGTCTTCCAGCAGCGCGGTCTTCTCCTCGATCAGCCCTTCCGGGAAGCGGTCGTAGCCCATGGTGATCGGCAGGTGCACCCAGGGCGCGCCGGGGATCAGGTCGCCGGCGAACACCACCGGGCCGCCGGGCATCCGCACCTCGGGCAGGAGCTGCCCCGGGGTGTGGCCGTCGCTGACATGGAAGCGCCAGTCGGCGCCGAGGGTCGGCGAACTCGCGCCGTCGTCGAGCAGTTCCAGGCGGCCGCTGGCTTCGAGCAGTTCGAGCAGCTCGGGGATGTAGGAGGCGCGGTCGCGGGCGTGCGGCGCCATCGCGCGCTGCCACTGGCGGCGGCCGGTGACGAAACGCGCGTTGGGGAACAGCAGGCGCGGCGGCTGGTCCGCCTGCCAGGGGGCGAGCAGGCCGCCGGCGTGGTCGAAGTGCAGGTGGGTGAGCACCACCACGTCGATGTCGGCGTCGGACAGGCCCTGGGCGGCGAGGTTGTCGAGCAGCACATGGCGGCTTTCCTGCACGCCGTAGCGCTCCTTCAGTTCGGGGCTGAAGAAGGCGCCGATGCCGGTCTCGACCAGCACGTTGCGCTCGTCCTCGCGCACCAGCAGGGCGCGGCAGCCGAGGTCGATGCGGTGCAGGGCGTCGGCGCTCATCCAGCGCTCCCAGAGGGCGCGCGGGGCATTGCCGAACATGGCGCCGCCGTCGAGTTTCTGGCTATTGCCGGGCAGGGTGGTCAGGCTTCGCATGGGTCGGGTTCCTTGTTGTTGTTATCGACAGGCGGCGGGCGTCAGTCGCGCTCGACCGCCAGGGCGACGCCCTGGCCGCCGCCGATGCACAGGGTGGCCAGGCCGCGCTTGGCGTCGCGGCGCTGCATCTCGTGCAGCAGGCTGACCAGCACGCGGCAGCCGGAGGCGCCGATCGGATGGCCGAGGGCGATGGCGCCGCCGTTGACGTTGACCTTGGCGTCGTCCCAGTGCAGCTCGCGGCCGACCGCCAGGGCCTGGGCGGCGAAGGCCTCGTTGGCCTCGATCAGGTCGAGCTGCTCCAGGCTCCAGCCGGCCTTTTCCAGCGCGCGGCAGGTGGCGAACACCGGGCCGATGCCCATGATCGCCGGATCGACCCCGGCGCTGGCCGAGGCGACGATCCGCGCCATCACCGGCAGGCGCAGGGCGTCGGCCTTCTCGGCGCTCATCAGCAGCACCGCGGCGGCGCCGTCGTTGAGGGTCGAGGCGTTGCCGGCGGTGACCGTGCCGTCCTTCTTGAACGCCGGGCGCAGCTTGGCCAGCGCCTCGGCGCCGCTCTGCGGGCGCAGCTGTTCGTCGACGGCGAACACCAGCGGCTCGCCCTTCTTCTGCGCGATGCTCAGCGGGGCGATCTCGGCGACGAAGCGGCCGGCGGCCTGGGCGGCGGCGGCACGCTGCTGGGAGCGGGCGGCGAAGGCGTCCTGCTCCTCGCGGGACAGGCCGTACTGCTCGACCAGATTCTCCGCGGTGATGCCCATGTGGTAGTCGTGGAAGGCGTCCCACAGGCCGTCGTGGAGCAGGCTGTCGAGGGCCTGGCCATGGCCCAGGCGCAGGCCGGTGCGCGCGGCGGGCAGCAGGTAGGGCGCCTGGCTCATGTTCTCCTGGCCGCCGGCGATGACGATCTCGGCGTCGCCGCAGGCGATGGCCTGGGCGCCGAGCTGCACGGCCTTGAGGCCGGAGCCGCAGACCTTGTTGAGGGTCATCGCGGGGACGGTGTGGGGCAGGCCGGCGCGCATCGCGGCCTGGCGCGCCGGGTTCTGGCCGCAGCCGGCGCTGAGCACCTGGCCGAGGATCACCTCGTCGACCTGGGCCGGATCGAGGCCGGTCTGGGCGATCAGCTGGCGGATCACGCAGGCGCCCAGGTCGGCGGCGGGAACGCCGGCCAGGCTGCCCTGGAAGGCGCCGATGGCGGTGCGGGTGGCGGCGACGATGACGACTTCGCGCATGGTGTTTCTCCGGTGGGCGGGCGGCCGGGGGCCGTCCCGCAGGAATAAAAAGGCGCGGCGCAGGCCGCGCAAGACGCTCAAGGGGAAAGCGTGCCCCGCGCCCGTTCGGGCGCGGGTCTGGTTCAGAACTGCTCGGCGCCGAGGCCGTACAGCGAGGCGCTGCCGGCGCGGATCGCCGCTTCCAGCGAGTGGATGCGCGGCAGCAGGCGGGAGAAGTAGAACTGCGCGGTGGCCAGCTTGGCGCCGTAGAAAGCCTCGTCGTCGGCGCGGCGGCGCTCGGCGACGCTGGCCATGCGCGCCCACATGTAGGCGTAGGCGACGTAGCCGAACAGGTGCAGGTAGTCCACCGCGGCGGCGCCGACCGCCGCCGGATCGTCGGCGGCCTGTTCCAGCAGCCAGTCGCTGACGGCTTCGAGACGGTTCAGTGCGTCGAGCAGTTCGTCGCCGAACGGCTGGCCCACGCCGTCCGGGCTGTCGACGAAGGCGCGCACCTCGGCGGCGAACTGCCGCAGGCCGGCGCCCCGGTTGGCCACCAGCTTGCGGCCGAGCAGGTCGAGGGCCTGGATGCCGTTGGTGCCTTCGTAGATCTGCGCGATGCGCGCATCGCGCACCAGCTGTTCCTGGCCCCATTCGCGCACGTAGCCGTGGCCGCCGAACACCTGCTGGCCGTGGATGCAGCTTTCCAGTCCGGTGTCGGTGAAGAACGCCTTGGCGATCGGGGTGAGCAGGGCGACCATGGCCTCGGCGGCGCCGCGCTCCTCGTCGTCCTCGGCGAACTTGGCCAGGTCGAGCTGCTGGCCGACGTAGGTGGAGAAGGCGCGGCCGCCCTCGGTGAGCGCCTTCATGGTCATCAGCATGCGCCGCACGTCGGCGTGCACGATGATCGGGTCGGCGCTCTTCTCCGGCGCCGCGGCGCCGCCCGGTGCGCGGCCCTGCAGGCGGTCGCGGGCGTAGGCCACGGCGTTCTGGTAGGAGGCCTCGGCGCAGCCGATGCCCTGGATGCCGATCGACAGGCGCTCGTAGTTCATCATGGTGAACATGGCGGCGAGGCCGCGGTTCGGCTCGCCGACCAGGTAGCCGACGGCGCCGTCGAAGTTCATCACGCAGGTGGCCGAGGCCTTGATGCCCATCTTGTGCTCGATGGAGCCGCAGTGCACCGGGTTGCGCGCGCCGGGGCTGCCGTCGGCCTCGACCAGGAACTTGGGCACCAGGAACAGCGAGAGGCCGCGCGAGCCGGGCGGCGCGTCGGGCAGGCGCGCCAGCACCAGGTGGACGATGTTGGCGGTGAGGTCCTGCTCGCCGCCGGTGATGAAGATCTTGGTGCCGGTGAGGGCGTAGCTGCCGTCGGCGCGCGGTTCGGCGCGGGTGCGCAGCAGGCCCAGGTCGCTGCCCGAGTGCGGCTCGGTCAGGCACATGGTGCCGGCCCATTCGCCGCTGTACAGGCGCGGCAGGTAGGTGCTCTTGAGCTCCTCGCTGGCGTGGGCGTCGATCGCCAGGCAGGCCCCGGAGGTCAGCGCCGAGTACAGGGCGAAGCTGGAGTCGGCGCCGTAGAGCATTTCCTCGAACTGCACGGCGAGCATCTTGGGCATGCCCAGGCCGCCGTAGGCGGGGTTGCCGGCCAGACCCACCCAGCCGCCGTCGATGTAGGTGGCGTAGGCCTCCTTGAAGCCGGCCGGGGTGCGCACCGCGCCGGCCTCGAACTGCGCGCCTTCCTCGTCGCCGCTGCGGCTGAGCGGGGCGATCAGCTGGCCGGTGACCTTGGCGGCTTCTTCGAGGATGGCGTCGGCGGTGTCGGCATCCACCGTCTCGCTGAGCGCCGGCAGGCGCGCCCACAGGCTCGGGGCGTCGAAGACTTCGTGGAGCACAAAGCGCATGTCGCGCAGGGGGGCGTTGAATTCGGGCATAGCGGACCTCTGTGGACAAGTCGGCGGCAGGCGCCGTATTCGGGTCGGGTACGAAAGATCCGGTCTTTCGTACCCGACCTGCAGGACGGTTGACGCGGCCCCCGCCGGCGGGGGCCGCGCGGGGTTACTCGGTTTCCGCGCCGGGCGCCGGCTGCTTGCCGCGCACCGAGGCGAAGCGCAGCAGGTGGGTGCGCTCGACCAGGATATACAGCACCGCGCCGGTGGCCAGGCCCCAGCCGGCGCCGTAGACGGCGAGGACCACGCCCATGGTGCCGGCGATGCCGCGCTCGGTGTTGTTCTCCAGCTGCTCGAAGCCGACCATCAGGCAGATGTAGCCGGTGAGCACCAGGGTCAGCGACAGGGCGATCGGCAGCACCGGCTGGAAGAAGCTCACCAGCGGCAGCACGAACAGGGCGAGGAAGCCGGTGATCCAGAAGGTGCCGGCGCCGCTGTAGATCGACTCCATGGCCTTGCGGCCGTACTTGTAGCGCTCGGCCATGGTCGCCGCCACGGCGGTCCACAGCGGCCCGGCCAGGCCCGGGTAGGGGGCGAAGAAGGCGTGCAGGGCGTTGCGCAGGGCGGTGACCAGGTGGATGCGGTCGACGTTGTTCTCGATCTTCTCGTCGGTGCGCAGCTCGTCGGCGCGCTGCATCAGCGACTGGCCGACGATGATGTCGCCGAAGGCGATGATGTAGGCGATCACCGCGGTGGGCACGGCGAGCAGGAACACCTTGGCCTCGGGGAAGCCGACGCTGAACGGCAGGTAGGCCCACATGCCGGCGAAGTCCGGCGCGGTGATGCCCCACTTGACGTCGGGCATCGGGTACTCGCCGACCGCGATGCCGGTGAGGATCGCCACGATCATCCCCGGCACCATGCCGTAGTTGACGATCTTGCGGGCGAAGGGCACGCGCTCGGTGAGGCCCTTGAACGACACCGAGAACATCAGGTACAGGCAGATCAGGCTGCCCAGCACCAGGGAGATCGGCGTGTTGGCCAGGCGTCCGCCGGCGTCGATCTCGCCGATCAGCGCGGCGATGCCGGCGCCGATGATGATCCCGCCCTTCATCGAGTTGGGCACGATGCGCACCATGGCGCTGCCCAGGCGGGTGATGCCGAGGATCAGGAAGATGAAGAACACCAGGATCTGCAGGGCGAACAGCGCCTGGATGGCCTGCGGGCCCGGCTCGTAGTCACCGAGGAACAGCAGCACCACCGGGATGCCGGGGGTGATCCAGCCGGGCACCAGCGGCACGCCGAGCAGCGCCGGCAGCATGAAGCCGATGCCGCAGACCACGACGTAGGCCAGCGCCACCTCGTAGGGCAGGCCGAGGTACTTCTGCAGCAGCGGGATCATCGCCAGGCTGACCACGAACATGATCAGCGCCTGGAGCATTTCCGCGGTTTCCCAGCGGTAGTGGACCAAGGGCAGGCGCACCTTGAACGGGCCGAGGGGCCAGTACGGTTGCTCGTCGCCGTCCTTGCGGTTGTACAGTTGCATGTCTTCTCCGTTGGCAGCCGGCGCCCGCCGGGCGTGTCGCTGCCGGTTGTCGTTATGATCGGAACGGGGCCGGCGCACGCGCCGGCCGTGAATCAGAGGGCGCGGGCCCAGTCGCGCAGCACGTACTTCTGGATCTTGCCGGTGGAGGTCTTGGGCAGGGCGTCGAACACCACGGTGCGGGGGATCTTGAAGTGCGCCAGGTGCTCGCGGCAGAAGGCGATGATTTCCGCCTGATCGGCCTCGTGGCCCTGCTTGAGGGTGACGAAGGCGCAGGGCGTCTCGCCCCATTTCTCGTCGGGACGGGCCACCACCGCCGCTTCCAGCACCGCCGGGTGGCGGTACAGCACGCCCTCCACCTCGATGGTGGAGATGTTCTCGCCGCCGGAAATGATGATGTCCTTGAGGCGGTCCTTGATCTCCACGTAGCCGTCGGGGTGGCAGACGGCCAGGTCGCCGGTGTGGAACCAGCCGCCGGCAAAGGCGTCGCCGGTGGCGGTGGGGTTCTTCAGGTAGCCCTTCATCACCGTGTTGCCGCGCATGAAGATCTCGCCGATGGTCTCGCCGTCGCGCGGCACCGGTTCGAGGGTCTTCGGATCGCCGACCATCACCCCTTCCAGGGTCGGGTAGCGCACGCCCTGGCGGGCCTTGATCCGCGCCCGCTCGTCGAGCGACAGGGCGTCCCATTCCTCGTGCCAGGCGCACACGGTGACCGGGCCGTAGACCTCGGTGAGGCCGTAGACGTGGGTGACCTGGATGCCCATTTCCTCCACCGCGCCGATCACCTTGGCCGGCGGCGCGGCGCCGGCGACCATGGCCTGTACCGGGTGGTCGATGGCCGCCTTGGCCGAGTCGGGCATGTTGACCAGCGCGTTGAGCACGATGGGCGCGCCGCACAGGTGGCTGACGCGGTGCTCGCGGATCAGGGTGAGGATCTTCTGCGGGTCGACCCGGCGCAGGCAGACGTGGGTGCCGGCCAGCGCGGTGACCGTCCAGGGGTAGCACCAGCCGTTGCAGTGGAACATCGGCAGGGTCCACAGGTACACCGGGTGGTGGCCCATGGCCCAGGTCATCTGGTTGCCGAGGGCGTTGAGGTAGGCGCCGCGGTGGTGGTAGACCACGCCCTTGGGGTTGCCGGTGGTGCCGGAGGTGTAGTTGAGGCTGATCGCCTGCCACTCGTCCTCGGGCCAGGCCCAGGCGAACTCGGGGTCGCCCTCGGCCAGCAGGGTTTCGTAGTCGAGATTGCTGACCGGCTGGCCCTCGCCGTATTCCGGGTCGTCGACGTCGATCACCAGGATCGGCCGGCCGAGCATGCCCAGGGCGGCGTGGATCACGTCGAAGAATTCGCGGTCGGCGATCAGCGCCTTGGCTTCGCCGTGCTGCAGCATGAAGGCGATGGCCTCGGCATCCAGGCGCACGTTGAGGGTGTTGAGCACCGCGCCGGTCATCGGCACGCCGAAGTGGGCTTCGAGCATGGCGGGGATGTTGGGTAGCATCACCGCCACGGTATCGCCCTTGCCGATGCCGCGCCCGGCCAGCGCCGAGGCCAGCCGGCGGCAGCGCTGGTAGGTCTGCGCCCAGGTGTGGCGGATTGAACCGTGGATCACCGCGGTGCGTTCGGGATAGATGGCCGCGCTGCGTTCGAGGAACCCGAGCGGGGTGAGGGCGATATGGTTTACCGGGGCTTGCGCGAGCCCTTGTTCATAGATCGACATGGCGATATCCGCTGGCTGTTTGTTAGCTCTCTGGTTCGGTCCTCGACACGGCGCAGCCATCCGAAGACCCGCGGCACCACACTCCTGTGGTGGCTTGACCCGAGCATAACCGGGCAATCTTGAAATGTGTATAGGTTTATTTCCTGTGCTATCTAGTAGAAATACCTAAAAGGCGACCGGCATGGCGGAAGACGTGAAACAGGGCTCGCAGCCGGGCTGGACGGCCTCTCCGGCGCTGACCGGGCTGCTGCGCCTGGCCGGCGAAGGAGCCGGGGGCGCGGCGCTGGCCGATGCGCTGCGCCGCCTGGCGCTGAGCCACGACGAGGTGCGGCAGGCCTACTGCCTGGCCTGGCAGGCGGGCACCGGCACCTACGCCGAGCTGGGCAGCGGCGAGCGCCTGCCGCCGGGCCCGGGCGACCCGCTGCAGGCCAGCGATGCGGCGCTGCGCGCGCGGCTCGCCGCGCAGGGCGAGATCGCCGTGGCGGCGCTGCTCGAACTGCCCTGCTGGCTGGCCGGACGCCTGCGTCGCGCCGGCATCCGCGCGGGGCTGGCGCTGGCCGTCGAACTGGCGCCGGGGCAGCCCGGCCTGTTGCTGCTGGTGCTGGACGAGGCGCCGGGCTCCGGCCTCGGCCGCTGGCTCGGCGAGCTGCTGGGCGCCTGCCTGCAGCTGGCCCGCGCCCAGCTGCAGCCTTCGCCGGTGCTCGGCGGCGACGACGAGGCCAGCCTGCTGCTGGACGCCGACGGCCGCCTGCTCGACCTCAACCTGGCCGCCCACCGGCTGTGCCGGGACTGCGGCCTGGAACGGGTCGAGGCGCTGCTGCCGGTCAACCACCTGCCGCTGCTGCGCGCCTGCCTCGGCCAGCGCCGCGCGGTCGGCCCGGTGAGCGTGGCGCTGGGCGAGCGTACCCTGCTGTGGCGCTTCGTGCCCGCCGGCGCCGCGCGGGTGCTGGTGCGCGGCCACGACGCCAGCGAGCGCCTCGGCAACGAGCGCGAGGCGGCCCAGGCGCGGCGTCTGTACCGGCTGATCATCGAGAACACCACCGACCTGATCTCCCGGCACACCCCCGACGGGCGCTTCCTCGACGCCTCGCCGGCGTCCTGGACGCTGCTCGGCTACTGGCCCGAACAACTGCGCGGCAGCCGCCTGCGCGCGCTGCTGCACCCCGACGACGTGGCGCTGATGCGCCTGGCCGGCGAGGCCCTGGAGCTGCGCGGCTACCACACCCTGAGCTACCGCCTGCGCCACCGCGACGGCCACTACCTGTGGTTCGAGAGCGCCTGCCGGGCGATCCGCGAGACCTACACCGGCGCGGTGGTGGAGATCGTCAGCGTGTCGCGCGACATCAGCGCGCGGGTGCAGGGCGAGGAGGTGCGCCGGCGCCTGGCCGAGGTGATCGAGGCGACCACCGACCTGGTGCTGTTCATCGACCGCCGCGGCGCCATCACCTACCTCAACCAGTCGGCGCGGCGCACCCTGGGGCTGGCCGAGGGGCAGGACGCGCCGCCGCTGGCCAGCCTGCTCGATGGCCGCGACCTGCAGCGCCTGCTGGAGACCGGCCTGCCCTGCGCCGAGCGCAGCGGAGCGTGGGAGAGCGACATGCGCCTGCACCCGCCGGGCGCCGCCGAGTCGCTGCCGCTGTCGCTGGTGCTGCTGGCCCACGCCGGCGCCAGCGGCGGCTACTTCTCGCTGGTGGCCCGCGACATGACCGAGCGCGAACTGCGCGAGGCGCAGGTGCGCCGCCACCAGGACGAGCTGGCGCACACCGCGCGGCTGGTCACCCTCGGCGAGCTGGCCTCGGGGATCGCCCACGAGATCAACCAGCCGCTGGCCGCGGTGGTCAACTACGCCAGCGCCAGCCAGCGCTACCTGCAGGGCGCGGCGGACAACCCGCAGGCGCTGGCGCGGGTCGCCGAGGGGCTGGAGCGGATCACCGCCCACGCCAACCACGCCTCGGCGGTGATCCGCCGCCTGCGCGCCTTCCTGCGCAAGGGCCAGCGGCGCCTGCAGGCGCTGGATGTCGCCGCGGTGGCGCGCGAGGCGGTGCGCCTGTGCGCCTGGGAGGCGGACAACAGTCGGGTGGCGATCGGCGAGCATCTGCCGGACAATCTGCCGCCGGTCTACGCCGACCGGGTGCTGCTCGAACAGGTGCTGCTCAACCTGCTGCGCAACGCCATCGACGCCAACCGCGAGACCCATCCGCACGCCGCCTCGCGCATCCGCCTGGCGGCCGGCGTCGAGGCCGACGGCCAGCGCCTGTGCATCAGCGTCGATGACCAGGGGCCGGGGGTGAGCGAGGCGGCGCTGGCGCACCTGTTCACCCCGTTCTACACCAGCAAGGCCGACGGCCTGGGCCTGGGCCTGTCGATGAGCCGCTCGATCGTCGAGGGCTTCGGCGGCGAGCTGTGCGCCGAGCGCCGGCCCCGCGGCCTGCGCCTGCTGTGCCGGCTGCCGCTGGCCGGCGGCGAGCACCCCCAATCACAACAGGAGTCACGATGAGTTTGATGCAGGAGCAGGTGGTGTATGTGGTCGACGACGACCAGGGCATGCTCGATTCGACCGTCTGGCTGCTGGAGTCGGTGGGCCTCAAGGCCCTGCCGTTCACCAGCGGCCGGGCCTTCCTGGAGGCCTGCGACGCCGCGCGCCCGGCCTGCGTGCTGCTCGATGTGCGGATGCCGGGGATGGGCGGGCTGAACGTGCAGGAGGAGCTGCGCGCGCGCGGCCTCGACCTGCCGGTGATCTTCGTCAGCGGCCACGCCGACGTGCCCATCGTGGTGCGCGCCTTCAAGTCCGGCGCCTGCGACTTCCTGGAAAAGCCCTGCAACGAGCAGCAACTGCTGGACAGCGTGCAGCAGGCGCTGCGCCGCCACGCCGAGCGGCTGCGTCGCCAGCAGGGCGGCGCGGCGCTGCGGGCGCGGCTGGACGGCCTGACCCCGCGCGAGCGCGACGTGCTGCTGCCGCTGGTGCAGGGCTACACCAGCCGGGAGATCGCCGAGCAACTGGGGATCAGCGTGAAGACCGTCGACCTGTACCGCGCGCGGGTGATGAAGCGCATGCAGGCCGAGCGCCTCAGCGATCTGGTCGGCATGGCCTGCGTGCTGGGCCTGATCGACCCGCTCGCGCCGCGCGCGCCGGGTCAGTCGTCGACGGCGCAGCCGCAACTGGCGCAGGCGTAGCAGGCCAGCAGGCGGTCGAACAGCGGTAGGAGGTTCATGGCGGCGACTCCGTGACAGGGGGCGGTAGGCCGATTGTCCGCCGCGCGGCGGGCCGGCGCCCGTTGATTGGCTGTATCGCGCCGATAGTCGGGACGGCGGAACTCGCCGGGCGCCGCCGGGGTCTGCTGGTCAGCCGTTTTCCCTCGCCCCCGGAGGCCTTCGTGATCCGCCCCTCCCTCGTCGCCGGCCTGCTCGGCCTGTGCAGCCTGCCCCTGTGGGCGGCCCCGCCCTGCAGCGTCGACCTCGAAGCCAGCGACCGCATCGCCTACGACCGCGAGCTGATCGAGGTCAGCCGCAGCTGCCGCGAGTTCACCGTCAACCTGCGCCACAGCGGCACCCAGGAAAAGACCCGGATGGGCCACAACTGGGTGCTGGTGCGCGCCGCCGACCTGCCGGCGGTCCACGACAGCGGCCTGCTCGGCGGCTTCGCCAACGGCTTCGTGCAGCCCGGCGATGCGCGGGTGATCGCCGCCAGCCGGCTGCTCGGCGGCGGCGAGTCGCAGGCGGTGACCTTCGCCGTGTCGCGCCTGCAGCCCGGCGAGCAGTACCGTTTCTTCTGCTCCTTCCCCGGTCATGGCGGGCTGATGCAGGGTCGTCTGCGCCTGGTCGACTGACGCAGCGATGGCGCGCCGGCACGCTTCCGGCAACGGGCGGCGGCTCGCCAGGCCCGGCGGCGGGCGCGTATGCTCTGCGCCCGGCCGCGCCGCGCGACGGCCGCTCCGCGTCACTGGCCGTTGAGGAGTCCGCCGCCGATGCTCGTGTTCCAGGCCATCGTGCCGATCTTCCTGCTGGTCGCCCTCGGCTATCTGCTCTGCTGGCGCGGCTGGCTGCCCGCCGAGACGGTCGGCGGGCTGTCGACCATGACCTTCAAGCTGTTCATGCCGACCCTGCTGTTCACCGGCATCGCCCGCGCCGACCTCGGCGCCGGCCTGGACCCGGTGCTGCTGCTGGCCTATTTCGCGCCGTTGCTGGCGGTGTTCGTGCTGGTCAACCTGTGGGTGCATCGCCGGCGCGGCCGCGCCAGTCCGCTGGGGCTGGCGGCCAGCTACTCGAACAACGTGCTGATCGGCATCCCGCTGGTCACCGCCCTGCTCGGCGCCGACCGGCTGGTCTACCTGTTCGCCGTGCTGGTGTTCCACAGCCTGGCGCTGTTCTCCCTGCAGTCGCTGTACGTGGCGCTGGGCACCGGCCAGCGGGTCGAGCCGCGCGGCCTGCTGAAGAGCCTGTTCAATCCGATCATCAACGGCCTGCTGCTCGGCGCGCTGGTCAACGTGCTGGGGCTGGAGCTGCCGGCGGCGCTGTGGCGGACCGCCGACTGGCTGGCCGCCGCGGCGTTGCCCTGCGCGCTGATGGTGCTGGGCATGGGCCTGAGCCGCTACCGCTTCCATCCCTCGACGGCGGTGTTCGTGCTCACCGGGCTCAAGCTGCTGGCCTTCCCGGCGCTGGTCTGGTGGCTGGGCGCCCTGCTCGGCCTGGCGGCGCCGGCGCGCGCGGTGCTGCTGCTGATGGCGGCCTGTCCGACCGGGGTCAACGTGCTGGCCTTCGCCACCACTCCCGAGGACACCCGCACCCTCGGCTCGCAGGTGTTCCTCTCCACCGTGCTGGCGCTGCTCAGCCTGCCGCTGTGGATGAGCCTGGCCGGCTGACGGGCGGACTCAGGACGGCGCGGCTTCGGCCTGGCGGCGCGCCTTGTGCGCCGCCCAGTGCTCGACCAGCGCGCGCAGCTGGGACAGCTCCACCGGCTTGGCCATGTGCCCGTCCATGCCGACGCGCTGGGCGCGCGCCTTGTGCTCGTCGAGGATGTGCGCGCTGAGCGCCACCACCGGGGTGCGCGCGCGCCCCTCGGCGGCCTCCCAGGCGCGCAGCTGCTCGGTGGCGGCGAAGCCGTCGAGCACCGGCATCTCGCAGTCCATCAGCACCAGGTCGTACTGCTGGCGCTGCATCGCCTGCAGGGCCTCGCGGCCGTTGCCGACCAGGTCGGGGCTGAGGTCGAGCTTGCCGAGCATGCCGCGGATCACCTTGGTGGAGATGCTGTTGTCCTCGGCGACCAGGATGCGGAAGCCCTCCGGCGCCGCGGCCTCGCGCTCGCGGCGCGGCGCGGCGCCACCCTGGCGCCGGGCGCGGCCCAGCTCCTCGGCCAGGGTGGTCTTCAGCGCGTAGCCGGCCACCGGCTTGGCAAGGATGCGGCTGATCCCGGCGTTGCGCGCCACCACCTTGCTCGGCGCGTGGCGCTGGTTGCTGAGCATCACCAGCAGCAGGTCGTGGTTGACGAAGGGGTCTTCCTTGATCCGCGCCGCCAGTTGCAGGCCGCTCATGCCGGGCATGTCCTGGTCGAGCAGGACGATGTCGAAGTATTCGCGCAGGTTGGCCTTGGTGCGCAGCAGCGCCAGCGCCTCGGTGCCGGAGGCCGCGCCGCTGGCCTGCAGGCCCCAGCTCTGGCACTGCTGCAGCAGCACCTTGCGGCAGGTCTCGTTGTCGTCCACCACCAGCACCCGCGCCTCGCGCAGCGGCGCGCTGTCGGCGCCGCCCTGGCCGAGGCTGTCGGCCTTGAGCGGCAGGCTCAGCCACAGGGTCGAACCCTGGGCGCTGCCGCTTTCCAGGCCGAACTCGCCGTGCATCAGGCTGGCCAGCTGGCGGCTGATGATCAACCCGAGGTGGCCGTCCAGGCGGCTCTCGGCCAGGTAGTCGCGGCTGTGCAGCGGGGTGTTGAGCAGCGCCTCGCGCTCGGCCTCGCCCAGCGGCCGGCCGCTGTCCTGCACGGCGATGCGCAGGCGCGGCGGCTGGCCGGCGGCCTGCTCGACCGCGGCGACCAGCAGGATCTCGCCCTCGTCGGTCTGCCGGAAGGCGTGTTCGAGCAGGTTGAGCAGCGCCTGGCGCAGGCGCGTCGGGTCGCCGCTGAGGGTGCGCGGCACCTGCGGCTGGACGAAGCCGATCAGCTCGACCTTCTGCAGCTCGGCCTTGGCGCGGAAGATCTCCAGGCAGTCGTCGAGCAGCGCGTGCAGGTCGAACTGCACCTCGTCCAGCTCGATCTCGCCGGACTCCAGGCCGCTGATGTCGAAGATCTCGTTGAGCAGCACCAGCAGCTCGTTGCCGGCGCTGTGGATGGTCTGCACGTAGTCGCGCTGGCGGGCCGACAGCGGCGTGTCGAGGAGCAGCTCGGTCATCCCCAGCACGCCGTTGAGCGGGGTGCGTACCTCGTGGCTGATGCGGGCGAGGAACTTGGCCTTGCCGGCCAGCTCGGCGCGGTCGGCGTCCTCGGCGCGCCGCGCGTCGAGGCGCGCGTGGATGCGCCGGCGCTGGCACACGCGCAGCCACAGGCTGAGCAGGAACAGCAGCACCCCGGCGAGGGTCGCGGCCAGGCTGGCGGCCAGCGCGGTGGCGGGCAGCGCCAGGGTCGCGAGCAGCGCGGCGGCGCTCGCCGCGCCGAGCAGCAGGTTGCGCGGATCGCGCTCGCGGGCCTGGAGAAAGCGCAGCAGGTGATGGCCGCCGAGCAGCAGCAGCACGCCGAGGGACATGCCGTGGAGCAGCGCGGGGTCGACGAGGGCGGGGAGCGCGGCGGCATCGACGGCGAGGCGACCGAGCAGGGGCGTCGTCAGCAGCAGGCAGACGAGCAGGGGGGGAGTGGCGTTCCGAAGCCGGCGCACGATCGAGGCATCCCTTCTGAATCGGGTGGGCGGATTATAACCGTGGCGCAGGAGGGCGCCGCCAGCACGGCCCGCGGATGCCGTCGCCGTATGTCGGGAAGTGCGCCTGCCGCCCCGCACAGGAGGGGCGGCAGGGCGGACATCAGCCTTCGCCGCGCTCGCGGGCGATGGCGCGATAGCCGATGTCGTGGCGGTAGAACATGCCGCTCCAGCGGATCTTCTCGGCCAGGCGGTAGGCCTGCTGCTGGGCGTCGGCGACGCTGGCGCCGATCGCGGTGGCGCACAGCACGCGCCCGCCGGCGGTGACGATGCGGTTGGCGGTGTCCAGCGCGGTGCCGGCATGGAACACCTTGCCGTCCAGCGCGGCGGCCTCGTCGAGGCCTTCGATCACGTCGCCCTTGGCGTAGTCGCCGGGGTAGCCGCCGGCGGCCAGCACCACGCCCACGGTCGGCCGCGGGTCCCAGGTCGCCTCGACCTTGTCCAGCGCCTTGGCCAGGGCGGCCTCGACCAGCAGCACCAGCGAGGATTCCAGGCGCACCATGATCGGCTGGGTTTCCGGGTCGCCGAAGCGGCAGTTGAACTCGATGACCTTGGGCGCGCCGTTCTTGTCGATCATCAGGCCGGCATACAGGAAGCCGGTGTAGACGTTGCCCTCGGCCGCCATGCCGCGCACGGTCGGCATGATGATCTCGTCCATCACCCGCTGGTGGACGTCCGGGGTGACCACCGGGGCCGGCGAGTAGGCGCCCATGCCGCCGGTGTTCGGGCCGGTGTCGGCGTCGCCGACGCGCTTGTGGTCCTGGCTGGTGGCCATCGGCAGCACGTTTTCGCCGTCGACCATGACGATGAAGCTGGCTTCCTCGCCGTCGAGGAACTCCTCGATCACCACCCGCGAGCCGGCCTCGCCGAAGGCGTTGCCGGAGAGCATGTCGCGCACCGCGGCCTCGGCTTCGCTGAGGGTCAGGGCGACGATCACGCCCTTGCCGGCGGCCAGGCCGTCGGCCTTGACCACGATCGGCACGTCGCCGTTCTTCAGGGCCTGGGCGCGCAGGTAGGCCAGCGCCGGCTCGACTTCGGTGAAGTTCTGGTAGGCGGCGGTGGGGATGTTGTGGCGGGCGAGGAAGTCCTTGCTGAACGCCTTGGAGCCTTCCAGCTGGGCGGCGCCCTTGGTCGGGCCGAAGATCGCCAGGCCGCGCTCGCGGAACAGGTCGACCACGCCGGCGACCAGCGGCGCCTCGGGGCCGACGATGGTCAGCTGCACGTTGGCGGCGGCGAAGTCGGCCAGGCGCTCCAGCTCCAGCACGCCGATGTCGAGGTTCTCGCACTTGGGCTCAAGGGCGGTGCCGGCGTTGCCGGGGGCGACGAAGATCTTCTCGACGCGCGGATCCTGCGCCACTTTCCAGGCCAGGGCGTGTTCGCGGCCGCCGCTGCCGATGATCAGTACGTTCATTGCATTCTCCTTGGGGAGGCGGGCCGGGGCCCAGCGGTGGAAAACGCTGCGCGGTTTTCCACCCTACGATTTCTTGATCGTTCCCACGCTCTGCGTGGGAACGTCGTTGTGGACGCTCGGTGTCCGCGGCATGGGACGCCGAGCGTCCCTGGCTGCTTCCCCACGCGGAGCGTGGGGACGATCAGCCGTGCGGCCGACCTCAGTGACGGAAGTGGCGCATGCCGGTAAACACCATGGCCATGCCGGCTTCGTCGGCGGCGGCGATCACTTCGGCGTCGCGCATCGAGCCGCCCGGCTGGATCACCGCGGTGATGCCGGCCTTGGCGGCGTTGTCGATGCCGTCGCGGAACGGGAAGAAGGCGTCCGAGGCCATCACCGCGCCGGGTACCGGCAGGCCGGCGTGCTCGGCCTTGATCGCGGCGATGCGCGCGGAGTTGACGCGGCTCATCTGGCCGGCGCCGACGCCGACGGTCTGGCGGTTCTTCGCATAGACGATGGCGTTGGATTTGACGAACTTGGCCACCTTCCAGGCGAAGATCAGGTCGTGCAGTTCCTGCTCGCTCGGCGCGCGCTGGGTCACCACCTTGAGGTCGGCCTCGCCGATCATGCCGATGTCGCGGCTCTGCACCAGCAGGCCGCCGTTGACGCGCTTGTAGTCCAGGCCGGCGATCCGCTCGGCCGGCCACTGGCCGCATTCGAGCAGGCGCACGTTGGCCTTGGCGGCGACCACTTCGCGGGCCTCGGCACTGACGGTCGGGGCGATGATCACCTCGACGAACTGGCGCTCGACGATGGCGCGGGCAGTCTCGCCGTCCAGCTCGCGGTTGAAGGCGATGATGCCGCCGAAGGCCGATTCGGTGTCGGTGGCGTAGGCCAGTTCGTAGGCCTGGCGGATACCGCCTTCAGGGCTGACGGCAACGCCGCACGGGTTGGCGTGCTTGACGATGACGCAGGCCGGCTGGTCGAACTCCTTGACGCACTCCAGCGCCGCGTCGGTGTCGGCCACGTTGTTGAACGACAGTTCCTTGCCCTGCAGCTGGATGGCGAAACCGCCCAGGCGATCGTCGAGCGCCAGTTCGTCGAAGTCATCATCGCGCCGAAAGTCTCCCAGGCTGCCCGCGACGCGGTCGCCGCCAAGCAGAACGTGCGGCTGCTCGAGTGCGGTCAGTGGACCGCGCCGGCGCAAGGCTTTGACTTCAAGCGCGTCAACGGCGGGCTGCTGGTGCAGGAGCGCGACCTTGGCATGGTGACGCTCGGGGATTTGAAGGTGGTCAGCAAGCGTCAGCCCACCGATGCCGAACTGACCGACCTGCTGTTCTGCTGGAAGGTGGCCAAGTTCGTCAAATCCAACGCCATCGTCTATGCCAAAGACGGCCAGACCATCGG
>RRZT010912727.1_pt1 | contig 20961 bp, 19 predicted proteins | sample 2165551 | NCBI WGS metagenome assembly RRZT01 (sample SAMN10456910, study PRJNA506462) | wastewater metagenome | biome: wastewater; feature: sludge; material: wastewater sludge; isolation source: wastewater sludge with Escherichia coli K12::gfp cells carrying plasmid... | place: USA: Moscow, Idaho... | reverse complement strand
GGTGGTTTTGGGATATAATAAGACTAGATTACTATGAGGAGAAATTGAATGAGCTTATATGATGCGTGGAAAAACTACATAGAAGAGAATTGCAACACCCAGGAAGAACAAGATGCATTTTGGGAAAAATACTGTGCCGAGGAAAAAGTACTGTATCAGAAGATTCTTGGTGAGAAAATCACCACTATTTCCGGTAAGGTAGCAGATCTGGTTAACGAAAGCAAAATGGTTCCGCCCCAATATATGGGTTTTCTGGACGGCATCAGCGAGAGCCTGATGGCACCCATAGATCTGGAGACGATTGAACTGGATTCTGAAATCAAACTGGAAATCGATTTTGCCAAACTCTATAAAAATATGCTGGCTGTTCCGGCGGAATGGCTTTATACTCTGGAAGAATGGGATAATTTTTTCACAGCGGACGAACGGATTGAGTTGGAAAAAGAATACAAGCGATCAAAAACCGTCGTCAATGAAGTCAAGGTGGGCCGAAACGATCCCTGCCCATGTGGCTCCGGTAAAAAATATAAAAAGTGCTGCGGTATTTAGCACACAAAAAAAGAGCAGAAGCTCTTTTTTTAATGCTTGATTATTTCATGAATATAAAAAACGGTAATCAAGGAGAGGGCAATATCGGGCGTAAATTTACTTAAAAAGGTTGCCATCCGTTCGGGACTGAGATCGCCCCGGACACTCAAAAATACGATATAGAAGGTAATAAAATTGTACCGCAAAAAACTGCTGTTGGACGGCGTTAAAAAAGTTCCAATGATTTTAGGGTTATCCAATAAGGTCAGGTTTTCGTCTAAAAGCCGATTCAGATCTTTTAGAATAGCACCAATAAAAAAATCAATCGGATAGTTTTCCAGGCGGGACACGCCCATACTTTTGGCGGTAATTTCCAACATCGAAAGGCCCAGGGGCTGGTTTTTAAAAGCTGTTTTTTTTAACAGATTTTCCAGGGCTCCTAAAACCTCGCTTTGACCGGCCGGGGCCGGTAAGTTCAGTAGTGCCAGCATTTTCGTAAGCTGTTTATGATTTGCCAGCGGCTGACCCAGGGTAGTGATAAATTTGCGATAAAAGGTATTGCTTTTTTGGGTATTTAAATAAAAGTGCCGGCCTTCTAAAAGCCCAAAGACCTTCAGGGCATCGAGATACCCCAATTGAATGTTCTGTTCGATTTGGTGGGAATCAAAACTGAGAATGCCGCCAAGATATTCGGAATTATTAACCGTAATGATGTTGGCATCTTTATCCCGGACCCATTTCCGCATCCCGGGAGCTGGAAATTCGACTGAAATAATCTGATTAAAATTTTGAGCCAGCATAAAATTAATCGGAACATTATCAAAAAAGCCCCCATCAAGATAAGTTTTACCATCGATTTCCTGTTTCTGAAAAATCGGCAGAGCGGCACTGGCCAGTAAATAGTCAATCAATTGGCCTTCGGGAATATCTTCAATCATCAGCTGGCATGGTTTCAGACTGGTAATATCAACCGTAACCAGCCCGAACCGGATTGGTGAATTCCGGATCTTTTCTTCACAGATCAACTGGGTCAGATTGTGACGTAACGGTGAAATATCCAAACCATCTGAAAAGAGAATCGTTAAAAAACCGTCGCGAAACACATCAAAGTTTTCTTTTGACCACTGCTCCACATAGGTGTTGGTTATTTTTTTATTTAAATCAAGAACCTGATTAATCGTCAGATTGGACCAGAACGCCATCGCCATTTCATAATCATCCTGGGCGATCATGGCGGCGTTCAGGGCGCCGACGGAGGTTCCGATCACAGCGCCGAGGGAGTAATCACATTCCCGGAGGGCCTTCCACACACCCATTTCAAAGGCGCCTTTGGCACCGCCACCACTAAGAACCAGGCCGTATTGTTGCTGTGACATTAACTGTTCACCTCGCTGTTATTAAGAAATGTCGGGGAAAGAAGCGGTTGAAGCTGACTAGTAATACATGCCGTTCATCAAACCGCCCAGCATCCCCATACCGCCTAATCCGACACAGGCGACGCAGGCAAAGATCATCAGCACCGTAAAGGCCATTCCAATAGTGGAACAAACCAGGCCCGCCATGGCCATGCCGGTGGGCAGACCCTGAAGTTTACGTTCTTTCATGGCAATCATTCCGAAAATAAGCCCCACCGCCCCGGTAAACAGGCCGCTGCCCATCAAAGTAATAAAGCTGACAATCGAGAAGATCCCCAGTGACAGGGCCAGAATTGATTTGGAATCATAGGTTTCGGCAGTAATACCTTCAGGATGACGTTCATCGTAGGCATCACGATTGCGGATGATAAAAACAAAAATCGGGCCCAGGAAAGGGAAAATAATGCTGAGAACCAGGTAAAGTACCCGGTGATCCTGATCGTAAATGCTGTAAAGCCAGAATTGGGCGGTGTAATAGTAGAAACTCAGGGCCAGGGATAAGAGAATGCCCATAAAGGCGCCCAGGTAGGGAATAAAACCAAGGATCATCATGACGACGGTCAAGGTCAATCCCATCAGGGGTAAAAAAAGCTTGGCATAGGGAATGTGCCAGGTGCTGATGGAGACATCATCATTGATCAGTTCGCCCATCAGATAATTGCTGGCCAGGGGAATCCAGGCCAGCCAGGGATTATCGAGATTTCGGTTTTTGGCCATGGTATATAACCCGAGTGAATTAAAAACATAGCAAATGACACCAATCACCAGACTAATGACTAAAATAATACCAAGAACTGACATAATCATCGGCATGATCGCCATAAAACTGTCAGACTGGGAAGAAAAATCCCCCAGATAATCATCATACATGTACATAACAAGTACCTCCTAAAAAATCTAATAGTCTAATTATACCCTAAAGTGATCCAAATAACTAATCTTTCAAGTGTTTTTGAGAAACCATCTGGGGGATTTTCAGGATAAACAGGACCCCTAAAGTAATGATTAGCAGGCTGATGAATTGGGAGGTGGAGAGTAAGCCAAGCGCGCCGCGCGGGTCGGCCCGGAAAAATTCATTGATAAAGCGAAAGAGTCCCGCGGCGATTAAGTAGAAGCCGGTGGTAAAACCAGGCGTTTTGCTTCTCCACAGCACCGTCACCAGAATCAGCGTGAGTACAAATAGAAAGGCCGATTCGGATAACTGGGCGGGAAACAGCCCGATCCCTGATGGCGGATAGGCACCAACCGGATAATGAACAGCACCAGGCCCATTATAGGGAATACCATAACAGCAGCCATTGAAAAAACAGCCGATTCGGCCAAAGGCCTGGGCCAGGGCTAAGCATGGCACCGCAATATCAAAAAATTCGATTGCATTAAGATGATAAACATGGGTGTAAAGATAGCCACCCAGAATCCCGCCGATCAGTCCGCCATAGAAGATTGCTCCGCCGCTGGCCAGGCGGAGCAGGGCGGTTTCGGGGCTGGCGATCAGGTTGGGAAAATCAACGATCAGATACAGCAGTTTAGCACCGCTGATACCGCCAATAATACCAAAAAGACCAAAAAACATCGCATCCATGGTTGTGAGGTGATATTTCCGGGCCGTCATTAGTGCCAATAAAAAAGCCGCCCCGGTTCCCAGCAAAAATAAAATGCCGAAGGTCGGGATCGAATAATTGAAAAAATGAATAATTGGATACATTTGTGTCTCCCATAATTTGGATATAAAAAAAGGACGAATACTCGTCCTTTATAAAGATAGCGTCGCTCAGGAGTAAAGTCCTGCCGTACCGATGATGCCGACACAGGCCACACAGGCAATGAATGCCAGGGCACATAAGCCCAGACCGATGATGTTGAGGACTAAACCGGCAGTGGCCATGCCGGTTGGTTTAAAGCCTTCCGCCTCACCGGCTTTACGGATTTGGATGGCAAAAACTAAACCAATAATGGCGCAAACAATCCCAATAAGGGTAAAATAGCCCAAAAAGATACAAACCAAGGATACGATTCCCAACACAAGGGAAGCAATGGCCTTATTGTTATACTGTTCCATATAAGCCTCCTAAAGTAAAATTATTGCTCTCTTTAGAATACTCCTGTTGGGAAAAAATGTCAAGATTTATGAATCTCTGTTAACTTGTCAACCAGATCGAAGGCGACGTGATTGATCGTTTGGGAACCAGCCACCAGCACCAGGTCATTGGGGCAGAGGTGATCAGTCAGATGATTGACAATATCCGCAAAAGCCGAAATGGTAACCGTGGGGATGCCATATTTTGCTTCGATGGCTTTTTGGAGATCTTCAGAATAAATATTCCAGTCATTCCCTTCGCGGTCGGAGTAAATATCGTTAAGAATGACATAATCAGCTTTGGCAAAAGCATCGACAAAATCATCAAAGAAAAAGAAGGTCCGTGAATAAGTATGGGGCTGAAAAACAACCCATAGTTTATGGTGGTCATAATTGAGACAGGCATCGACGACCACCTTTAATTCAGTCGGGTGATGGGCATAGTCCTCATAGACGTTGATGCCATTGACTTCGCCCCGGAATTCGAATCGCCGTTTGGCGCCGCTGAATTTGGCCATCCCCGCGATGGAGGTGGCCACCGGGATACCGAGGAAGTCACCACAGATAATGGCCGAGAGGGCATTGAGGACATTATGCTGGCCGGGAATAATCAATTGATAATGACCATAAAATTGACCTTTTTTATAGACGTCAAAGCTGGGTTTACCAACCTTATCATAAACAATGTTGTCGGGATACCAGTCATTGGTTTTGTTTAAACCGTAGGTGACCACCGGACAGGCTAAATCAGTCACGACGTCGAGAACATCCTGAGAATCGCCATAGGCAATCATCAGTCCATCAGCGGGCAGGATTTTACCGAATTTAGTAAAGGATGCTTTGATCTGTTTGATGCCGTCCTTAAAATAATCCAGATGGTCTTCTTCAATATTAGTAATGATACCAATCGAATGGGAAGTTGTCAGGAAACTGTCCACGTATTCACAGGCCTCCACGACAAAGAAATCTTTGCCGTCAATGACAGCATTGCCGCCGAATTCATCAAGTTTGCCGCCAATACTTAAGCTCGGTCGCAGCTCGGCATGTTGGAGCAGGCAGGCAACCATCGAGGAGGTTGTCGTTTTACCATGGGTTCCGGCAACGGCAATGGTTTTGTCAAAGATATGGGAAAAAAGGCCGAGAAAACTCGAACGTTCGATTTTAGGGAGATTCAAATCGGTGGCTTTTACCATATCTGGGTTATCGTCATGAATAGCTGCCGAATAAACAACACAATCGGTGTCGTCAGGGATGTTTTTATAGTCGTGGCCGATATGGACCTTGATGCCCAGACCTTCCAGTTTTTCGGTATAGGATGAAGCAATCATATCCGAACCTTCAATGGAAAAACCTTGCGATAAAGCCATTGTAGCCAGGCCACTCATGCTGCTTCCGCCAATGCCAATGAAGAATAATTTATTGATGGGTCGGTTAAATTTGTTTGCTAGTTGTGATTTCAAATAATCAGCTCCTTTGTTGGTAATAAAATCTTAATTATTTCTTAATGATTCGTCTGAAAGTGTTTGTTGGCAGGTTAAGAATATGCATGAAATAATCGAAATACCATTCAAAATCGGGAAAAACACTTTAATCCGAATTATAACACAGGTGTTTCAGCAGAGTAAAGATTAAAAAAAACTTGCACTTTCATGGAAATATGAATAATATTATAGATATCGAGAATAATGTTCGGATTTTAAGAGAATCCATCACAGGTGGAAAATGAAGAAAAATGAAAGAATCAGCGTTATCACAAAAATATTGTCAGACCATCCCAATGAGGTTTTCAGCTATAATTATTTTACTGATTTACTGGCAGCGGGAAAATCAAGTGTCTGCGAAGATGTGGCGATTGTCAAAAATGCTATTGAACTGACCGGTACCGGCTATGTGGAAACCTATTCCGGGGCATCTGGCGGGGTGGTCTATCATCCCCAGGTCACCAGCGAAGAAGAATTAAGTATCCTCAAAGAAATTGCCGATCAGCTCAGGTCCCCGGCCCGAAAAATTCAGGGGGGGTTTGTTTATTACAGCGATATCCTCTCAAATCCCCGGTATTCTAAAAATATCGGTCGGATTATTGCCTCAAAATATGGTCAAATGGGGATTGAGTATGTCGTTACCACCGAAACCAAGGGAATTCCGGCCGCCATGGAAACAGCCCACTATTTAAATGTGCCAATGGGTCTGATCCGTCGTTCCAACCGGGTAACCGAGGGAGCAACCACCAGTGTCAATTATATTTCTGGCTCCTCCAATAAAATAAAAACCATGTATCTCAGCCGCCGGATCGATTTAAAAGATAAAAAAGTCCTGGTCATTGACGATTTTATGAAGGGCGGGGGAACCGCCAAAGGGATGACCAATCTGATGGAAGAGGTTGGTGCCACGGTGATGGGTATCTGTGTAATTTTTGTGACCCGCTCGCCGGTGGAAAAACTGGTTGAAAATTTCACCCCGCTGATCTGGATGGATGACGAAAATCTGGAAGCCGGCTTACAGGTTTCCCTGCATTCTGAAAGCTGAAGAATGAGATAAGCACGTCGCCTGAATACATAATTTACGGAATAAAACAAAGCCTTAAATAACAGCAGCTTTTAGTTTTTTTTAACCCTTTTTAAAAATAATTAGAATCGAAAAAATTTACGGTTTTTGTTTTAATATAGTTGAATTTGTGTTAGTATATACCTAGTATCAGACATGTGACTTTATTTCAAAGGGGAGGCTTACGAGATGGAAATAACAGACGTAAGAGTACGGAAAACGTATCCAGAGGGTAAAATGAGAGCAATTGTCTCAGTTACTTTTGATGATCAATTTGTTGTTCATGATATTAAGGTAATTGAGGGTCAAAGCGGATTTTTTATTGCAATGCCCAGCCGAAAAACGCCGGATGGCGAATTCAAGGATATTGCACATCCCATTAACATGGGTACCCGTCGTGACATGCAGGAGAGTGTCCTGCGCGCTTACGAAAAGGCCATAGAAGAGGATAATCAAGTAACCAATGAAGAAGAAGCAGCAGTTGAGCTAGAAGTAGATTACGAAGAAGAATAAAAAATTAAAAAGTTAAGAGAAAAAGGGGAAGCGCTTCCCTTTTTTTGTTGTTAATGATTAATATAATAGCGGAGATGAAGATGAACGATACAAAAACCATCATTTTGGCAGCCGGTGAAGGGTCCCGGATGCATTCTCAAAAACCCAAGGTGCTCCATCAGGTTTGCGGAGAGAATATTCTGGATTATGTAATTGTCGCCAGTAAGGCATCGGGAATTACAGATATTGGAGTGATTGTGGGTTTTCAGGCCGAGCTGGTTAAAGCAAGCCTGGCACCACAGATGGTCACTTATTACCAACCAGAACAGCTGGGTACCGGTCATGCTGTCCTGCAGGCGCTGCCCTTTTTTGAAGCCCTTCAGGGGAATCTGTTGGTGCTGGTTGGCGATGCCCCGCTGATCCGCCCGGAAACCTTGACCGGCCTGATTGCCGCCCACGAAACTGGCGGTTATGCCGCCACGGTGCTAACGGCGGAATTTGATGACCCCATCGGCTATGGCCGGATGATCAAAAACAGTGCCGGTGAGTTGCTTAAAATTGTTGAAGAGAAAGATGCCAGCTCGGCAGAAAAACAGGTCACAGAAATTAATTCGGGGATCTATTGTTTTGATGCTCAGGCTCTGATCGGGGCACTGAAGGAATTAAAAACAGATAATATCCAGGGTGAATATTATCTCACCGATGCCATCGAGATTCTGCGAAAAATGGGAAAAACGGCCGGCACCTATGTGACTCCCGATCGCGAAGATATCCGGGCCATTAATTCCCGGGTTCAGCTGGCCGAAGCGGAAGCAGTGATGCGCAAACGGATCAACCACAAACTGATGGAGGCTGGGGTCACCATCATCGATCCGGCCGCGACCTATGTCGGTGCCCGGGTTCAGGTCGGTCAGGATACGGTCCTCTATCCCGGGGTGATCCTGGAAGGTGCGACCGAAATTGGAAAAGATTGTGTCATTGGTGCCAATAGCCGGTTAGTTGACGCAAAAATTGGGAATAAGGTTACTATTCAGAGCTCCACCATTTTAGAGAGCAGTATTGATGACTATACCACGGTCGGTCCCTACGCCTTCATTCGCCCGGGCAGCCAGATCGGCAAGCATTGTAAGGTTGGCGATTTTGTCGAAGTTAAAAATTCCACCATGGGCGATGGGGCCAAAGCCTCCCACCTGACCTATATTGGCGATGGTGATGTTGGCGAAAATGTCAACCTCGGCTGTGGTACGGTTTTTGTGAATTACGATGGCAAGAATAAATACCGGACGATTGTCGAAAAAGATGCTTTTGTGGGGTGCAACACTAATCTGATTGCGCCGGTTACCGTTAAGGCAGGGGCCTATATTGCCGCCGGCTCAACCATCACTGACGATGTCCCGGAAGACAGTCTGGCGATTGCCAGAGCCAGACAGGTCAATAAGGTCGGCTATTTAAAAAAGTAACAGATCACATCATTAACAAAAAATAGAAAATAGAGAAGATTAAGAAGAGGTATAAAACGCATGGATGGAAAGTATAGTGGAATTAAGATTATTGCTGGGAATTCAAATATGGTATTGGCACAGGAAATTGCCGAATATTTAGAAGTCCAGCTATGTAACGCCGAGGTGGTCTCCTTTAGTGACGGGGAAATCGGTGTGAATGTCTTTGAATCGGTTCGGGGGGCAGATGTTTTTGTGATCCAGTCCACCGGAACTCCGGTTAATGAAAATTTAATGGAATTACTGATTCTGATCGATTCCATGAAACGTGCTTCGGCCGGACGAATTAATGCCGTAATCCCTTATTATGGCTATGCCCGACAGGATCGCAAGGCTAAATCCCGGGATCCCATCACCGCCAAACTGGTGGCCAATTTATTAACCACCGCCGGTGCTGACCGGGTCATCACGATGGATCTGCACTCCAACCAGATTCAGGGTTTCTTCGATATCCCCCTCGATCATTTGTCAGGCAGTGCTTTGATCACCGAATACTACAAAGATAAAAAACTGGAAAATATGGTTGTGGTTTCGCCCGATGTGGGGAGCGTCAAGCGGTCACGAAAACTGGCCAGAAGCCTGAATTGTCCCTTTGCGATTATCGATAAGGAACGGCCCCGTCCCAATGAAACTGCAGTCATGAATGTTATTGGCGATGTTAAAGGCAAAAACTGTATCATGATCGATGATATGATCGATACCGCTGGAACGATCACTTCTGGAGCCAACGCTTTAATTGATCTGGGTGCCAATTCGGTGTTTGCGGCCTGCAGCCACGGAGTTTTTTCCGGTCCGGCCATCCAGCGGATTCAGGATTCTGCCATTGAAGAACTGGTAACCCTTAACACCCTGATTATTCCCAAGGAAAAACAAATCGACAAAATAAAAATTCTTTCCACCGGCACCCTTTTCGGTCGAGCCATCGACTATGTCCATTTTGGTCGCTCACTGAGTAAGCTTTTCGTGGGAAGATACGTATAGGAAAGCCGATGCATCTGATTGTGGGATTGGGTAACATTGGTAAGGAATACGATGGAACCCGGCATAATATTGGCTTTGAAACCCTTGATTATCTCAGCGATAAAAAAGGAATCACCATCACCAGGAAAGAACAACACGGCGTAACCGGCGTTTATCGTGAAGCGGGACAAAAAATTATGCTGGCCAAGCCGACCACCTATATGAATAACAGCGGACTGTGTGTGGCCGGGCTGATGAATTTTTATGATATCCCGCTGGAGAATCTGTTGGTAATCTATGATGACATCGACCTGGCTACCGGGGATGTGCGCATTCGCCAGCGGGGCAGTGCCGGGACCCATAACGGGATGCGTTCGATTATTCAGCATTTGGGAAATCCGGAGTTTTCCCGCATCCGGATCGGCATCGGCCGCCCCCGGCTGGGTTCGGAACTGGTGCACTATGTCCTGGGGCGTTTTCCCAAAAGCGAATTTCCGGCGATGGAAATGGCTGTGATCGAAGCCGTAAAAGGGGTCGATATTTTTGTCAAAGACGGCGTTGATCTGGCCATGAACCGGATTAATGTCAGAAAAAAAGCGGAAGAAAAGAAGACTGAAGAATCAAAAGATCACGAAAAATCAGAATAGGAAACGCAGCATTAAAAACATAGAGCAAAAGACAACGATATAAGACGTGCGAAAAAGAATACAAACAGGGGGCCCGGGTTTAAAACCTGGGCTATCCGTGTTTAAAAATGAAAGAAGAGATCATGGAATTACTTTATCAAAACCTTTTGAAGGATGAATCGATCCAGACCATATTGAACAATCTGGCGCCAGGTGAAATCATCAATCTCTCCAATGTCAACAATAGTTTTAAAGAAGTGCTCACCGGGCTGATCGCAACGCAGCAGAGGAGCCGGATTCTTTATGTCACTGCAACCGATTATCAAGCCCAAAATACGGCCCGGCATCTGCAGAAAATTCTCGGGGAGCAGGTGCTTTACTGCCCGGTCGAACCGATTCATGATTATTTTGCCGATGTCCACAGCCAGGAAATCAATCACCAGCGGCTGGTCGTCTTCGAGCAACTGTTGTCACATCAGCCTCTCGTAGTAGTGATGGGGGCGGAAACGCTGTTAAAGAAACAGCTGCCCAGAGAAAAATTTCAGGGCCTCGCTTTTTCACTGGCGGTGGAGGAAAACTGGGATCCGGTTATCCTGACTAACCGTCTTTTTGAACTGGGCTATGAACCGGTTTCCCAGGTTGAAGCGCGCGGCCAGTATGCCCACCGCGGCGGGATTATCGACGTTTTTTCGACCACTGGTCAGGAAGCCTATCGGATTGAATTCTTTGGCGATATGATTGAATCCCTGCGCACCTTTGACCCTCAAACCCAGCTGTCAAGCGGTTCAGTGGATCAGGTGATCATTCTGCCCGGCCGGGAAATTATTCTGGATCAAGACGAACGGGCCAAAGCACTGAAACAAATCACTAAAAATTATGGTGAGATCCCGGGTTATCAGGCTTTGATCGAACGGATCAGCGAAGATCCGGGCGGTCATGATGAAACCCTGTTTGCCTTTATCAAGTCCGAAGGAATGCTCACGGATTATTTGGGTGATGCACTGGTAATCTGGGATGAACCGCCCCGGATTAAAGAAGCCCAGGCCGTTTTTATCAATAAACTGCACAGTGATTTTCAGACCCTGATGGATGAACGGCTGATGTTTCCCGAAGAGAAAAATAAATTCTATTCCTTTACAAAAATTGAAAAAGCACTGGAGGGCCAAACCCAATTAAGGCTCCACTTGTTCACCTCCCGGGCAAAAAAAGGACTTAGTCTGGATTTAGGGGTCAAGGAAAACGATTCGTTTTTAGGTCAGATCCCACACTTTATTGAATTTGTCCAAAAGCAGCTGCAACAGGATGCCATCATCCATTTGCGGGCCCGCGATGAAGCGGGGCTGGAAAAACTGAAGAGCTTTTTAACTGATGCTGATATTCATCGCTTTACCAATGAGACGTTACCGGGGGTTCAGTTGGCCACCGGTGAAATCAGTGGCGGTTTTGAATTGACTGAGAAAAAGTTGATTTGTCTCAATCAAAGTGAGATCATCAAAGAATCCAGCCGGGGGAAAAAACGTCGTCGCCAAAAAGGACGAAAAATCGATTCCTTTACGCAATTGAACCAGGGCGATTTTGTGGTCCACGATACCCATGGTATTGGCGTCTATCGTGGTATTGAACAATTGAAAATCGATGAGACCATAAAAGATTTGTTGGTCATCGAATATGCCAATGATGCCAAGTTCTACTGTCCGGTGGATCAGCTGGATGCCATCCAGGTTTACGTGGGAACCGGCGAGAAAAAACCGAAGATCAACCAGTTGGGCACCAATGACTGGAGTAAGTCCAAATCCCGGGTTAAAGCCGCGGTTGAAGAAATGGCCGATGAACTGATTGCCCTTTACGCTAAACGGCAGAATTTAAAGGGCTACGCCTTTGGTCCGGATTCCAGCTGGCAGCAGGAGTTTGAGGACTCTTTTCCCCATGAGGAAACCAACGATCAGCTCCAGGCCGTCGATGAGATTAAGGAAGATATGGAATCCCCCCGGCCGATGGATCGACTGCTTTGCGGCGATGTCGGCTATGGCAAAACTGAGGTCGCCCTGCGGGCGATCTTTAAAGCGGTGATGGAGGGCAAACAGGTGGCTTTTCTGGTGCCCACAACTATCTTAGCCCAACAGCATTATCAGACGGCTTTAGATCGGTTCAAAAAATATCCGGTCAGCATTGGCCTGCTCAGTCGCTTCCGGTCTAAAACCGACCAGGATAAGACCTTAAAGGAACTGGCTGCCGGTCAGGTCGATCTGATCATCGGCACCCATCGGCTGTTATCAAAAGACGTTATCTTCAAAGATCTGGGCTTGCTGGTGGTCGATGAGGAACAACGGTTTGGGGTTGGTCACAAGGAACGGATCAAGCAGCTGAAAGAAAATGTCGATGTCTTGACGCTCAGTGCTACCCCGATTCCCCGGACCTTGCACATGTCGATGATCGGGGTCCGCGATATGAGTGTTATCGACGAACCACCAGCGGGCCGCCGACCAGTCCTGACCTACGTGATGGAGTACAACGAAGCCATTGTCAAAGATGCGATCGAGCGGGAACTGGCCAGACAGGGTCAGGTTTATTTTGTCCACAACCGGATCCACGACATTTTTGAAGTATCGCGAAAAATTCAGAAGCTGGTTCCCGAAGCCCGGATTATCGTCGCCCATGGCCGGATGACTGGTCAGGAACTGGAAGATATCATGGTCGATTTTTTAGAACAGGAATATAATGTCCTGGTGACAACTACGATTATCGAGTCCGGACTGGATATTAAAAATGCCAATACTCTGATCATCGACAATGGTGATTATATGGGTCTGTCGCAATTGTATCAGCTCCGCGGCCGGGTCGGGCGATCTGATGTTCAAGGTTACACCTATGTGACCCATCGGCCCAAGGTACTCTCAGAAATTTCCCAGAAGCGCTTAAAGGCCATCAAAGACTTTACGGCCTTTGGGTCGGGTTTTAAAATTGCCCTCCGGGATCTTGAAATCAGAGGGGCCGGAAATATTCTGGGGGCGGCCCAGTCCGGCAATCTGGCCACCATCGGTTATGAACTTTATTGCCGGATTCTGGATCAGGCCATCCATGAACGGCTCGGCAAAGAAATGGATTTCTCGGCCAGTGAACTGATGATCAATCTCAATGTCAGTAGTTACATCCCCGAAAATTATATTTCGGACGAGGAACTCAAATACGATATTTACAAAAAGCTGTCCTACGTCAAATCAAAAGACGATTACGACGAGCTGGAGGATGAGTTATTGGATCGCTTTGGCGAAATCCCCGATGGCGTCTATAACCTGATGACTTTAGCGATGATCAAACATCTGGGCCGATCCCTGGGGATGACGGAAATTCGGGAACGTGGAAACAGCGTTTTATTCACCTTTGACCATGCCCGGGAAATTCCGATTCCTGATCCAGAACTGATGAAGGAACTGTTTAACTGCTACAATATTAAGTTTAATGCCGGCAAAGGCGATCAGATCCGCTGGCGGATCATTTTAAAACATGAACGGGATCAGACCTATCTGAAAGCCCTGGGTGAATTTCTGGGCCGATTGGTTTCGGCAAAGAATTAAGGTAAAGTCCAGTTGTCTTGTGTTAAACTAGGCAAGGTCTTAATTTATATGATATTAATAAAGAAGAGGAGAACGACAAAAATGAAGAAATCTCGGATTCTGGCTTTAATGCTGACAGGTGTTATCTGTGTCAGTCTTTTTGCTGGAGGTTGCAGTTTGGTTAAGGTAAATCCTGAACAGGATAAAAAGGTGGAAATCGCAGTAATTGATGGAACCCCTTTGTTAAAAGAAAGTTTTAATAATTATATGGCATATTACAAAATGTACTTTGATGCCAGTGGCATGACATTTCCCACGGATACAGAGCTGACAGAGCTGAAAAAGGATATTCTGGATGATCTGGTTCGGGTTGAAACACTCACTGCCAAAGCCAAAAAAGATGGCGTGACCGTCGATGAAACAGGGATTGCTGCTAATGCGACCAGCATGCTGGAATCATTGAAAACAACCCTGGGTGAAGACAAGTATGCAGCTGTCTTAACGGAATATAATACGGATTCAGCATCGTTCGAAGCATTTTTGAATAAATTCCTGTTGGATTACAGCTATGCCAATACCATGGAAACAAACTATAACAACACCTTAAAAGCGGATCCCAGCAAAGAATTAAGCACGGTGGTGGGAACCGTTGGTAAAGACGAGGTTAAAAAAGATGTTTACAATTATCGTCTGGCCAATGAAGAGTTACTGACCTATTACCAAACCCAACAGGCCATGGGAACTGATGATGAAACCATGAAAGCCACCAACGAAACCATCTTTAACACCATTGCTGAACAAAAAGCACTGGCCCAGTATGCTGAAGAAAAGAAATTGACAACGGATCAGACAAATATTGACAGCTATGTCACCACTCAGGAAGCATTTGTCAATTATCTGCTACCAGGGGATGAGGCGCTGCAACAGTTTTTAGATACAAAATTCTTGACGATTGCTCAATTTAAAGAATTCATGAAACAGGATGCCACAGCTTCAGCGGTTTCGAAAGCGGTTCAGGCCGATCTGGAAACAACCATAAAAGTGGCCGATGGCGATATCAAAAAATACTACGATGAAAACAAAGCCTCCTATGATACCAGCACGGTTTCGGCTAAACATATTTTAGCGACCGAACAGGCCTTGGCGGATCAGGTTTACGCCGAAGCCAAGAATGCCAAAACAGTTGAAGAATTTGATGCGATTATGGCAAAATACCAGACCACCGACGGGATTCAGGAAGCCGCCGATCTGGGTGCCTTCACGAAGTCAACGATGGTTACTGAGTTTTCAGACGCGGCCTTCGGGATGGATGTGAATACCGTCAGCGAGCCGGTTAAAACCGACTATGGTTACCATGTTATCTACGTTTATGATAAAAAGACCGGTGAAACACCAAGTCTGGAAGATAAAAAAGAAGAAATAACCGAAACCCTGAAAAGCGAAAAAGTTACTGAAGAATTTGATAAGCTCAAAACTAAGCTGCTGAACAAATTCAAAGTTAAAATCAATGATATCGTCACTCCGGCCGAGACTTATCTGGAAGAGTTAAAGACCGAATTGAACGTTAAAGTCTACGAAAACAAAATCTAAATACAATTCAAAGATAAACCAAAAAGCACTGAGTTTCAGTGCTTTTTGGTTGTGTATGGATAGTTGATAAGATATAATAAAAAACAATCTGCAAAGCACCGTTGGCGGTTTGCAACAATGCACAAAAGAGGTTTATCTATGTCTGAGCGAACATCAAATTACTTAAAAGGTGCCAGTATTCTGGTCGCAGCGGGGATCTTATCGCGGCTGTTGGGCCTCTTTTTTAAGATTCCCCTGTACCAGATGGTGGGCAGCTACGGCAATGGCATCTATGGCAATGTCACCAGCATTTATAACCTGTTGTTGATGGTTTCCACCGTCGGCTTTCCGGTCGCTATCTCGAAAATGGTGTCCGAGAGTATTGCCAAAAATGAATATGCTACCGCCCATCGGGTTTTTAAATTATCGATCCTGATTCTGGCTGTTTTAGGCGCCTTATCCAGTTTGTTTTTATTTTTGGGGGCGGAATGGATAATTGAAACGGCAAACTGGACGGCGGAAAGTTATCCGGCCCTGGTGGCCATTGCCCTGGCACCCTTGTTTATTTCCTTTGTCTCGGCCTTTCGGGGCTTTTTTCAGGGGTTTCAGATTATGACACCGACGGCCGTTTCCCAGATTCTCGAGCAGGTTGTACGGGTGTTTCTGGGCGTCGTGCTCTGCTGGGCCTTTGTCGCTCAATTTGGCATCGGTCTGGGGGTTGGCGGAGCCGTTTTTGGCGCTACCGCCGGCGGGTTGGTGGCCGCCATTTTATTGGCCTATCTGTACTATGGTTTTGTCACCAAAAACAGGCGACTGCTAAAAACAAGAACCAGAAAAAGACAGATCTCCAACCGGGCGTTATTAAAAAGACTGGTGATCATCTCGATTCCGGTTACCTTGACATCAGCCCTGGTGGCGATGTTTTCGACTGTTGACTCGTTTATCTATGTATCGCGGTTGGCGGTCGCGGGCATTGATGAGGTCACCGCCACGATGATGTTTGGTGACTTTACCAATGCCGAAATATTGATTACCATTCCGCTGGTTATCAGTGGTAATCTGGCGGTAGCGATGATCCCGGCGATTTCAGAATCCTTTGCGATGCGCGACCGCAAAGCTATGAATGAAAAAATTATCCTGGCGATCCGGGTTATCTTACTGGTGGCCTTGCCTTCGTGCGTCGGTTTGTCGGTATTGTCCTACGGCATTTTTGATCTGCTCTTTCCGGGATCGCCTTATGGTGGTTTTATCCTATGCACCTTTTCCTATGCGACGATTTTTATGATGCTTTCCAACACCTTTCAGAGCATCCTCCAATCGATCGACCGCTTTCGGATTCCGCTGATCAATCTCGGTGTCGCCATCATCATCCGCTTCATCACCGGTTGGATATTTTTGTCAATTCCCTTTTTCAATATTCAAGGTATCGTCATCAGCAGCATGATCACCTTTATTTATCTGACCTTGGCCAATTACGCATCGGTTAAGCGCTATACCCATATCAAGGTGGATTTTATCCACACTGCCCTGAAACCGCTGATAGCGGCCATCGTGATGGGACTGGCGGTGTTTTTTGCTTACAAAGGGATCGCGGCTCTATTGGGGGGATTTATCGGGATTATCATGGCAGTAATCATCGGCGTCTTTATTTACTCCTTCGTGCTGGTTTTGATCAAGGGAATCACCGCGGATGAAATAAGGGTACTGCCGGCAAGTCGGACCTTATTAAGTTTTTTTCGCCGGCTTGAGCGACTTGTACCGGGTCGCAAAAAGCGTCGGATCAGACATTAATCATTGATTTCAGAAAGGAAAAAAGCATGCACCATATTGATATTGTCGGTTTGGGGCCGGGCAGTCCGGGCCAGATCACCCTGGAAACATTAGCATTATTAAAAGATGCGAGTCCTAATTTTTTTAGAACCAGGATCCATCCAGTAATGGAATTTATTAACAACGAAGCGATCAGTTTTCAAAGCTTTGACTGTTATTATGAGCAGGAAGACTCATTTGAAGGGGTTTATGATCAAATTGTCACAACCCTTATCGAAACGGCTAAAACAACTGAAAAGTTGGTTTATGCTGTGCCGGGCAACCCGCTGTTCGGGGAAAAAACGGTCGAAAAACTAATCATTGCGGCCAAAGCAGCGGGGATCAGTTATCGGATTTATCCGGGCGTAAGTTTTGTCGATGTGACCTTGAACAGTCTCGAAGAAGACCCCATCAATGGGTTGAAAATCATCGACGCCTTTGATCTGGTCAAAAATCCACCTGATCCCCGGGTTGGGGCTTTAATAACTCAGGTTTACGATCAGCATATGGCTTCGGAGCTGAAGTTGCAATTAATGGATATTTACGAACCCGAAAAAAAAGTGATCCTGCTGATCAACTCAGGCATTCCGGAGACCGAAGAATTAGTCGAAATCTGCCTCTATGAGCTGGATCGGGTGGCGGCCATTAATCATCTGACCAGTCTTTATCTTCCCGCCGAAAATGAAAAATTTCAGGGCTTTCCGGGCACCATTGAGATGATGAAAGCTCTGCGAGCCGATGACGGCTGTTCCTGGGATCGGAGTCAGACCCATGAAAGTCTGAAAAATTATCTGCTGGAAGAGAGTTATGAGGTTTTAGAGGCCATCGATAATCAGGATTGGGATAATCTCGCTGAGGAATTGGGGGATGTTTTATTTCAGATTGTCTTTCACGCCGAAATAGCCAGTGAGGCTGGCCGTTTTAACCTCAACCAGGTGGTTGCCGGGATCAATGAAAAAATGATCCGGCGCCATCCCCATGTTTTTATCGACAAGGCCAGCTTTAATCCGGATCAGGTTGAAACCAACTGGGATGCCATCAAACGGCTGGAAAAGGGTGAGTCAGGCGCAGCACTGGAAAGCCCGGCACTGGCAGCAGAAATGAAAAAAATACCCAAAGCCCTGCCGGCCTTGATGGAGGCTTATAAGGTTCAGAAAAAGGCGGCCAAAGTCGGCTTTGACTGGCAGGAGCCAATGGCGGCGCTGGCCAAAATCGATGAAGAAAGTCTGGAATTGCGAGTAGCGCTGCAGGAAAATGACCCGGAAAAGATTGCCGAAGAACTGGGAGATCTGCTTTTTTCGGTGGTTAATGTCTCGCGGTTGTTAAAACTTCAGCCGGAGTTGGTGCTAAGGAAGGCGACAGAAAAATTCATTGGACGCTTTGAAAAAATGGAAAAAGAAGCCAGTCAAGAGAAAAAATCTTTGAATGACTATACTTTTGAGCAATTGGACCAGGCCTGGAATCGGTCAAAAGGGCTTTAAAGGGCGAAAAAACGAAAAAAAGCAAAAAAAACTTGTAATTTACAGGTGAACACGCTTATAATATTACAATAGAATACTGGAAACTATCAGATGGAGGAAAAAATGAACAAATCAGAATTAATTGCTGAAATGGCAGAAAAGTCGGGTTTATCTAAAAAAGATTCAGAAAAAGCATTAGGAGCTTTTTTAGACACTGTGGTAGATACCTTGAAAAATGGAGACAAGGTGTCATTGGTAGGTTTTGGAACCTTTGAGGTCAGAGAACGTGCAGCACGTACAGGTCTTAACCCACGAACAAAAGAGCCCATCGAAATAGCAGCCTCTAAAGCCCCTGGCTTTAAAGCGGGCAAAGGCTTTAAGGATGAAGTAAATAAGTAAGCGAAGTTACAGAAGCCGGGGCAATGCTCTGGCTTTTTGTTTTTTTATAGAAAGCAATAACCAAAATATTGCGATGTTACAGTTTTGTTTTAAGATTTTTGATTTAGAATAATGAGGAATCCATGAGAATTGATAAATTTTTAAAAAATGCCAGAATTATCAAACGTCGGACCGTCGGAAAAGACGCCTGTGATGGGGGTCGTGTATCCATTAATGACCAGGTTGCTAAACCGGGTGATCAGGTTAAGCCTGGCGATATTATTACCATCCGTTATGGTGACGGAGAACAAAAGGTGGAGGTGTTGGAATGCCTGGAACATGCACCCAAGGACAAAGCAGGAGACATGTACCGGGAATTATAAAACAGCTCCGTCGGAAATGAAGAAAAGAAGATGAATGAAAAAACGAAAAGCCTGATCAGGCGACGGATGATGATTGCTCTGGCAGTAGTAGTAACGGTGCTGTTTACCGCCTACATCTATCTGGCCAATGCGATAAAAATCTACGAACTGGATCAGCAAAAGATCCAGATTGCGCAAGAAATCGAAAATGAAAAGATAAGAAGCAATCAACTAGATGAACAGGTTAAGCAAATGGGCAGCAAGAATTATGTGGAAAATTTTGCACGTAAATATCTGGGATTATATTATCCCGATGAAACCATAGTCATTGTGGAAACCCAGGAAAATGCTGCAGAAAGTGATGGGCAAACAGTTGTACAATAAATGTGATCGTAATTTAGCTGGTGTTGAACTGGAACCGCCTGAAGTAAAAGATAAACAAAAAAAACGACATCTGGCGGTGATTGATATCGGCACTAATTCGACCCGGATGCTGATCTTTCGAAATGATCAGGGAAAACTGGTGCGAGTTAATAAGTCAGTTCGCTATACAAGAATGGGCCAGGGCGTCAATCAAACCGGACGACTCCATCCCGATGCCGAAAAACGAAATATCGAAGCCCTGGAAGAATATAAACAGATCGCTGCTGATTATGCGGTCGAAGACTTTTATTTATTTGGCACCAGTGCGATGCGGGATGCTGAAAATACAGCAGCCTATCTCGATGCGGTCAAGGAAAAACTGGGTTTTGAAATTGAGGTTATTTCGGGCGAAGCAGAAGCGGAACTTGGCTTTGTCGGGGTATCGCAGTGCTTTGAAGAGAAGATTCTGATTTTTGATATTGGCGGCGGCAGCACCGAATTTATTTATGGTAAAGACAACGAAATAAAGCGAATGATGAGTATCAATTTGGGCTGTGTTCGTTGCACTGAAGAATTTATTTTTTCCGATCCGCCGACTTTTCAGGAGCTGGAACGGATGAATGAAAAAATATATGCCGAGTTCGAAAAAAGAACCCGGGGCTTTTTGCCGACCAAACCTTATAAACTGATTGGTATTGGTGGCACGGCCACCAGTCTTTCTACCATTAAACAGGAACTGAAGACCTATTGCAGTGAGATGGTTCATGAAAGCACCATCAGCAAAGATGAACTGGAACACATAATTGACAGTTTGGCCAATAAAACCATCAAAGAACGGCAAAATATGGTAGGTCTGGAAGCAAAACGGGCCGACATTATTCTGGCTGGGGCGTTTTTACTTTTAAATATTTTCAAAATAACCGGTGAGAATAGTTTTACTGTCTGTGATTATGATAATCTCGAAGGCGCAGCATACCGCCATTTTGTCATGGAAAAATAAATAAAAAACTTTATTTCTAAAAAGCTTGACATTAGGGATGAATGGGCGTATAATAACACTTGTCCCTTGAGCAAGGGGACAGACGAAAAAAGTGCCGGGGTGGCGGAACTGGCAGACGCACAGGACTTAAAATCCTGCGGTCCTAACGACCGTACCGGTTCGATTCCGGTCCTCGGCACCACTTTTTAACTTGACACTTTTAAAATTGCTCAATTAATTACATCGCGGGATGGAGCAGCTTGGTAGCTCGTCGGGCTCATAACCCGGAGGTCGTAGGTTCAAATCCTGCTCCCGCAACCAATTAAACAAATCCCTTTTTTTTCAT
>RRZT010447309.1_pt1 | contig 20975 bp, 16 predicted proteins | sample 2165551 | NCBI WGS metagenome assembly RRZT01 (sample SAMN10456910, study PRJNA506462) | wastewater metagenome | biome: wastewater; feature: sludge; material: wastewater sludge; isolation source: wastewater sludge with Escherichia coli K12::gfp cells carrying plasmid... | place: USA: Moscow, Idaho... | reverse complement strand
ACGCCACTCATGCGGCGACAGCGGCGAAGCGGCGCGCGACGTCTTCCCAGTTGGCAATGTTCCAGAACGCCTTGACGTAGTCTGCGCGCACGTTGAGGTAGTCGAGGTAGTACGCGTGCTCCCACACGTCCAGCTGCAACAGAGGGGTGACACCCAAGGGCGCGTTGGACTGCTGGTCGAAGAGCTGGAAAATTACCGGCTTGGCGCCAAGTGAATCCCAGGCGAGCACCGCCCAGCCCGAGCCTTGCACACCGAGCGCGGTGGCGGTGAAGTGCGCCTTGAACTTGTCGAAGGAGCCGAAGTGCTCGTCGATTGCCGCCGCGAGTTCTCCTTCTGGAGCGCCGCCACCATTCGGCGATAGGTTCTGCCAGAAAATACTGTGGTTGAGGTGCCCGCCCAGGTTGAAGGCGAGGTCCTTCTCCAGCTTGTTGACGCTGGCAAAATTCCCCGACTCACGCGCTTCGGCGAGCTGCTCCAACGCCGTGTTCGCTCCGGTCACGTAGGCCTGGTGATGCTTGGAATGGTGCAGCTCCATGATACGTCCGGAGATGTGCGGCTCCAGTGCGGAGTAGTCATAGTCCAGCTCAGGGAGGGTGTAGATGCTCATGAGGTTCCTTTCGAAGTGGCTGTCACCCCATGCTAGAACCTCAAGTTAACTTGAGGTCAAACCTCTATATTTGACGAGTTGAATCATGATGACTAGCCAGGCGCCGCAACCGGCCAGTCAACTCAACCGGCCAGGCTCCTCCGGTTGTCGCGTCACCCTCGTTGGCCGGTTGCCTCCATTATCGTCTCGCCTCCCGGTGGCACGCCGCCTCCGTTGGCCGGTTGCCTCCGACGACCGGCTGCCCCCGAGATAGAACGACGGCGAAGTGACGCCACAAGCGGTTGCCTCCGACGACCGGCTGCCCCCGGTGGCATATCACCCCAACCGGCCCGCGGCCCCCGACAACCGGCCACCTCTGCTATCGCTCACCTCTGCGATTCGCTCTCCACCAACGTCTTACGCCTCCTCCGTTTCGCCACCTTCCAGACGCTGTGGGCCGGGGCCCGCATGGGCGAGGGTGTCGTCGGGATTAAGGAGAGCGCACGCTTTCATGGAGAGACAGCCGCAACCGATACACCCGGTGAGTTCGCGCTCGAGCCGTTCGATACTTCGTCGTCGTTCTTCCAGCTGCCGTTTCCACGCGCGTGACGCACGCTGCCAATCTTCGTGGGTGGGCGTGCTTTCGAGGGGGACGGACGCGAACGCTTCCTGCACATCCTCGAGGGAAATGCCCAGCCGCTTGCCCATCGTAATGAGGGAAACGCGGCGCAACATGTGCCGCGGAAAGCGGCGCTGGTTCCCCGACGTGCGCACCGACGCGATCATGCCCAGGCTCTCGTAGTAGCGCAACGCCGATACGGCCACGCCGGTGCGCCGACTCATCTCCCCGATAGTCAGCAACTCGTCGGGTTCATGCGTTGCCATATTTCGTCTCGCTTCCTTGTTCGGCAGCTCGTGTTTCAGTCCAATTTTCAAGCCAATTTTCAGTCCAGTGGCTTGAAGTTTGAGTTTGACAGTCTCGAGCTTGGTCACCTGGCGCTCGACTTAACCGTCCGACCAGTGGAATTAGCTACCAGAATCCGCACACACCCTTGACCTCAAGTGCACTTTAGGTTTTATTCTAGCTGAAGGAATTAACCCGTAAAAAGACGGATAAAATAACAGAAGGAACGCCCCATGACATACGTGATTGCCCAACCGTGCGTCGACGTCAAGGACCGTGCGTGTGTTGACGAGTGTCCCGTCGATTGCATCTACGAGGGCATCCGTTCGCTCTACATCAACCCGGACGAGTGCGTCGACTGCGGCGCATGCGAGCCAGTGTGCCCCGTGGAGGCCATCTACTACGAGGACGATGTCCCCGAGGAATGGAGCGATTACTACACCGCCAACGTCGACTTCTTTGCGGAAATCGGGTCCCCGGGCGGGGCTTCTCGGATGGGGCCACTCAACTTCGACCACCCCATCATCGCCGCGCTGCCGCCGCAGGCGGAGTAACTGGGCCTTCCCAGATATGGGAGCTGGGCTTCTCGGGTGCCAGGGAGGCCTTAGCGAGCATACGCTAACCTCCTCACCAGGAAAAATACTGAGAGTGTCCACTATTCAGCTATCCGCAATTAGGGACTACCCAAGGCGCGCATGACGCGGTACATTAAAAGTGATCTGGTTAACCAATCAGACGCGGGCGAGAGAAAGGAGAGTTCTATGGGCTTAGTTGACAAGGCCAAAGACTTCCTGCAAAGCGATCAGGCTGAAGAAAAGTCGGATCAGGTCCTGGATAAAGCCGAAGAACTTGCCAAGAAAGCTCTTGGTAACGAGAAGGCCGACCAGATCGCCGGCGTCCGAGACGCGATCGATGCCAAGATCGGTAACGAGGGCAAGAAGTAACCCCCTTGAATCAACCTGCTAGCGGCAGGGACACAAGCTTTGGCCGGGAGGGCACTCACTTCGAGAGAAGTTGGTGCCCTCCTTCCGCGTCCGAGGACGGCCGTGCCATGTATCCAGGGACGACGACGGCCCTGCTTGGGTAACAATGTAGGCCCGGGGACAACAGCGCGCGTTGTGTGACGACGACGGTGTCACGACACGTCACTTGGGAACGACGGCACACAGACGACGACGCGTCACTGGGGAACGACAACAAACGGCCGACAGCGCGTACCAGCAGGAGGGCACAGCTCTCATCCACAAAGGATTGATCTTTTTGGAAAGAATTGAGCCTCCAGACACTGTCACAGGACTCAATTCTTTCCAAAAAACTCATTTCTTCGGTCGTCGTGCGGGTGCCACAATCTTCGGTCGTCGTGCGGGTGCCACAATCTTCGGTCGTCGTGCGGGTGCCACAAGCCTCCAAGCTACTGCCCGCGCAGCACGGCACCCGGCCCGGCGGCAAGACTCACGGGATCCAGCAACCACGGACCCTGACGCAGCCGCTCCAGAGTTAAAGCCTCGGCAAACTCGGTGGCTGTCCGCACCCCTCGCATTCCCAGAGATCGTCCGAGAAGTTCCAGAATGTCCGCCGGTTCCCACCCGAATTTCGCAAGATCACGCATCGTCACGGCGCCGTCTCGCTTGGCGAGCCGCACACCCTCCGCGTTGAACACCATGGGGACGTGGAAATACTTGGGCGTCGGGATCCCTAGCACCCGCTGCAGGTAGACCTGCCGCGGGGTAGATGGCAGCAGGTCATCGCCGCGCACTACCTGCGTGATGCACTCCTGCCCATCGTCGAACACCGCCACAAAATTGTAGCTGTACACGCCGTCGCCGCGTTTGATAACGACGTCATCCACCGCACCCGTGTACTCTCCAAGAATTTCGTCGACGACGGCGAGCTCGGTCACGTCCGTTCGCAGCCGCAGCGCCGGGCCACGCTGCATACCGGCGAGCTTGGCGCGCCCGGCCTCACGCTCCGCAGCGGTCAGGTCACGGCAGGTTCCCGGGTAGGAACCTGGCGGACGGTGCGGGGCCGAAGCCACCTGGGCCAGATCTTTACGAGTGCAGTAGCACTCGTAGAGAAGACCTCGTGCTTCCAGCTCTGCAAAGGCAGCATCGTACTGGGTGAGTTGCTCGGACTGGTAGACAATAGGCTCATCCCACTCGATGCCGAGCGCAGCGAGGTCCGCCAGTTGGTGCTCTCCATGCTCGGGGCGTGAGCGCTCGTCGAGATCCTCCATGCGCATGATGAATCCGAGTCCCGCATTGCGTGCCAACGCCCATGCCAGAAGTGCGGTACGCAGGTTACCCAGGTGAAAATCCCCGGTAGGTGAGGGCGCATAGCGCCCGGCGCCAATGAAATCGCCAGACCTGGCGCCCTCGGAAGCAAGAGACCCGACACCACCAGCAGCACCCGACGCGCTCTCCATCAAAGAACCCGAGCTGGCATCACCGATGGAACCAAGTCCAGCCCCCGTCAAGGAACCTGCCCCAGCACTCACCGAGGAGACAACCCCCGTCCCCTCCAGAGAACCAGACCTGGCATCTCCAGCACCGGACCCCTCACCCGCCGACACCGTGTCAGCCACGTGCGAGCGAACCCATCGGGTCCCACGCGGGGAGCACGATTGGTTCGGTCTCCAAAACCGGCAATAGTTCAGCGGGGATACGATCCTTGCGGATGGCTACCTCGAAGACATGCTGGTCGAACCAGGAGTCGTTCATCGTGAAGAACCCCTTGTCCGCAATTGCGTCACCCCAGGAATTCTCGATGCGCCAGCGGCGCGGCTTGCCGTCCACGATGTCCACACCGGTGAAGATCATGGCGTGGGTCATGAGCGCCTGACCGTACTGCAACTCCTCAGCCTTAGTCATCTTCAGATCGATGCCGTAGGTGCCTTCGAAATCAAAGAGTTTGCCGTCCCAGATACCCAGCTCACGGTCGCATTGCTTGGAGGTATCGCAGCCCATCCACACGGCATCGCCCGCTTCGAGCGTTGCCTGCGTGGCGTCACGAATCACCTGAATTGGCACATTGAGGTAGGTAACAGGCTTAGCACCCACCACGTTGCCAAGGCGATCCACGGTGAAGAGATGGTTGTACGGCGACGTCTCTCGCGGATCGTTCACCAGGCACACGTAATCATCCAGGTCAGGGACATACTTCGCAGCAAATTCCAACGGTGTGAACTCGCCCTCGCGGTGGAAGTTCCCGTCCTTGTCTTCCCATTGCCAGAGGAAACGCTCAGGCGGAGTACCCAAGTGAATGTTCAGAACGCGATACACCTGCTCCATGATCGAACGCTTGGTAGCTGCGACGCCGTCACCAGCGGCAACAGCAGCGCGCAGATCGCGAGCGCCGCGGCGCAGCAGATTCTCCAGCGTCAGGTTCATCTCGCGAGTGTTCGAGGAGGATTCCGTCTCCGGCATCGCAAACTTCGGAACCACGCCGTACTTCTTGACGAGGGCGACGAACATGTTCCACTGGCCGCCGTCGTCGATCGGGGTAGAGAGCAGATAATGAACCGTGCGATCGTCAACATCCCGGTCAGCCAGCTCAATCATCGAGGTGAGAAAGAAATTCGCCTTCTCTAGCTTGTCCCAGAAATGGAGGTAATTCTGCGAGAACTCGAACTTCTTGAGCCCAGTCTCCGCGTAGACACCCGCCTTGAACGAGTTGAGGCCCGAAAACAGCCAGCAGCGGCCCGACTTCTTCTGGTTCGTATTCGGCCAACGATCCACCTTGACCGACATCGACGGATCGATCGAGGCCACCACAGCCCGATCCATCGCGACCTTCTTGATCGTCGTTTCGCTCACCGCGTTCTGCACGATCCGAGCGGTCCGATCCGCCACAAAATCAGCCGCGAACTCCGCCAGCAACTCGCTGTTCAGCGCTTCCACAGTCATATCCTCTCAATTTATCGACCCTGCCATCGTACGCCCTTGCTCCGACAGCTTTTCGCGCACATTCGTCCCGATTGACGACGGCGACGGCGACGGCGACGGCGACGGCGACGATCAAACGCGCAACCTGATCACTGCGTCCACTCGCTACAGTTACAAGGTGGTCACGATAAAGCTCACACGAACGTCAACTGACGACTTCACGGCACTGCGGCGCCTGTTCGACGACCCATCGTTCCATGGATGGTCCGGGTCGGGCCGCGTTTCGGATGACGTTATTCGCACCAAGTATCTGGGATTGCGTTACCCGAATGTCGAGTGTTTCCTCGTTCTTGTTGACGACGACGTTGCCGGGTTCACGCAACTACATGTCGCGGACGAGGGAGAGGGCGGCGGAATGGATCTCATTCTATTGCCGCAGGTACGCGGGCAAGGCGTTGGACAGCAAGTCGTGATGGAAATGGTCAGGCTGGCGCAAGAAGAACACGAATGGTCGCGCTTCACTGTTGACCCAGATATAACGAACACCGACGGGATCAGATTCTGGCAACGCTGCGGTTTCATTCCGGAGGAAGTTATCACTGTCCCAGAAACAAGCACCACCGGAGTGATCATGGCGTGGCCGACGACTGAGGTGAATGGGCACCGCTATCTTGCCACCGGCGTCAATGTTGTCAAAGGCAGCCCGTAGTAGATGCTGAGCAGGTCATCCGTATAGTCGGCGAATGGACCGCGGATCGTGAACCCATGACGCTCATACAATCTCCTCGCAGAAGCGAAATATGGCTCCACACCCGTTTCTAGGTTGAGCGCGGTGAGTCCAGCGCGGCGGGCAGTCGCGATAATCTCCGTCAGGATGGCTCCAGCGACGCCCCACCCAAGACCCACCAACAGCTCCACCCAAGACCCACCAACAGCTCCACTCCCCACGGCTTCTCCTGAAAAATAGCTGTAACTCTGGTTATGGCTGGTCTGGGACTGGCTGGCAAGGTGAGTATCGGTCGTCCTGTTGTGTGGTAGTGACTCAAAAAATAGTTGGCCCCGCGAGGGTGCCGTGACGAAGAGCTTCGGAATCAGCATCGGCCTGTACGTGACGTACAGGCCCACGCCGACTCCGAAGATCTAAGTTGACCAGCCCAGCCCCACCACAAGAGCTGTCAGGAACTCACCTAGAGAACCACCCATCTCCTCTCTCCAACACAACCTTCCAAAAATGCTTGCGTTTCCTCTCCACGTCTACTATTTTTCAACTAAAGCGCTTTACTAAAACGCTTCACTGAGAGACTGGGCCCGCTGGACACCCCAAACGGCACAATCTCTACAAACCACGACGAGGTGGAAAGGATTGCAATGTCGCCAGTGACGAACACGTCGCGCAGCACGAAGCTGGACAAGCCGCGCCGCAAAAAGCCGGCCACTATGGCTGACGTTGCCGCACACGCAAAAGTCTCTCCTTCCACCGTCTCCTTCGTTCTGTCCGATAACGCGGAGATCTCCATTTCCGAGGACACCCGGCAGCGAGTCTTCGATGCGGCCCGCGAACTGGGCTACCGCAGAAACGCTGCTGCCCGAGCGCTCGCATCCCGCCGCACCTCGCTGCTCGGAGTCGTTTCCGACGTGCTCTCCAGCCCCTTCGGCGGGGACGCTGTCATCGGCGCGCAAAAGGAAGCCCGCAAACACGACTTCCACGTGCTCATGGCCGCCCTTGAATACGACGAAACCCTCAACAAGGAGCCGATCCAACCACTTCTCGACATGCAGGTCGAGGCGCTGGTCGTCATGATGACAACCCACTTCGCCATCGACGTTCCACACGAACTCGACGGCATTCCCACAATGCTGGTCAACTGCTTTGATCCCACCGGCCGGGTTTCTAGCATCACCCCGGACGAGGAGCGCGCCGGCCAGGAGGCTACGGAGTACCTCATCTCCCAAGGGCATCGCCGCATTGGTCTCATCAATCTCGAACCGCAGCGAGTCGCGGCCATTGGTCGCCGCGCAGGCTACGAACAAGCCCTCAAGCAAGCCGGAATCACCCCGGCCCCGGAACTCATCGTCGAGGGCTCCGCTCAAGCGACCGGCGGTTACGTCGGAGCAACCAAGCTTCTCAACCTCGAACACCCTCCCACGGCAATCTTTGCCGCAACAGACCGCATCGCGATGGGCGCATACGACGCCATCAAAGAGCGCGGGCTACGCATTCCTCAAGACATTTCAGTACTGGGATTCGATGATCAGGAGATCATCACGCACCATTTGCGTCCCACCCTCACCACCATGAAGCTTCCGTTCAAAAAGATGGCACGGCGCGCCGTCGAGTTGTTAGCCGACAATCTCGATGGCAACGCCGCGCCACTGATCTCTGAACGGATCATATGCCGGCTTGTAGAACGCGAGTCGGTGGCACCACCACGTGAATCTCGGTTGGAGCTGGCATCCCAAGTCTAGCCGAGACCACATTAACCACCTCCGATTGTGAGGTGAACGTACCTGTTTAGCCGCGGGTACAACCTGTTTAGCCGCGGGGGTTCACCTCACATTTGGAGACTGCCTCGATGACGAGGAAGGAATTCTCATAATGAAATCTCGGCATATTCGCCGCGCGGGCTTAGCGCTCGCCGCGGCATTCTCGCTGATGTTCACCGCAGCCTGTGGCGGCGGCGCGGACACCGGCAATAACAGCGGAAGCAATGGAAGCAGTGGCGATCAAACGTTCCTCACCATTCCTCGTGAGGACATGGGAACATTCACCCGCAACTTCAATCCCTTCTCCCCCAGCTATCTCCCGATGACCGGCGAGGCCATCTACGAGCGCATGTTCATCTACTCCAGCTCCAACGGGGAGATCACCCCGTGGCTCGCGACCGAGTGGTCGATGAACGACGACTCCACGCAGGCCACGTTCACGCTCCGTGACGGAGTCAAGTGGTCCGACGGCGAACCGTTGGTTGCCGACGACGTCGTCACCTCCTTTACACTCCAGAAGGAGTTCCGTGGAGGTTACGACTATCTGAAGAGCGTCACCGCCGTCGACGATCACACCGTCCAGTTCGATTTCGATCGTCCTTTCTCCCCCGGCCTGTTTGAGATCGGTGGCCAGTTGATCGTTCCCGCTCACGTTTGGGCGGACAAGGCAGACGCGGACAAGGACACCAACGAGAACCCCGTGGGTACCGGCCCCTACACCGAGGTGGCCCAGTTCAGCGCCCAGTCCTTCGATCTCACTAAGAATCCAAATTATTGGCAGCCAGACAAGCAGAAGATTGACGGCATCCGCATGCTCGCGTTCCCGTCGAACGACGGCGCCAACATGGCACTGCAGAATGGCGACGCCGACTGGGGCGACCAGTTCATTCCTGACGTCGAGAACACTTTCGTCAAGATGAACCCCGAGCACAACCACTACTGGTTTGCGCAAAAGGGTGGAATGATCCACTGGCAGCTCAACACCACCAAAGCTCCATACGACAACAAGGACTTCCGCAAGGCTCTCTCCAAGGCGATTGACCGCGATCAGGTCAGCGAGATCGGCATGAACGGCTACTCGCTGCCCGCAGATTGCACCGGCCTGTCCAACAGCTACTCCGAGTGGAAGGACGCTTCCATCGCGGACAAGTGCGAGTGGACGACGTACGATCCGGATGCGGCTGGCAAGGAACTCGACGCACTCGGATTCAAGGTTGGTTCTGACGGCTTCCGCACAAACGCCGATGGCTCGCCTCTCCAGATGAAGCTCATGGTGGGTTCGGCTTCCTCCGACTGGCTCTCCGTCATGAACGTCGTGGCGCAGAATCTGCAGGACGTGAAGATTAACGCCGTCGTCGACGCTCCGGATTGGGCTGTTGTTAATGACGCCTACCAGCACGGTACCTTCGATACCGGCATCGTATGGTCTGCCAACGATCCGACCCCCTACCAATACTTCCGCGATGTCCTGTCCACGCGTCAGGTTAAGCCGGTGGGCGAGCAGACCTTCCAGGCCTTCCACCGCTTCGGCTCGGAAGAAGGCACCAAGCTGCTCGACGAGTTCGCAGCCACTGCGGACGAGGCAACGCAGCACGATGTCATCAACAAGCTGCAGGGCATCTTCAACGAGGAAGCTCCACTCATTCCGCTGTTCACCAGCCCTGAGTGGGGTGCCTACACGGATACCCGCTTCACCGGTTTCCCGAGCGAAGAGAATCCGTACGCAACGCTGAGCACGCGTAACGCGACGACGGTTCTCGTCCTCACGACGATTGAACCGGTCGGCTGACATGAGCCACTAGTGGGTGAGGGGTGTGCCCCTCACCCACCGGCTCGTCTAGCGAGTGACATTCCATGTCATACGTACTCAGAAGACTTGGTTTCTATCTCATCGCCTTCTGGGCCTCCATCACGTTGAACTTCATGTTGCCGCGGCTCATGCCCGGCGACCCGGTTCAGCGGATGTTGGCGAAGGCGCAAGGTCAGCTACAGCCCGAGCAGATTGAGTCGCTGCGGCGGCTGCTCGGCGTGGATGATCGCCCTCTGTGGCAACAGTATGTCGATTACATTCACTCCGTTTTCACCGGCGACATGGGTATCTCGATTTCCCGTTTCCCGTCGCCTGTGACGGAAGTGATTGGTTCGCAGATCCTCTGGACCCTCCTCCTGGGCGGCACCGCATTGATCTTCGCGTTCATCATCGGAAACGGTCTAGGTATCATCGCGGCCTGGCGCCGCGGCGGATTCGTGGATTCCACCTTCCCGCCGGTGCTCATCTTTATTGGTTCGTTTCCGTACTTCTGGCTGGCCATGGGTGCGCTGTATCTGTTCGGCATCTCCTGGGGGATGTTCCCCATCCGGCACGCTTACACCGCCGGAACGGCACCTAACTTCTCCGGTTCCTTCATCGTGGACGTCTCCGTTCATCTTTTCCTGCCCGCCCTCACTATCGTGTTGGTGTCAATTGGCGGATGGATGCTCGGCATGCGTAACTCGATGATTGCGACGACGGACGAGGACTACATCACCATGGCCGAAGCCAAGGGCCTGCGCCCCGGCCGCATCATGATGCGCTACGCCGCCCGCAATGCCATGCTGCCGCAGATCACGGGCCTGGGCCTCAGCCTCGGATTCATCGTGGGCGGTGCCCTCCTCACGGAAGTGGTTTTCTCCTACCCCGGGATTGGTTACCAGCTCCTTGTAGCGGTCAACGGCCTCGACTACCCACTCATGCAGGGAATCTTCCTGACCATCACCTCCGCGGTGCTGATCGCGAACTTCCTGGTGGACATTGCATACGTGCGGCTTGATCCGCGCGTACGAACGAATTGAGCACGTGATGGCAACCGAAACAAAGAAAGCAACCTCAACGGGCGCGGCCACGGCAGCCACTGCCAAGCGTCCCGCCCGCGTCGGCCCATTCCGACTCCTTCTCTCCAACCGGCGTGCGCTCATCGGGCTCATCCTTCTGACGGTCTTCATTCTGCTCGCGCTCTTTGCACCGCTCATTGCGCCGGGAGACCCCTCCCGCATTGGCGAGTTCACCCCCAGCCAGGCCCCGTCCGCGGAGCACTGGTTGGGAACCACCACCAAGGGTCAGGACGTTCTCGCCCTCACTCTCTACGGCGGCCGCACCTCACTCTCCGTGGGATTCATCGTGGGTATCTTTGCCACGCTCCTCGCGGCCGTGGTGGGCCTAGCCGCCGCGTACTTCGGCGGCGTCGTTGACGACATCCTCTCCGTTGTCAACAACGTGTTCCTCCTCATCCCGAGCCTCCCGCTGCTCGTCATCCTCGCGGCCTTCCTGCCGCCGGGCCCGGCAACGGTGATGTTCGTGCTGGTGGTGACGGGATGGGCCGGAGCGGCACGCGTGCTACGAAGTCAGGCGCTCTCTATCCGTGCCAAGGATTTCGTAGCGGCCTGCCTCGTCTCGGGCGAGCGCCCCATGCGCATCATGTTCCGCGAGATTCTCCCCAACATGGCCTCAATCATGATGGGAACTTTCCTTTCCGTGGTCATCGGTGCCATCGGCGCCCAGGCGGGCCTCGAGTTCCTCGGACTCGGAGATCCCTCAACGATCAGCTGGGGCACCAACCTCTTCTGGGCGTCCAACGACGGCGCCCTCATGAAGGGCCAATGGTGGGTCTTCATCCCCTCCGGCCTGTGCATCGCGCTCGTGGCCTTCGGACTAGCAATGCTCAACTACGCCGTCGACGAAGTGACGAATCCCCGCCTCCGTAACCGCGGCAAGTCCCGCGCGGGAGCGGCTACTGCAGCGACGACGACGGCACCAGCCGGCACGTCCGTCACCCCGGCAATGTCCGCTCTCCCGAGCGCCGACGGTAAGGCAGCACCGGCACACGCGGCAGGCACGAACGAGGAGGCGAAGCAATGAGCACGCAACCAGAATCCGCACGCGCGCGGTCGAGCAAGACCCCAGCACGGCATGCCCGCACCGCACACCCAGACACTCTGCTCGACGTCAGTCATGTCACCGTTCAGTACCAGAGCGACGCCCGCACCATCCTCGGTGCGGACGACGTCTCCTTCACCATCGGCGCCGGAGAATCCTTCGGTCTTGCAGGTGAATCAGGCTGTGGCAAGTCCACGTTGGCCAACACCATCATGCGGTTACTGCGCCCGCCGGCCGTGGTGGCCGGCGGCCAGATCCACTTCGGCGGCCGTGATGTCCTCGGCTTGCACGGCGAAGAGCTGCGAGATTTCCGTTGGACGCAGATCGCCATGGTGTTCCAGTCCGCCATGAACGCACTCAACCCGGTGATGACCATCGGCGACCAGATCATTGATGCGTTCACCGCACACAACCTGGCCAAGAAGGACGCGGCGCGTGAGCGCGCCGCCGATCTCTTGCAGCTCGTGGGCATCCCAACGGACCGTCTCGATTCCTACCCGCACCAGCTCTCGGGCGGCATGCGGCAGCGCGTGGTTATCGCCATCGCTCTCGCACTCGACCCAAAACTACTGATCCTGGATGAACCGACGACGGCACTCGACGTCGTCGTCCAACAGGAAATCATGCAGCAGATCCGCGAGTTGCAGCGCAAGTTCGGATTCTCGATCCTCTTCATCACCCACGACATCTCGTTGATGGTGGAGATGTCGGACCGGATGGGCGTCATGTACAACGGGCGGCTGGTGGAGATGGCACCGTCGGACCAGCTGTTCGCGGAGCAGCACCACCCGTATACGAAGGCGCTCATGAATTCCTTCCCTCCGCTGACCGGAGAACGACGGCGGCTCAAGGGCCTGGCCGATCCGGCCACCGTCAAGGCGTCGGCTGATCCGCGTTCCATCATCGGGTTCGATCCGCAGGACATTCCCGATCTTCGTGAAGTCACCCCTGGCCGTTGGTTCTCGGACCCGAGTCAGTCGCGCACCCGGAAGGGGGCCTAGCCATGACAGTGCAAGGACAAACCGCGGGCCTGGCGGCGCCGTCGGCCCGGGAGGACGTAGTTCTCTCCGTCAAGAACGTATCGAAGGTGTTCCCACAGGGCACGCTGTTCTCGCGGCGTTACGTCAACGCGTTGAAGAACGTCTCCTTCGATTTACATCGCGGAGAGATCGTCTCACTGGTGGGCGAGTCAGGTTCGGGAAAGTCGACGGCGGCGCGCGTCGTCGCCCGGCTGGAGCGCCCCACCTCCGGGACCTTCGAGCTGAACGGGACGCAGGTGCAGGCGAATACTCGCAGGCGCGCCCCACTCAGTTACCGCAAGCAGGTGCAGATGGTGTTCCAGGATCCGTTCGGGTCCCTCAACCCGAACGCCCGCGTGGACCACTTCCTCGAGCGGCCGCTCAAGCTGCATGGGCTGGTGAGCGGGGCTTCTCAGTTGCGCCAGCGCGAAGAAGAACTCATGGAGATGGTGGGGCTGGATCCCTCGATGCTCGACAGCTTCCCACACCAGCTCTCCGGCGGGCAGCGACAGCGTGTGGCTATCGCGCGTGCCCTGGCCGTGGAGCCGACGGTGATTCTCGCCGACGAACCCACCTCCATGCTCGATGTCTCGGTGCGCATTGGGGTTCTCAACCTCATGCGCGATCTAGCTGATGAGCAGGGCATCTCGATCATCTTCATCACGCATGATCTGGCGTCGGCACGCTACATCGCCGATCGCACGATGGTGATGTACTCCGGCGAGATCGTAGAGTTCGGCGAGGCAATCGACATCATGGGCAACCCACAACATCCCTACACGAAGCTGCTGACCTCCGCGGTGCCGGATCCGCATCGGGTGCGCTCGCTGCAACCCGAGGAGAGATCCAAGTTGCGCTCGCAGATCAAGGCAGCAATGTACGGGAGTGGTACGGCTGCCGAACCCGAATCCGGGTTGGTGCCGGTATATCAGAACACCGGCGGCGACCACTGGGTACGTGTGCTTGAGCCCGGCGGAAATGCAGGCGGAGACGCGGCGTGATCCGGCCAGAAGGAGAAGAGATGACCAAACTGACAGTTGAGCGGCCGCGTGATCGCCACCGCCCGGCGTATCATTTCACCCCACCCACCGGCTGGATGAATGATCCCAACGGTCTGGCGCAGATCGACGGCGTTTACCACATGTATTACCAGTCGAATCCTTACGCACCGTTCCACAATCGCATCCATTGGGGTCACGCGGTGAGCACAGATCTGGTGCATTGGGAGGACCGCCCGGTCGCATTAGTTCCTCTGGACGAGGGGCCAGACGTCGAGGGGTGCTGGTCCGGCGTTCTCGTCAAGACCGACGAGGGGCCCGTGTTTGTGTACTCGGGCCGCAACACTCTCGCCCGGCATACCCAGACCTGCTGCCTCGCTTGGCCAACCGACCAGGAAACACTGGACTGGTTTGAGCAGGATCCGGCGAACCCGGTGATCGCTGATCCACCAGCGGGAGTGGACGCGACCGAAATGCGCGACCACTGCGTCTGGCGCGAGGGCACCACCTGGCACCAGGTGATGGGCGCGGGGCTCGCCGCGAAAGAAGGCGCTGACCTTGCTGATAAGCAGGGCGCGCTCGTCCACTTTGTGTCCCCCGACCTTCGCACCTGGGAGTTTGCGGGCATCATGCTCGATGGATCGCAGGTGCAAGCTGGTGAGGCGGGCCTAGGAACCACGTGGGAATGCCCGGACATTTTCGAGGTTCCAGGGGCTCCCGGCGTTGCGGGCGCATCCGTTCCGGGAAAGACAGTCTTCTCGTGGTCCGCATGGGATGAGGGAGTCACGCTCCATACCGCCTACGTGCTGGGCACGCGCGGCGCAGAGTCTTTCGTTCCGCGCACGTCGGCTCGTTTCGTTGATCTCGGTTTGCGTCACTTCTATGCCCCGCAGACGATTCAGCTCGACGACGGCCGCCGCCTCCAGTTCGGCTGGTCACAGGAAGGATTGCAGGGATTAACTGTTCCGGAGGCGGACTGGTTCGGAGTTATGTCTCTGCCGCGCGAACTGTGGTCCGAAGGCAATGCGCTACTCTGCGGCCCGGTGACCGAGGTGGATAAACTCCGGCTCGGTGATCCCGAAGTTGTCTCATTAGAGGGCGTGGCTCACCACGTTCTAGAAACGCGCTCGGTACAAACCGATACCGTGGGGACGGTGGCGCTGGCGCCCGGTGGTGAGCTACTCATTGATGTTCTCGCAACTCCCGACGGGTCGGAACACACTCGGATCCGATTGGCCCGGGCCGATGGTTCCAACGCCGATATCACTCTCAGTGTGGACCGTTCGGAGAGCCGCTCGCTAGCGAGGCTACCCCGTTACGACGCGAAGCTGCTCTCCGGCGTGATCCCAGCGGGCGAGTCTGGTGAGGTGGAGCTGCGGATTCTCGTGGACCACTCCATCATCGAGATCTACGCCAATGGGCGCCCGCTGACGGCCCGCGCCTACCCGATATCTGAGGAAGCGAGCAGTATCGTCGTCGAAACAAACTCCGGCGCATCAGTCAGCACACTGCGTACCTGGAAGATGGCCGCAGCCGAGCAGGAAGAGCGCTTCTCCATCATCTGAGGGCGCGCCTCTACCGAACGAACGATCCCGCCCGTGGGCCACAAGCCTGCGGGCGGGATCGTGTGGTGAAACGCTTAACCCACATATCCCCACGCCGTCGTCGCCCCATATAAAGTCATGTGTGGAAGCACTCCGCGAACGATCCCGGGGATCTCGCAGCATGAACACTCTCACGACAGCACATCCGGCCGTTCCGTCAGCAGCCATCAACGAGGAGAAGACATGACCACACTGTCAATCGAGCGCCCGCGCGATCGACACCGCCCGGCTTACCATTTCACCCCGCCCGTCGGTTGGATGAATGACGCCAACGGACTCTCACAAATCGGCGACACCTACCACCTCTTCTACCAGTCCAACCCCTACGGACCGCAGCACAACCGCATCCACTGGGGTCACGCGGTGAGCACGGACCTTGTGCATTGGGAGGACCGCCCGGTCGCATTGGTTCCTCTGGACGAGGGTCCGGACGTCGAGGGGTGCTGGTCCGGCGTTCTCGTCAAAACCGACGACGGCCCGGTGTTCGTCTACTCCGGCCGCAACACGCAGGTAGGCACCACCCAGACCTGCTGCCTTGCTTGGCCGAAGGACAAGGAGAATCTCGACTGGTTCGTGCAGGATCCGGCGAACCCGGTGATCGCCGGGCCGCCCGCCGAAGCTCCGGCTCTCGAGATGCGCGATCATTGCGTCTGGCGCGAGGGCAACACCTGGCACCAGGTGATGGGCGCCGGGCTGCCTGCCACAGAGGGCGAGAACCCCGCTCCAAAGCTGGGCGCACTTATGCACTTCACCTCAACAGACTTCCGCACGTGGGATTTCGCCGGCATCATGGTGGACGGCTCAAAGTTGCAGCCCGGCGAGGCCGACCCCGCCACCACATGGGAGTGCCCCGACATTTTCGACGTTCCCGGCGCTCCCGGCCTGGAGAACGTCAACACCCCAGGAAAGACCGTCTTCGCATGGTCGGCATGGCACGAGGAGGTCACCCTCCACACCGCTTACATTCTCGCAGAGAAGAGCACCGGCTCCTTGACGCCGACGACGGCGCCCCGTTACATGGATCTTGGCTTGCGTCACTTCTATGCTCCCCAAAGCCTCGAGCTCGACGACGGCCGCCGCATCCACGTCGGTTGGTCCCAAGAGGGCCTTGATGAGTCAGTTGTGCCGCAGTCCGACTGGTTCGGAGCGATGGCCCTTCCACGCGAACTGTGGGCCGAGAGCGACATGTTGCTCTCGCGCCCCGTTATGGAAGTAGACAAGCTGCGTCGCGGTGATCCCGAAGTTATCTCGCTGGAAGGCGCGGACCGTCACGTTCTAGAGACACGCTCGGTGCAGACCGACTCTGTTGGCACCGTTGTTCTGAAGCCCAGTGGCGAGTTGACGATCGATGTGCTCGCCGCCGCCGATGGTGCAGAACGCACACGTATCCGTCTCGCACGAGCCACGGACTCCGCTGAGATCACCCTCAGCGTGGACCGCTCACACACCCGCAACGCCACAGTTCTTCCCCACTACGATACAAAATTCCTCTCCGGCATGATCCCAGCGGACGAGTCTGGCGAGGTGGAGCTACGGATTCTCGTGGACCACTCCATCATCGAGATCTTCGCCAATGGGCGCCCACTGACAGCTCGCGCTTATCCGGCTTCGGCGCAGTCCAATAGCATCGTCGTCGAAACACATCCCGGCGCATCGATCAACGAACTGAGTACGTGGGAGATGGCTGCGGCGGAGCAGTCGGAGCGGTTCTCGATCATTCCCACGATGTAATCTCACGCAAGAATCCCTCCAACCAGCGATGGCCAGTTGGAGGGATTCTTGTCGCTATAGAACATCACTAACGGCGGTAAGCCGCGAGCGTATCCAATCCGGTTCCGAACCAGTTGCCCACCACCCGCTCGTCTCCGGAGCGACCGAAGTAGAGCTGCTCGTCAGCCGGGCCACCGGCAAGCGCGTTCCGGGCGTATACCTGGGGTCCGCGCTCAATAGCAATCGTGTCTGTACCGTCGCCGTTGAAATCGCCAACGAGGGGGCGATCACCGACGCGGCCGTAAACAAACGAGAGGTCAGCGGTGCCGCCGTCGACACTGTTCTTCAGCAAGAACGTGGCACCACGTTGCAGGCCGAGGGTATCTGTTCCGTCACCGTCCCAGTCGCCCGCGAGCGGCACGTCTGATACGCGGCCGAAGGTGACCGAGTCACCAACCTCCGAACTCAGCACGCCATCAACGTTGTAGTAGATGGAGAACAGGTTTGAATCGGCAGCACGCAGAGCCAAATCATCCAACGAATCACCATTGAAGTCACCCACAACCGCGAGCGAGTCAGCCGAGCCAGCTATCACAGTCGTTGTTGTGGAGTCGACGCGGTTAGTGGCATGGAAGAAGTACTCGTTACCAAGACGCAACGCCAGGGTGTCCACACCGTCGCCATCAAAGTCACCCACCAGAATCTGGTCGGCGTTGCCAATCTGATTCGCAGTACGCGCAATGGACTGCGCCCAGTTGTCCGCATAGAACACGTTGCCGTCCTCCATAGGAACCGGCGTGGCATCGTGAGGAACCGACGAATCATCGCCCACCTTCACACCAATCTTCACCGGGTCATGATCGGAGGAACGGTACTGGCTCTCATCCCAATAGATGTCGAGATAATTGTTGTATCGCGAGTATTCCAACGCAATCGCCTCGGAAGCATTGATCTGATACACCGTGGCGTCGTTAACCATTTCCAGTGCCTTGGCATTACCAAGAGCCTGATCGAGCGAGCCGTGCATGCTCTGGAACTGGTAGGTGGTCAGGTTCAGATAGGAATCACTACCGGTGGTCGCCGCCAAGTAGTCCATGACGCGGGTGTAGCCATACTCGTTCAGCTTGAGGATTGGGTCCTCAGCCGAGTACGCATTGAGATCACCCACGAGGAAGACAGCTTCGTTCGGCCACTGATCATTAGCCCAGGCACCAAGAGCGTTTGCTTGGTTGACGCGATCATCGTTCGCGCTGCCCTGCCACTTGTCCGGAGCCGGGCTGCCCGACCCCTTCGACTTGAAGTGATTGACGATCACAACGAAGGGCTCGCCCTTCTCTTCACCAGCATCATTAAGCGCTACAAACTCCTGGGCCAGAGGCTTGCGAGCATTCGCGAAGTTCACCTGGTCGTAGAGAATCTTGGAATCGCCCACAACCTTGACGTCTTCCGAGCGGTAGATGAAGGCCGTTCGAATAACGTCCTCGTCTTCCAGCGCGGGGAGTCCATTCGCTGCAGAAGGCGACGGAACGTAGTCCCACTTCTTCGACGGATCAGCCTCGTTGAGAGCATCGGTGAGGGTCGCAAGCGCCTCGTCGCGATCCTTGCCGTTCTTTGCCGAGTTTTCAATCTCTTCCAAAGAGACGACGGTGGCATCCAACGCGTTAATCGCGTTGACGATCTTCACTTGCTGACGCGCCACATTCTCCGCGTTGGCAGCGCCGCGCACGGTGTCACACCTGTCGGTCGTGATCGGGTTACCTTGACGATCGGTGTAGACGCTGGTGCATCCAACATCCTCTGCCGTGGTGGTGAAATAGTTAAGCACGTTAAAGCTGGAAATGGAGATATCTCCACCCACATCCTTCGGCGTTACAGGCCGATTATTCTCAAATTCGAAGAACTCACCGCCATGGTTATTGTTGGCTGCATCAATCACCGGCTCCACCGGCTGTAGCCGCCAGTCGCTCCGGAACTGGTCGAGCACAGCGGGCTGAACCAGCGTTACATCAGCACCCGTCCGGACAGGATTCGTGGTGGAGATATAAGGAAGACTGACACTGTTTCGCACGCTCGAGCCACCGGTACCCCAGTTGGAGGTACGGCCGTCGTCGATAATAATCTTGCGTGCCGCGTTATCCGCGTCAACCGCTTCGAGTGCCTCGTGACCGTCGCGCGTTGGGTTGAACAGATCGGACGGCTGGCGTAGCGGCCCATAACCAAACGCGGCACCGATCTCGCCGTAGTTCACGCCGGTCTGGTAGTTGTCCGTCACCGTGATAGGGCCGGAGAAGTCCACGAGCATGTTCTCAAGTGCTTCCTTGCCGGCATCGTCAGCGGGGAGTCGATTAAGGACGACGGCGCTAGGCGCCACACGATCGCCAACCTCCGGCTTCGACCATGACAACGCGGTCACCTGCGTATTGTTCTCGTACTCGGATACTGTGCCCTTAACAACGACGTAGTCACCGATGGCGAGGTCGCTCGGGACCCCCTGAGAGCCAAAGTAAACGAAAATTCCCACCGAGGGCGCCTCATGCGAAGTGGTTCCGCCCGTGCCCGGAGTCTGAATGACGATGCCGTTCTTACCGCCCACGGGGTACGTTGCGGTGACGAAGCCCTCGGTGGTGACGGTATCGCCAACGAGCGTGGATTGTGCGCCGGTGCCTTGGATATCCGCGATGGGGATAATATCGTCCGGATCCGGAGGATCAACGGGCGGCGGGTCAACCGGAGGCACGATGTCAGTACCGGGCGAGATATCCGTGACCGTAAAGTCGTTGCTGTTGTTGTCCGTATCCACACCGTCGGTGCGGCTCACCGACTTCGTAGCCGAGGATCCGGACGTCGTCGCGGTAGCAGTCTCAAAATTAGCGTGAGAACCGAGCCCCACGTAATCAATCATGCTGAGAGCAGCATGATCCACGTTGCCTTTGAAATCCTGTGGCGCACCGACGCTCAGGCCAAAACCGCCATTCTGTCCAACCGCGCTGCCGCAGCCCCACACTGCATCCGCTGCCGGGAGAGTATCAAGAGCGGTCGCGGCCATATGGATGAGATAGTAACCGCCAGCGGAGATAGAGCCACTGAGCTCACCCTTCGTTCCACATTGCGGGTTGCCCGCCGTGGAATAGTACGAGATGTACATTCCAGTTAGAGCGATATCTTGATCGGTGGGATTGTAGAGCTCGACGAACTTTGCGCCGGGACTCACCTCATTAATAACAACATTATCCCCAGCAGGAGTAGCACCCGCCGGGAGGGTTACGAGTGGCGTAATGAGCAGACCAAGTGCCGCGGCAATGGCTACTGAACGCCCCCTCTTCTTCCGGTCCATATCTTTCCCTTCGTTGAGCACGGGTCGGCTTTCGTCGCATGCGCGTATGGGCGAACCGTCTCATGTGGGCGAATCGCCGTTGCATGGGTATGAACGTACTAGCTACCATACGTGACACCAGACACACATGGATAGACCATAGGATACTTTTTGAGAAATGTCAGGGTTCGCCCTCGCAAGGGTCTCCCATCCCCCGAACAACCAGGAAAAAAACAAGTCTGTAACAGCAAACAAAATACGAACATTCACCGAGTCCTTACTGGTCCCATACAATGCCGCATCCGTGCGCCCACGGCGAATTGTCAACAAATGTCAAAGTCACATACCGGCAACAGGCGGTTCAATATACTGCGTTGAAGAGTCAGCGCTTGCTGTAATACGTTGCCTGGAAGGGGAGTACATATGCGTTGCGATTAAAAAACCCATGATTTAATGATGAACATTGGGATATCGTCATTGTTCGCGCCACGCTACACATCCTTCGAAATATCACGTCGTCCCCTCACACTCGTCATATCTCGCGTAGCCTTAGAGACGAGCTT
>RRZT010446015.1_pt1 | contig 20984 bp, 22 predicted proteins | sample 2165551 | NCBI WGS metagenome assembly RRZT01 (sample SAMN10456910, study PRJNA506462) | wastewater metagenome | biome: wastewater; feature: sludge; material: wastewater sludge; isolation source: wastewater sludge with Escherichia coli K12::gfp cells carrying plasmid... | place: USA: Moscow, Idaho... | reverse complement strand
GTCGCGGACGCGGCTGGCACCCACGCCGCCGCACAACTCGACGCAGTCGGACCCCGAGACCGAGCAGAGCGCGACGCCCGCCCCGCCCGCGACCGCGCGCGCCAGCAGCGCCCTGCCGGCGCCGGGCGGGCCGTAGAGCACGACGCCGCCGCGGACGTCGAAGCCGTCCATCTCGACCAAGAGCTGGTTCAGCGTCTGCTCGCGTTCGTCATGCCCGCCGCCCATGCCCGCGCCGCGGTGGCGGCCCACGGCGTCGATCTCGTCGATGAAGATGATGGCCGGGGCGGCTTCCTTGGCCTGCTCGAACAGGTCGCGGACGCGGCTGGCACCCACGCCGACGAACATCTCGACGAAGTCGGAACCCGAGATCGAGAAGAACGGGACGCCCGCCTCGCCCGCGACCGCGCGCGCCAGCAGCGTCTTGCCGGTGCCGGGCGGGCCGTAGAGCAGGACGCCCTTGGGGATCTTCGCCCCGACGGCCTGGAACTTCGCGGGCTCGGAGAGGAACTCGCGGATCTCCTGAAGTTCCTCGATGGCTTCCTCGGCGCCTGCCACGTCGTTGAACGTGGTCTGCGGGGTGTCCTTGCTGGCGACCTTGGCCTTGCTCTTGCCGAAGCCGAGGACGCGGTTACCACCCTGGGCGCTGTTGAGCATGAAGAAGAAGAGCGCGCCGATGATGAGGAACGGCAGGACTCCCATGAGGAACATCGACATCAGGCCGGTGTCGGGGTTCTCGCCCTTCCAGGACTCCAGCGTCCCGGCGGCGACCCGCTCGTTGAGGCGTTCGACGATGGTGGAGCTCTGCTGCCCCACCCAGGTCGCCCGGATCCGGGTACCCGCCTGGTCGGCCATCTCGACGCGGATCTCCTGATCCCCGTCGACCAGCACCACTTCCTTGATGCGATCGGTGCCCTGCAGTACCGAGATCACCTGCGAGGTGGGCACCTGCTGGTACCTGCTGGATGCCGAGAAGAGGTTCATCCCGAGCATGATGATGAGGAAAGCCGCGAAGACCCAGAGGATGGGACTACGCAGGAATCGAGGAGCCTTCATGCCACTCCCGTTTCATAGGCGTCGTGTAGCGCGTTAACCGTACTGCACCGCACCAACGACGCCTCGCCACACCCTCTGCGGCGACGAGTCGACCAACAAGTACTTGCCGATATGGAAAGTACTTGTTAGCGTGAGGTCATGCCGCATCGGCTCCCCCGCCACCGCGACCTCGACGAAGGGAACCCCATGAACGACCGCACCCTCCAGCGCCTCCGGACCTCCCGCCGCTACGCCTGGATCGGCCCCGGCGTGGCGATCGCCGCGATGATCGCCCTCGTCGTCCTCGGACTGATGTCCCAGCAGCCCGGCCTCGTCGTCGTCGCCACCTCGGTGGCGGCCTCCGCGGCCGGCACGGGCATCGCAGTCCAGGCCTCCCTGTCGCGCCGGATCGCGACCCTCGAGGTTGCACGATGACCGGCCCGCTCGACCCGGACCAGGCCCGCGCCCTCCTGCGGCAGGCCGACGGCGCCGCGGCAACCGCCCGCGCCGGGGCCAGTTGGCCGCACATCGCCGGGCTGATGGGCCTGGGAGCCGCGTCCTCGCTGGCTCTAGTGGCCCTCGCCTACGTCCCTCCGACCCTGCTGTGGCTGCCGCTCACCCTGCTGTTCGCCTGGGTTGGCGCCCTGTTCGTGTTCGCGGGGCGCTTCGGGCGAGCCGTCAAGCGAGGCTTCGGACGCCGGTGGACGCTCACCCTCATCATCTGGGGTGCCCTGTGGATCGTCACGGTCTTCGGCACCTCGTGGTGGTTCGCCGATCAGACGTGGTTCCTGATCGCGTCCGCTCTCGCCCTGACGGTGACGGCCTGGGTGGGAGCGTGGGCGGAGGCGTCCCGGTGACCGGCGAGCACCCTCGTCACCAGTTGGTCGATGCCTTGACGCACCCGGTGAGGTTCTCTCTGGTGGCGGCCCTGAACGCGACCGAGTCAATGGACTTCGCCACCGTGCGCGACCAACTCCAAGTCAGCGACTCCGTGCTGTCGCGACAAGCGTCCGCCCTGGAGGACCTGGGCATCGTGACGATCAAGAAGGGCTACGTCGGAAAGCGGCCACGCACCTGGTTGTCGCTCAGCGCCACCGGTCGGGAGCAGTGGCGCGGGCACCTGGCGGCCCTGCACGCCATCGCCGCGGACGCCGGCTGAGCTGTCCCGACGCCCCCGTCAGCTGTAGACGTGCGGTGCCAGCGTCGCGACGTCGACCAGGTTGCGGTATCGACCGGCGTAGTCCAGGCCGTAGCCGACGACGAACTCGTTGGGCAGGTCGAACCCGACGTGAGCGACCTCGACCGGGCTGCTCAGGGCGTCCGGCTTACGGAACATCGTCATGATCTTGAGGCTGGCCGGCTTGCGGGAGTTCAGATTCTGGATCAGGTACGCGAGCGTCAGCCCGGTGTCGATGATGTCCTCGACCACCAGCACGTGACGACCCTCGATGTCGGTGTTGAGGTCCTTGAGGATCCGCACCACCCCGGAACTCTGCGTCCCCGAGCCGTAGGACGAGATGGCCATCCAGTCCATCTCCACATGGCTGGTCAGATGCCGGGAGAGATCCGCCATGACCATGACGGCGCCGTTCAGGACGCCGACGAGCAGCAAGTCCTTGTCTCGGTACTCCTCGTCGATCTCGGCTGCAAGCTCCGCGAGCCGCGCCTGGATCTGGTCGTTGGTGTACAGGACCCGGGTGAGTTCAGGGTCGATCTGCGTAGCATCCACGTCACGACAGCCTATCGCGGCACGTAGGCCAGGTGGCCGTCCTCCCGCACCACGGTTCCGCCGGGCACGTCGACCCCGCGCTGGCCGTGCCACCGAAGGACGAGCGCCTCTACCGCCGCCACGTGCGCGGTGGTCGCCTCGGGGGCCCCGCGGCCGAGCAGCCAGGCGGCCAACGCCGCCCGGCGGACCCCCGCGGGCGCTGCGGCGAGGGCCTCGGCATCCGGCTCAGGTTCTCCGGCAAGCGGTGCTGCCGCGGCGTCCAAGGCGTCGGCGGCGTCCCGGCACAGGTCGGCCGTCCGCGCCAGCGCCTCGGCGATGCCAGGACCGAGCTCACGCTCCAGCAGGGGCAGCACCCGACCACGGACCCGGACACGGGCGTAGTGCGGGTCCTCGTTCATCGGGTCCTGCCAGGGGCTCAGCCCCAGTTCGGCGCACGCCTGCGAGGTCAGCCGCCGGGGAAGGCCCAGCAACGGCCGGACCAGGCGCCCACGCCGTGCGGGCATCCCTGCCAGCGAACGGGGACCCGAGCCGCGCGCCAGCCCCAGCAGCACCGTCTCGGCCTGATCGTCGCGCGTGTGCCCGAGCAGGATCGCCGCGCCGGTGCCCGCTTGCGCGTCCAGCGCCGCATAGCGGGCCTCCCGCGCGGCGGCCTCCAGGTTGCGCCCGGCGGCCACGCTCACCCGCACCGCGACCGCGTCCAGCCCGAACGACGCCAGCCGCGCGACGACGTCGGCGGCCACCACGTCGGAGCCCGGCTGCAGACCGTGATCGACGACCACCGCCGCGACCGGGGTCCCGCGGCGGGCCGCCACATGGGAGGCCGCCCAGGCCAAGGCGAGGGAGTCCGCCCCGCCGGAGCAGGCCACGGTCCACGGCTGCGGCGGCAGCGCATCCACAACCTGCACGACGGCGAGGGTCGCAGGGCCCAGCGCCTTGCGGGCCATCAGGCGTGCACGCGGGCGACCCAGCGGTGCGGATCCGCGATGTCGTCGGCGGACGGCAGGAACTCGGGGGCGTCATAGACCCGGTTGAGCCCGGCGACGCCCACCTCCTTGATCACCGCCCGGCAGAACACGGCGCCGTCGCGGTACTGGGCCAGCTTGAGGTCCATCGCCATCAGCTTGTTGAGCGCCTGCGTCCAGCCGCCACGCCCACGACGCTGATCGAACTTGCGTCGGATGGACGCCACGCTGGGCACGACCTCGGGACCGACCCGGTCCATCATGTCGTCGGCGTACCCCTCCAGCAGGCTCATCACCGCGGTCACCTCCTCCAGCACCACCTGCTGCTCCGGGGTGGTGACAGCCTCGATCAGCGAATGGGGACGACCCGAGCGGGGGGCGTCGTCGTCGCTCGCGCTCAGCAGGCGTCCGACACGTTCGATCAGGTGACCCCGCAACCAGGGGGCGCGCGCGAACTGCAGCCGGTGGGTCTGCTCGTGCAGGCATACCCACAGCCTGAAATCGGCGGGCGTGACGCCCAGCTCCCGTTCGACCTTGAGGACGTTGGGGGCGACCACCACCAGAGTGGGAGTGCGCAGGAACGGCAGGTACTGGCCCAGGATGCGCGAGGACAGGAGCGTCAGCAGACCGCCCAGTTGTGCCCCGTTGAACCGGCCCTCGATCTTGTCGCGCATGCGCTCCGGCACCGGCCACGACACCTCCGCCCCCTCGGCGAGCATCGTCAGGGCCATGTCGGCATTGGCGGAGATCCACGTGGCCCGGTCGACGACCAGCATCGGGCCAGACGCCACCGCCCCCAGACCCGTCACCTCGGCGACAGGATCCACCGACGCCGCCAGCGCCGACCGCAGGGACGCCGTCAGCGCTTCGGCCTCCTCACGAGTGAGGGCGGGGCCCGGGGCGGCGATGGCCGCGCCGAGAGCCCCCGGCACGCGGGCATCGAGGAAGGGAAGCGCAGACATGCGTCCAGCCTAGGCGCGCCCGCGGCTCAGCATCCGCAGGACGCCAACGCCGACGATGCCCGGTCGAGCCAGGCGCGCGCCGACGTCTGCCCTGCCCCGCCCGACGTCATGAACGCGAACACCAGCGGCTGGCCGTCGGCCGTGACGACATACCCGGTGAGCGTGTTGACGCCACGGATCGTGCCCGTCTTGGCGCGGACCAGCCCACGACCGGCCAGCGAGTCGGCGGCGTCGAACCGCTCGTCGAGGGTGCCGGACACCCCGGCGACGGGCAGGCCGGTGAGGAGGTGGCGCAGGGCGGGGCGCTGGACGGCGAGCCGTACGGCGCCGACCAGTGCGTCGGGGGTGACCTGGTTGTCGGCGGAGATGCCGTTGCCGTCGTGGGCGACCATTCCGTCCGACCAGAGCCCCAACCGGGTCAGTTCGGTGATCAGCGTGGCCGCCGACACGTCCGGATTCGGCGTCTTCCCGCGGGCCAGCGCCACCTGCCACAGCAGGGTCTCGGCGGCGTCGTTGTCCGACTCGGACAGCGTGTGCTCGACCAGGACGCCGACCGGCGGTGAGGCGACCGCGGCGACCTGCTGGGCCTCGGCCGGCGTGGCTTCCGCCTCCACCTCGGTGACGGCGATCCCCTGCGCGGCGAGGCGGGAGGCGAACGCGTCGGCGGCCAGCCGAGCGGGGTCCGTGCTGCGAGCCCATGAGTTCGCATCGGGGCGGGCGTGATCGACGGTCAGCGCCGTGATCGGCGCGACGGAGGTGGCGAAGGTCTCGGGCCAGTGGGGGTTCCAGGCGGGCCCGCCGAACAGGCTGGCGTCGTACCCGAGTTCCACCGAGGTGACGCCGCGGGCACGCAGGGCCTCAGCGGTCGAGGCGGCGAGGTCTTCCAGGGAGGCGGCGTGCGGGTAGGCGTCCTGGTGGGCGGAGGCGAGCAGCGGATCGCCTCCGCCACGGAGGATCACCTGGCCGTCGGCCGTCAGGTAGGTGCGTGTCTCGAACCGGGTGTCAGCGCCCAGGACGTCGAGGGCCACGACGCCGCTGAGCACCTTCATGCTCGACGCGGGCGTCCGGGCCCCGGAGCCGACCCGGTACAGCTCGGTGCCCGTCTCGGCGTCGACGACCAGGCCCGCCAGGTCGCCGAGACCGTCGCGGGGCAGCGCCTCCAGCGTGCGGGCCAGCGCGGCGGCGTCCACCGATGCCGACGGCGCGGACAGGCCCGGCAGCACCGCGCCGGGGACCTGCGCGGAGGCCGGGGCGTCGAGGCGCCCGCCGCCCACCAGCGGATCGGACGCCAACTGTGGGCGCACCACCACCTGAAGCAGCACCGTGGCTCCCACCAGCGCCGTCGCCACGATCCACACCAGGGCGGGCCATGCCCACCCGGCGCCGCGAGCACGTCGTGCACGGCTCACCAGCAGCCTCCTTCTTGACCTCGATCTTCGGGCTCTCGCATTCCCCCCATCATCCTGCAACCGGTAGCCTGGTATTGCACTGAAAGCCAACCACTGCGACCAAGGACGGTAATGCGAGCATCCTTCGAACGGCCCAAGGTGAAGCCTCCGCTCCACTTCGACGTGACCGTGGAAATCCCCAAGGGCACCAAGAACAAGTATGAGATGGACCATCACAACGGACGGATCCGTCTCGACCGCACGCTGTTCACCGCGACGGCCTACCCGAACGACTACGGCTTCATCGAGGGCACGCTCGGCCAGGACGGCGATCCGCTGGACGCCATGGTCCTGCTGCCGGAGGCGACCTTCCCCGGCGCGCTGATCGAGTGCCGCGCCATCGGCATGTTCCGGATGCACGACGAGATGGGCGGTGACGACAAGGTGCTGTGCGTCCCGATCGCAGACAAGCGCCAGGAGTCGACCCGCAACCTGACCGACATCCCCGACCTGTCGCTGCTGGAGATCGAGCACTTCTTCACCGTCTACAAGGACCTGGAGCCCGGCAAGTCGGTCGAGGGCGCCATCTGGACGGGGCGCGCCGAGGCCGAGGCCGAGATCCTGGCGTCCTGGGATCGCGCCCGTGGCACCTCGTTCGAGAACGAGTTCACCCCGCCCCCCGGCGGCGACGCCAAGGACACCGTCGGCGGCCTGCACGACTGATCCTGACCCGACGCCCCGGCCGCTTGCTGCGTGCCGGGGCGTCGTCGCGTCCGGAGGCCGCCGCGGCTGGCCGTCCTGACGGGGGCGGCAGCTAGCCTGAGGTCGGTCGGCGCCTCCCCGCGCCCGGCTTGCCGCCCGCTGGAGGACCCATGTCACGACCTCGTCCCACCCACACCCTGGCTCACCTGAGCGACACCCACATCACCGGAGATGGTGCATCCGTCGGCGGCGTGGTGGATGCCCGCGCCCGGTTACGTCAGGCGCTGGAGGTGCTCACCTCGTGGAATGTGGGCTGCGACGCGTGGGTGTTCTCCGGGGATCTGTCCGACGACGGCTCGGAAGCGTCCTACGTCTGGCTGCGGCAGACGGTCGAGACCGCTGCGGCGTCGGTGGGCGTCCCGGTGATCTGGGCCAACGGGAATCACGACGAACGGGGGGCGTTCCGGCGGGTTCTGCTGGACGCCGAGGGCGCCGAACCGGTGCTCGCCGAGCATGTGCTGCGCGGGCTGCGCCTGCTGGTGGTCGACTCGACGGTGCCCGGGAAGGCGCACGGGCGCGTGGCCCCCGCGTCCCTGGCCTGGCTGCGGGAGCGACTCTCCCGCCCCGCCGAGTCGGGTTCGGTCGTGGTGATCCACCACCCGCCGCTACCACCCCTCCAGGACGCCGCCTGGGGCTGGGTGCTCTCCCATGCCGACGAGTTGGCCGAGGTGCTGCGCGGAACAGACGCCCGGGCGATCCTGGGCGGGCACTTCCACCAGGCCGCGTTCGGGGTGTTCGCCGGGGTGGGAACCTCCGTGGCGCCGTCGCTGGTCTACAACCAGGATCTGACCGTGGGGCGCGACCTGCGCGGCCAGGCGAGCAACCCCGGGTTCAGCCTCGTCGAGGTGTACCCCGATGTCGTCACCCACACGGTGGTGCCCGTGACCGGCGGGAGGACCGTCTACCCACCCGTCGCGGCGGCACCGCTGCCGAGACGCGCCTGAGCCGGGGTTGCGTCGCCCCCTAGCATCGCTGCATGAAAGACGCCGGCCCTGGGTTCCTCCCCGGGGCGGGCCTGCCCCCGACCGGTTCCCCCCGCCGTGACCTCGCGTCGCTCCCCAAGGCACACCTGCACCTGCACTTCACCGGCTCCCTCAGCGTCCCCACTCTGGTGGAGCTGGCTGCGGCACGCGCCATCGATCTGCCCGCGCAACTCATCGACGCTGTCGCCCTGGAAGTGCCTGCCGACAAGCGAGGCTGGTTCCGCTTCCAGCGGTTCTACGACGTGGCACGGGCGGCCGTCAAGGGTGAGGACGCGCTCCGCACGGTGGTGTCGCGGGCGGCAGCCGACGATGCGGCCGAGGGGTCGCGACGGCTGGAGATCCAGGTCGACCCCACCTCCTACGCCTCCTCGGTGGGGGGCCTGCAGCCTGCTCTCGAGATCATCCTGGACGAGGCCCGGCTGGCCTCAGCCACGACCGGCGTACAGGTCGGCGTCATCGTCGCCTCGTCCCGGATCCGGCACCCGTTCGACGCCCGGACGCTGGCCAGGCTGGTCGCCCGGTACGTCGGTCAGGGCCCCGGACAGGTGTGCGGGTTCGGACTGAGCAACAACGAGTGGGAGGGCGACACCTCCGAGTGGGATGGCGCCTTCCGGATCGCCCGCCGGGCCGGGCTGCCGGGCGTCCCGCATGCGGGTGAGTTGCGCGGCCCCGAGCACGTCGCCCAGGTGATCGAGGCGCTGCGGCCGACGCGGCTCGGGCATGGCGTGCGGACGGTCGAGGATCCGCGGCTGCTCGATCAGGTGGTGGCCGCCGGGATCGCCTTCGAGGTCTGCCCGGCCTCCAACGTGCAGTTGGGGGTGTATCACCGCGCCGCCGACGTGCCCCTGCGTCGACTGCTGGACGCGGGCGCACAGGTGGCACTGGGGGCCGACGACCCGCTGCTCTTCTTGTCTCGGCTGACCGACCAATACGCGACCGCCAGGTCCGTCCACGGCCTCAACGACGCCGCGCTGGCCGACTTGGCCCGCTCGTCGATCGCGGCGAGTTTCGCCACGGACGCCGACAAGGCCCGTTGGCTGGACGAGGTCAACGCGTGGCTCCTAGGGTCGGGCCATGGATCACCCGCCGTGGGAACCACCGCTCGACGGTGACGAGGCCCAGCACCTGTTCGGTGCTCTGGACCGGATGCGCTACACCTTCCGTTGGAAGGCCGACGGCCTGGACGCCGAGGCCCTGGCGTTCCGGCTGCCGACCTCGGAGCTGAGCCTGGGCGGCCTGCTGAAGCACCTGGCCGCCTGCGAGACCTTCAAAGCAACGTGGGATCTGGACGGCTCGCGTCCCGATGCTCCGTTCGACGAGCCGGGACACGGTCACGACTGGGCGTTCGAGAGTGCCCCGCAGAACCCACCGGAAGAGTTGTATGGGCTGTACGACGGCCTCGTGCTGCGGGCCCGGGAGCGGCTCGCGGCGGCCTATGCCGCCGACGGCCTGGGGAGCGCGACCGAGATGGGGCGCCGGTGGGGCGAGCGAGTCAGCCTGCGTCGTCTCGTGATGGATCTGGTGGAGGAGTATGGCCGCCACACCGGGCACGCCGACCTGGTAAGGGAGGCGATCGACGGACGCGTCGGGGAGGACCCGCCCCAGGACTGGCTCGGGCCGCCTGCCTGGCGGGAGCGTCCGCGCACGCTGCGATGACCGGTCAGGTGCGGCTGAGCGGGTGTGCCTTGAACGCCGAGACGCCCGCGGCGCCCGCCGCCGTGAAACGCCAGGGCCGGTCGTAAGCACGCGACACGTTGACGCGCGGGCCGGCCTGCACCTCGACCACGTCGCTTCCGGGCTGCAGCCGGACGCGTCCCGCGGCGAGAAGTGATGCGCCGTCGTCGGCTCGGGTGATCCCCAGCGCTCGTGTCAGGTTTCCTGGTCCGCGTGCCAGGTGGGCGTCCACGACGCCCGGGCGTCTGCTGCGGGCTTCCTCCAGCCCTGCCACTACGTCGCCGCCGCGTATCAGGATGCCGTGGGGTGTCCCGGCCGGGCCGCAGACGACGTTGCAGCAGGCGTGCCCGTGCATCTGATACACGTACAGGTGGCCTGCGGGCCCGAACATGGTGGCGTTACGCGCGGTGCGGCCCCGCCACGCGTGGGAGGCCGGGTCGTCGGGGCCCTCGTAGGCCTCGACCTCCACGATGCGCACCGCCACTTCGCCGACGCGCAGCACGCATCCGATCAACGCGGGGGCGACCAGGCGGGCGGGGCCCGACAGGTCCGGCACCGGGACAGGGATTCCCCCCGACGGGTTGACGTTGCTCACGTCAGGCAGACGCCGCCTCGGGGGTTCCGAAGCGGGCGGCGCTGCGGGCCTTGGCCTTGGCGCGTTCCTCCTCGCGGTCCTTGGGGGCGGCGCTTGTCGTCAGCGACGCGATCAGGCGGGCCGTGGCAGCCTCGATCTCTGCGACGGCCTCGTCAAAGGCCGCCTGGTTGGCCAGCGAGGGCCTCGTCATCCCGGCGACCTTACGGACGTACTGCAGCGCGGCGTCGTGGATCTCGTCCGGGTAGGCGGGCGGTGAGAAGTTGAACAGCGGGCGGATGTTGCGGCACATGCCGCCCACTGTGCCAGGTGACCCGGCCGAAGAGAACGGGCCTCACCAGCCGCCGCCCCCACCGCCGCCGAAGCCGCCCCCGCCGCTGAAGCCGGAACCACCCGAGCTGCCGCTGGTGGACGCGCTGGCCGCCACCGAGCTCATCATCGACGAGCTGAGGGAAGCGTTCAGCGAGTTCATCGCGGAGGCGAAGTGGAGGCCGTTGAAGGTGCCGTACCCGATGTACCAGTCGGTCGGGGTGTAGCGGCCCTGGGCCGCCAACTGCTCGAACAGCTTCGCCCAGCGCTCCGCCACCCCGAACACGACCGCGTAGGGCAGGTAGCGGGAGAACACGTCGATGCCCTCCTCGAACCGGATCTGGTCGGCCTCGGCCGTGGTCAGGTACTGCCTGAAGCCCTCGGCCTGCACCAGCACGGCCGAGCCGTCCGCGGACCGGCCGCGGCCGCCGAACAGGAACACGAGGGCCAGCAGCCCGACAAGCACGACGGCCAGGCCCGGCAGTCCCCAGCCGAGGGTGAAGGCCAAGGCCACCGTCAAGACGGCCCCGCCCAGCAGCAGCGCGACGCCGATCAGTCCCTGCCGGATGCGCATCGCGGTGAGGTTCCCGCGGAACCAGCCGCGGTCGGTGACGACCCGGTCGAGTTCGTGGCGTCCCTTGGTGAGCAGCTCGGAGTACTTGGCCTTCTTCAGGTCGTCGGTGCTGACGCTGGAGCCGCTCTGGAACAGCGTGGACATCACGAACCGTTCCGCACCGTTGAGCCCGGCGTCGGAGGCGTTCCGCCGCTCGAAGCGCCATTCGTCCTTACCGTCTTGGATGATCTGCATGTGCCCGCGTGCGGCCAGATCGAGAATCGTGGCGGTGACGTCGGTGCTGTTGGCCCGGCCGTCCTGGAGGACGCCGACCTCGCCCGGGGTGACGCCTTTCGGCGGGGTGAACGCCACTGCGACCGGGAGCGCCTCGCCGGTCAGTTTGGTGGGGGCCGAGGAGCCGGGCGGCGGCGTCAGGCCGGGGGTGAGGCCCACGTACACCTCGTTGCGGCGACGCCGCAGCCACGACCCGATGACGAAGATGAGCCCCGCGACGGTGACGACGCCGGCGGTGCCCAGCGTCGCCGGGTTCGCCGTGAACGTGTTCGCAGGGGTGTAGCGGCGGGCGTACTCGGGCTCGGCGCCCACGAAGGTGCCCGCCGGGAAGCCGGCCACGATCTGCAGGCCCTCCCCCGGTGACAGGTCGGGGGCGGCGAAGCTCACGGTGTCACCGTCGGCGGTGGCCGTGCAGGTCTCGGAGTAGGAGCGGCCATAGAAGCAGGCGACCTGCGAGGTGGCGACCGGCCCGGTGACCGACGCGGTCACGCCGGAGATCGGCACCTCCCACGCCGTCCCGATGGCGCTGAAGTTGAACTCGTCCAGCCCGCTGGTGGCGTGGTTGGTCGCGATCAGCCCGCGAATGGAGTAGTTCACGACGTAGCGCTGGACGCCCTCGACTTCGCGGTTCTCGTCACCGATCTGCAGGATCAGCACGTCGCCGTCGCTCTTGGTCTGCACGTTCGTCGGGGCACCGCTGGGGCTGCTGATGTCGCCGACCTGGATGTCGAGGAGTCGCCAACGGTTCGGGTCGGCGTCCACCTGGCGCTGCACGAGGCCGATGATCGGTCCGTGCCCGGGATCCCGGCCGAAGTCGAAGTCGAAGTCGACCCGCACCTGCGATGTCCCGGAGGCGTCCACGGTGACGGTGGTGTCGTACCGGGTGATCTTCCAGTCGTTGTCGGCCCGCGCGGGTGGCGCGCCCAGAACCAGCGCGACCATGGCGAGCAGCGCGGCCAGAGCGCTCCATCGGCGAATCATCGGATCTCCTGTCGGTGACGGACTCACCCCACACGCTACTGACAAGCGGAAGCTCGCTCCCCCGGGTGGCCCCCGACCTGACCCCCATCACGACAGCCGGACGACCCCCAAGACGCCCATCCGCGCCGGGTACGGTGAACTCGCTATGACGAAACGGCTGGGGATCATCGGGGCGGGCAAGGTCGGCACGACGCTGGGACGGCTGGCTCTGGCCGCTGGCTGGGAGGTCCGCATCGCGGCTTCGGGACGCCAGCCCCTCCAGGATCTCATCGTCGAGACGATGCTGCCGGGCGCGAGGCTGTTGCCCGAGGCGGCCGTGGTCGCCGACTCCGACGTCATCGTGTTGGCGGTGCCGCTGTCGAAGGTGCGTGAACTCGACCTCGACGCCCTCTCGGACAAGGTCGTCGTGGACGCCATGAATCACTGGTACCCCGTCGACGGGAACCTCGACGGACTGACCGAGGGCAACTCCAGCAGCGATTGGGTCGCCGCCCTGAACCCGCGGATGCGGCTGGTGAAGTCGCTGAACCACCTCGGCTACCACGACATGGAGACCGACGCGCGCCCGGTCGGGCACGCTGAGCGGCGCGGGGTCGCCGTCGCCTCCGACGACCCGGGCGCGAACGACATCGTCGCGGGCCTGCTGAACGACCTGGGCTTCGATCCCGTCGAACTGCCCGCGGCCGTGGGCGTCCATCTGCAGGGCGACGGCCCCGTCTTCGGTCGCTGGGTCGACGCCCCGGGCCTGCGCTCGGCGATCGCGTCCGCCACCGAGCGTTGAATCACCTCCGCGACGCTCCGGTCACCGCGTCACCAGCCCCTGCTGCACTCAGTGCAGGGAGGCCGTAGAGCGACGGCCGCCCGGCCGCCTCGGGGAATCGCGCACTCGTACTTTCGGGCGATGACGCCGCCGGCCCTCCGGAGCAGAATGCGGGCATGCCGATGTCCCCACTCCTCAAGCCCAGCCCCACGGTTGCGCCACGCCTAGTCTCTGCGGTTGGCGTCGTATTGCTCGTGCTGACGGGTGTCGGGGCCGCGGCCCAGATCGCCGACAACCGCCCCCTGCGCATCGAGACCCTCGCGCTCCTCAGCACCTGGCTCTGCTACACGACGATCGTTGCGCTCATGCCGTGGCGTGCCGGGGGCACGAGCGCGGTGAGGAGCCGGGTCGCGGTGAGCGGCGTGGTGGCGGCGGTCGCGAGCGGTCTCGCCTTATTGGTCGCCGACCACGTCGGCCTGGCCCCCACCACCGGTGGGGAGATTCTCCTGGTGGCCGTCGTTCCGGCCATCGTCATGGGGGTGGTGCGCGCCGCGCACCGTCCCGATGGCCAAGATCCCGCGGCTCTCGCTGATCCTCGCCACGACGGGGTTCGGGCCCCCTCATGACGCCTCCCGGCCTCCCCCACGCATGCACGGGTGGGGAACGTCGGGAGGCCTGGGCGCTGCGTCAGACGTCGGTCGTCAGTCGATGCCCAGATAGGTGCGCCGGACGCGGTCGTCCTCCAGCAGGGCCGCGCCCGTATCGGACAAGGTGATCGACCCGACCTCCAGCACATACCCCTGATCGGACAGCGCGAGGGCCGCCTGGGCGTTCTGCTCCACCAGCAAGATGGTCGTGCCGGTCGACTTGAGCTCCGCGATCGTGTTCATGATCGTGGTCGTCATGATGGGCGACAGGCCCATGGACGGCTCATCCAGCATCAGCAGCCGGGGGCGGCTCATCATGGCCCGCGCAATGGCCAGCATCTGCTGCTCGCCACCCGAGAACAGGCCCGCCGCCTGGCCGCGTCGCTCACCCAGGACGGGGAACAGCGCGTACGCCCGGTCCAGGTCCTCGCGGATGCCCGCCGTGTCCTTGCGGGTGTAGGCGCCCAGCAGCAGGTTGTCCTCCACGCTCATCCGCGGGAACAGCCGCCGCCCCTCCGGGGACTGCGCGATGCCCAAGGTGACGATCTGATGCGCGGGGACCGTGTCGATCCGCTTTCCCTCGAACAGGATCTCCCCCGCCGTGGGACGCAACAGCCCCGAGATGGTGCGCAGCGTCGTCGTCTTCCCGGCGCCGTTGGTTCCCAGCAGGGAGACGATCGTGCCTTGCTCGACGCTGAAGCTGATCCCCTTCACTGCTTGCACGCGGCCGTAGGCGACCGCGAGATCCTTCACCTCAAGCATCCTTGCGCCCTCCTGGCTTGGTGCGACGCCCCACGATGGGGTTGATCGCGTTCGGTGGGAACTCCAGCACCGGCTTCGACGGCGCCAGCGTGCTCTTGTCCGGGCGCGGCGGCTCTTCCTCTTCTCCGGGCATGTCGACCGGCGAGCCGATGTACGCCTCGATGACCCGAGGGTCGTTCTGGACGACCGCTGGCACGTCGTCGATCAGGACCTCGCCCCGCACCAGGCACGCCACCCGGTCGCACAGGCTGAAGATGAACCGCATGTCGTGCTCGATCACCAGCACCGCCATGCCCAGCCCGCGGATCCGGGTGATCAGTTCCTCGGCCTCGCGGGTCTCCTGCGGGTTCATGCCCGCCGTCGGTTCATCCAGCAGCAGCAGCTTGGGCTCCAGAGCGAGCGCCCGGGCGATCTCCAGCCGCCGCTGGTCGCCGTAGGGCATGTTGCGGCTCAGCAGATCGGTGGACTCCCCCAGCCCCACGAAGTCCAGCCACTGCTGCGCGACCTCGCGGGTCTCGGCCTCCTCCCGCCGATGCCGGGGAAGGCGCAGGATCGCGTCGAGGGCATTGGTCTTGGTCCGGGCGTAGCGGCCCACCATCACGTTCTCCAGCGCCGTCATGTTGTGGAACAGCCGGATGTTCTGGAAGGTCCGCGCCACCCCCGCCACCGCCACCTTGCGCGGCTTGGGGGGCAGCACCTCCCCGGCGAACAGCACCTGCCCGGAGGTGGGCTGGTACATGCCGGTGAGGCAGTTGAAGAAGGTCGTCTTCCCCGCCCCGTTGGGGCCGATCAGGCCGACGATCTCGCCCGGGTGGATGTCGAGATCCACCTTGTTGACGGCCGTCAGACCACCGAACTGCATCGTCACCTGACGCGCCGAGAGCAGCGGTTCGGTGCCCACCACCTCGTCCACGATCTCCACCTGCGTGGTCATGCTCGTGCCTCCTTCGCGACCGAGGGTGGTGCGCCAGCCGTGGCCAGGCCGGGTGGCCCGTCGGCGTCGGCTTCTTCGGCGAGTTCCTCGTCGTCGGCGTGGAATTCCAACTGGCGGCGCTGGTCGGGCAACAGCCCCTCGGGACGGAAGCGCATCATGATGATGAGCAGCAGGCCGAACAGCAGCAGGCGGTAGTCCTCGAAGAACCGGAGCTTCTCGGGGAGCAGCTTCAAGATCGCCGCGCCCACCAGGACGCCGCCGACGGTGCCCATGCCGCCGAGCACGATGCCCGCCACCAGGAACGCCGACTCCATGAAGATGTACTGGTCGGGGGTGACCGAGACGTCCACGTGGGCCTTCACCGAACCGGCGACACCGGCCAGGAACGCGCCTCCCGCGAAGGCGAGCAGCTTCAGCCCGAAGACGTTGACGCCCATGGCTTCGGCGGCCCGTTCGTCCTCGCGGATCGCCACCCAGCCGCGTCCGATGCGGGACTTGTTGAGATTGACGAACACCAAGATGATCAGCGCCATCACCAGCAGCAGCAGCCAGTAGTAGTTGGCGAACCGGCCGATGTCGACGCCGAGGATCGTGTGCGACTCACCGAAGTCGAACCCGAACAGGTTGAGGTTCGGGATCGCCGGGATGCCGTTCGAGCCGCGGGTGATGTTGGGGCCGTCGCTGCCGTCGAGGTTGTTCATGGTGATCCGGAAGATCTCGCCGAAGGCCAGCGTCACGATGGCCAGGTAGTCGCCCGAGACCCGCAGCGTCGGCGAGCCGATGATCAGGCCCAGGATCGCGGACACGCAGCCGGCGATCAGCATGACGACGGGGAACGGCGGGCTCCAGCCGATGGTGGCGAACGCCGACTGGCTCAAGGTGGCGGCCGTGAAGGCGCCGGCGCCGAGGAAGGCGATGTAGCCCAGGTCGAGCAGACCCGCCAACCCGACGACGATGTTGAGGCCCATCGCCGTCGCCGCGAAGATCAGTACCCCGGCGGCGATCGACATGTTGGCGTCCGAACCGTTCTGGGTGAACGGGAACACGAAGGCCACCACGAAAGACGCCAGCACCAGGGAGGACCGGTTGGCGGTGGCCGCCGCGCTGATCCAGCCCATGATGCCGAGCCGGACCATCACCCAGGCGGCCAGGCCGCAGAAGGTCCCGAAGGCGACGAACGCGCCTGGGTCCTCCAGCCCCAGCCCGTAGGCGGCGGCGACCAGCACGAGGGCCAGCACCACGACGATCCCGAGGATCTGAGCCCACGCGGGAGTCTTCAGATAGCGCAGCCGGGGATCTGAGCCGAGATGCAGCCCGCGGGTGGCGAGCGCGGCGACCGCAGCTCCGGCCACCCCCAGCCAGGCTCCCGGCTCGAGCGCGACGAGCCCGCCCAGTTCGAGCGCCGCGGCCACGGCGGCGACGCCCTGGTAGACCAGCGACGCGGTGGCCGCCGCGGCGGCACCCCGGTTGAGGTTCAGGATGCGGCGAGCCCGGGGGCTGGCCTTCGCCGCCAGCAGCGGGGAGACCAGCAGGCAGGCGGCCGTCACGAGACCCAGCGCGAAGCCGAGCCACTGCAGCACCGACGGTTCGCCGTAGTAGGTGACGTCGTCGAGAGCGGCGGGCAGATAGGCCCACGGCAGGAAGGCCGCGACCATCACGAGGACGGCGCCGACGACACCGACCCAGCGGGCCGGTCCCGACCAACGCGACAGGAAGTCGTTGAGGGCGCTCATGCGCGATCCACCACCTTCGCGCCGAGGAGGCCCTGGGGCCGGAACACGAGCACCAGGATCAAGATGGCGAAGGCCCACACGTCCTTCCAGGCCGAACTGCCGAACTGGCCGGGAATGTACGTGGTGGCCAGGGCCTCCACGATGCCCAGCACGAGCCCGCCGACGACGGCGCCGTTGATGTTCCCGATGCCGCCCAGAACAGCGGCGGTGAACGCCTTCATGCCAGCCATGAATCCCATCTGGAAGTCGATGTTGTTGTAGCGCAACCCGTGGGCGACGCCCGCCACGGCGGCCAGGGCGGCGCCGACGGCGAAGGCCGTCGCGATCGCCTTGTCGACGTTGATGCCCATCAGCCGCGCGGTGTCCGCGTCCTGGCTGGTGGCCTGCATGGCGCGTCCCATCCGGGTCTTGTTGACGAACCACCACAGCACCGCCGTGCAGACGGCGAGCGCGCCGAGGGTGAAGATCGCGGAGTACTGGATGGTGACGCCGCCGAACTGCAGCGAGCGTCCGGTCAGCCCCTCGATCACGGGGAACGGGATAGCCCGCCGGCTGTCGGGGAAGCCCGGAATCTGGCCGTAGAAGAGGCGAACCGCCTCCTGCAAGCCGATCGACAGGCCGATCGCCGAGATGAGCGGGGCCAGCCGGGGCGCGTTGCGCAGCGGCCGGTAGGCGAACCGTTCCATCAGCAGCGCGGTGCCGACCGAGACCAGGACGCCGCCCAGGATCATCGCCGGCAGCACGACGCCGAGCGCCATACCGATCGACAGGCTGGTGGGCGAGCCCATGAGCATCCACGTGGTGTAGGCGCCGAACGCCCCCATCATGAAGACCTCACCGTGGGCGAAGTTGATGAGCTGAACGATGCCGTACACCACCGTGTAGCCGACGGCGATCAGCGCGTAGAGGGCCCCCAGGCTGAGGCCGTTGATGAGTTGCTGGATGAGCAGATCCATGGATTGTCCCCGTTCACGGGTGAGGGGCTGACCCGCGGCCAGCCCCTCACCTGTTCAATGTGCCTACTGGAAGTCCTCGGTCTTAGCCGCCTTCCACTCGCCGCCTTCCACCTTGTAGACCGTCAGGATGCGGGAGGTGTTGTCACCGAACTCGTTGAACGCGACCTCGCCGGAGGCACCGCTGAACTTGACGCTGTTGAGGGCTTCGACCGTGCCGGCCCGCGCCGCAGAAGCGTCGGAGGCCGACGGGAGGCTGACCTTCAGCGCCTCGATGATGGCGTTGGCCGCGTCGTAGGAGTACGTGCCGTAGGCGCTGTAGCCCTCCTTGTAGCCGGCGGCCGCGTAGGCCTCGACGAATGCCTTGGCCGAATCGAGCGACTCGGCGGGGGCGCCGACCGACGTGGCCAGGTCACCGTTGGCGGTGGAACCGGCCAGCTCGATGAAGGCCGGGTCGAAGATGCCGTCGCCGCCCATCAGGGGAACGTTGAGACCGGCCGCCTTCATCTGCTGCGACAGCGGCCCCGCCTGCGGGTACTCGCCGCCGTAGTAGACCGCCGCCGGGTTGACCGACTTCACCTTGGAGATGACCGCCGAGAAGTCCTTGTCGTCGGGGTTGATGGTCTCCTCGGTGACGACGGTGCCGCCACCCTCGACGAACGCCTTCGCGAAGGCGGTGGCCAGGCCCTGCCCGTACGCCTTCTTGTCGTTGATCGTCGCGACCTGCTTGATGCCCTGGTCGAGGAGGTACTTCGCCGCGAACGGGCCCTGCACATCATCGGTGGTGCAGGTGCGGAAGTAGGTGCTGTAGGCCCGGACCGGGTTGGCGAGGTCGGCGCCCTTGGTCAGCGACGGGCTCGTGTTGGCCGGGGAGACCAACGCGATGCCCGCGGACTGGAAGATCGGCTGGATCGCCTGGCCGACCGACGAGTTCAACGGACCGACCACACCGACGATCTCCTTGTCGCCGGTGAGCTTCGTGGCCGCGTTCTTGCCCGCGTCCGGGCTGGCCTGATCGTCCTCGGCCACGAACTGCAACTCCCAGCCTGGGATGGCGTTGCTGTCGTTGGCCTGCTTCACGGCCAGATCGACCGAGTTGCGCATGCCCGCACCCATCGCGGACAACCCCCCGGACAGCGGCGCGATCAGCCCGATCTTGGCGACCTTCTTGCCGCTGCCCCCGCTGCCGGACGCCGTCGGTTCGGCATTGCGCTGACCACAGCCTGTCAAGGCGAGTGATGCGATGAGCAGCCCAGACAGCCCGGCCGCGGCGAGACGTCGATTCACAAGTCCTCCTGAAATGAGACCGAGCGGGAACGAGCCCCCGCACCGGGATGGCGAAACAGTAGGAGGACTTGCGGGCCTTTGGGAACACCCGGAACACGACTGATTCCACGTTTTTATCCGGCTGTTACATGAGACTCAGCCGCTCACTGGGTGGTCATAACGGGCCCCAGCGATCGCCCGGGGATGGGCTCAGCTCAGCCCGAAACGCGTCCTGAGAAGGGCATTGACCGCGTCCCCGCCGCGCTCGCCCTCCCCGATGACAGCGAGCGTGGCCCCGACGCCGACTCCTTCACCCCGGACGAGTGCGGTGGGCCGGCCTCAGGCGGCCGGGATCGCGCCGAGCCCGCATTCCGGGGCGTCGGCGAGCAGCACGCGCATCGCCGCAGAGTGCTGAGCGCTCATCGGGGGAAGGTCGGATTCGGCGAAGAACGCCGCCTCCACGTTCTCCCCGTCGGCCGGGCGAGGGTCCCCCGCGACCCAGCGGGTCCGGAACGTGTTGTTCATGTACTGGGTCTGATCGCCGTTGGAGTAGGTGACCACGTCCGTGATGTCCTGCCAGACGAGGCGTTCGATTTCGGCGTCGACCGCCGCCTCCTCGGCGACTTCCCGCACGGCCGCCTGGTACGGATGCTCGCCCGGGTCGATGATGCCGGTGACCGGCGACCAGCGCCCCGTCTCCGCGTTGCGGACCAGCAGCCATTCGGTGCCGCTCGGCCCGGGCCGGTGGACGCCGACGGTGACGCCGGAGAGCCACAGCATGCGCGTGCCGATGCGCGAGCGTAGATCGAGGATGAAGTCGGGGGTCGCCATGGCCACCACTGTAGGCAGCCGCCGGCGCGACCGCCGATCAGGCGTCGGGGCCCACGCCGAGCAGGCCGCGGATGTCGTCCCCCGACAGCGGGGCAGGGGCGTCCGAGGCGGCGCCCACCACCTGGTCGAACAGGTGTCGCTTGCGCTCTTGCAAGGCGATGACCTTCTCCTCGATGGTGTCGGCGGCGACCAGCCGGTACACGTTCACCGGCTTGTCCTGGCCGATGCGGTGCGTCCGGTCGATGGCCTGGTTCTCCGCCGCGGGATTCCACCAGGGGTCCAGGATGAACACGTAGTCGGCTTCTGTCAGCGTCAGCCCAAAACCACCCGCCTTGAGGCTGATCAGGAACACCGGCGCGTCGCCCTCCCGGAAGGACGCGATGCGCGCGGCCCGGTCGCGGGTGCGGCCGTCCAGATATTCGTACTCGATCCCCTCCTCGGCCAGGCGCTTGCGCACCAGGCCCAGGAAGCCGGTGAACTGACTGAACACCAGGGCCCGGTGGCGGCCCGCGATCACCTCGGTGAGCGACTCGATCAGGGTGTCGATCTTCGCCGAGCTCGCCGGCAACTCCTCATCGATCAGGCGAGGCGCCAAGCAGAGCTGGCGCAGCAGCGTCAGCGAACGCAGGATCGTGATCCGGTTGCGAGCCAGGTCGTCGACCAGGCCCAGGACCTTCTGGCGTTCGCGAGCCAGGTAGCGGTCGTAGAGCCGCCGGTGCGCTGGGGCCAGCTCGACCGAGACGAGTTGCTCCTGCTTCTCGGGCAACTCCGCGGCGACCGCCGCCTTCGTTCGACGCAGGATCAGCGGCTTGATCCGGCGATGGAGCCGTGCCAGCGCGTCGAGGTCCCCGCCCTCGATGGGTTTGCGGAACACCGC
>RRZT012602133.1_pt1 | contig 20997 bp, 23 predicted proteins | sample 2165551 | NCBI WGS metagenome assembly RRZT01 (sample SAMN10456910, study PRJNA506462) | wastewater metagenome | biome: wastewater; feature: sludge; material: wastewater sludge; isolation source: wastewater sludge with Escherichia coli K12::gfp cells carrying plasmid... | place: USA: Moscow, Idaho... | reverse complement strand
CTTTGTCATGCCCGTCCTCGCGCGTATACGACCGCCTGCATCGAGTCCGGGAACAGGCCGAACCTTTGCCCATCCTGACCGGCTTCTCCGCTGCATCCGCAGGACGGTTCCGCTCCGGGGCCTCTTTCCCCGGATGACCGGCTAGCCGGTCATTACCTCAACGTGGTTGCCTGTGCCGGAGGCACACAGCCGGGATCAACCTGTCCTGCGCCCAGCAGGGCGAAGCCACGGGCCGGACAGTCCTTTCCCCCGCATCCGGGTACCGGCAGATGGCTGGCCTGCGGACGCTCTTCGCGGATGTCAGGGCGGGTCAGGCTGGCCAGGGACGGCGTGAAAAAAGCGATGCTGACCTGCTCTCCTTCCTGCGGATCATTCCTCCGGCGAAACAGCAGTCCGCTGCCCGGCGGAATCTCGTCGCGTGCATAAGGACTGACGTGCCAGTGCAGGTCCAATAGACCGGCAAGGTTGGCGATATTGGTATCGTGTCCGACCAGCACCGTCAGCGGCGCAGCCTGCGGGTCTTGCAAGGTCCGGAGCACCTGGTCCAGCAGGGCCGAGCCGTTGGGCCGGGCGACCGGCTCGCTGCCGTTGACGAACCTGAAAGCTGCCGCGTGTGCCGGCAACAGCGCCGGCAACTGCTCCGCCGTGACCCCAAGCACGCCGGCAGGCACGCCCTGCGGCCATTCGGCTGCGGTCAGCAGCAGGTTTTCCGCCAGGCTGGCCGCAATTCCCAGCCCGCCGTGCAGCGATACCTGTTGCCGGTCGGCGCTGACATGAATCCGGGAGGGCAGCAACGGCAGTACGCAGCGCCCGGCGGCATCCAGGGACTGGCACAGGCTGGGAGTACAGCAGCCGCTGGCCATTTGCAAAGCCTGCAAGGAGGGTTGCAATGTCTGTTGCAGGCCGGGCAATTGTGGTTGCAGGGCAGCAGTGACCTGCTGGCGATCGTAGCGGCAGACGCCGGCCTTGACCGGATGGAACAACGGGTCGGTCGTCTTTTCGGACCGGACCGCAAACTTCAGCCCGCAACCCGGAGCCAGCCCTTGCAACAAGGCTGCCGCACTGGCCTGCGTGCGCTCGTCAGTATCGGCCCGGACATGGACGCCTCCTGGTGGCGGGCAGCCTTGTCCGGGCAACAGCCCGGCCTCCCGGGCCTGTTGTCCGAGCGCCTGCCACTGGGCAGTCAGCAGGGCGGCTCCGCGAGGTGTCAGCTCCCCGCGTCCGACCGGCCAGTCCGGCAAGGCCTTGCGTGTCCATGCGGATTGCGTCGGCACGCTCTGTGTCGGGGCCCGCACGCCGTGCCGCATCACGATGACCCATTGTTCTGTTGCTGCCACGGCACTGGCAGACAGGCCCAGCAACAATCCCGGCAAGAGAAGACGCCACATGGTCCGGCTCCGTACGACAAGGTGCTTTTACCTTAGCCAGTCGTCCCCGGATTTGCCGGCAGGAGTATCGGTCCGCGCAGCTCCAGCAGGCACGGCGGCCAGCCGTCCGCCTCGCTCCAGCGCACCCAGCCGCCACGCAGGACGGCAATCTGCCGCGCTTGTGCCGGGCTCCAGCCGAAAGTGTCGGCCAGCAGCAGACGGATCACTCCGCCGTGGGTCACCAGTACCCGGTGGGTTGCTCCGGCGGTCCGGCTTTGCCAGTGCTGCCAGGCCTCTCGTACGCGGCTGGCGAAGGCAGCCATCGATTCACCACCCGGAGGCGTCAGGCGCCCTGCTGCGTAATCGTCCGCCCAGCCTGGCGGCAGCTCTGTCGTCAGGCTGTTTTCCCAGTGGCCAAAACCGGCTTCGCGCCAGCACGCAGCGGGCTCGACTGCATGGGGCAGGGTCCTGGCGAACGCTGCGCAACGCACAAGGTCGGAGCTGGCGACGGCATCAATGGGCGGACCGCCCTCGCTGAGGGCTTGCCAGGCTGCCTGCATCTGCTGCCAGCCCGGACCGGTCAGCGGGTGATCGGTGTGCCCCACCAGCCGGCCGGCAGCGTCGATGTCGCCATGGCGCAGCAGGGTGACGGTGCGGATGCTCATGCATCCTTGTCCGAAACACCGGCTTCGGCAAACGTGGCCATGCCGGCATGCAGGGCGATGGCCGCCTGCAACAGCGGGACCACCAGTGCTGCGCCCGAGCCTTCGCCCAGCCGCAGTTGCAGGTCGACCAGCGGCTCCAGCTCCAGGGCGGCCAGCGCCGGGGCGTGTCCTTGCTCGTGCGAGCAGTGGCTGGCCAGCAGCCAGTGCCGCGTGGCCGGCTCCAGCCGGCAGGCCGCCAGCGCGGCTGCCGTGGCGATGAAACCGTCCACCAGCACTGGCTGTCCCAGCCGGGCGGATTCCAGATAGAACCCGGCCATGGCGGCGATCTCTAGACCGCCGACTTCGGCCAGCCAGTCGGCCGGCGAAGTGCAGCGATCTGCCGCCCGCTGCAAGGCCGCGGCAATGATGTCGCGCTTGCGCGCCAGGGCCGCATCATCAATGCCGGTGCCGCGACCGGCTACCGTGGTGCTGTCGAGCCCGGCCAGTGCAGCAATCAGGCAGGCCGAGGCCGTGGTGTTGCCGATGCCCATGTCGCCGGCGATCAGCAGGGTGGCACCGGCCTCCACGGCTCGCCGGGCGGCCCGGCGACCGGCCTCGAGGGCTGCGGCGCATTCCTCTGCGCTCATGGCCGGTTCGCGCAGCAGGTTGCCGCTGCCGGCGCGTACCTTGGCGTGCACGATGGGCAGTACCGGATCGAAAACGCCTGCCACGCCGACGTCCACCACTTCCAGCCGGGCGCCGGTTTCGCATGCCAGTACATTGATGGCCGCACCGCCGCGGGTGAAGTTGTGCACCATTTCGACGGTGACGGCTGCCGGATAGGCCGACACGCCCTCGCAACAGACGCCGTGGTCGGCAGCAAACACCGTAATGGCCGGTTGCAGGCGGCGGGGTATCGCCAGCCCTTGCCAGGCGGCAAACCGGCAGGCCAGCGTTTCCAGCCGTCCGAGGCTGCCCAGGGGCTTGGTCAGCCGGGACTGGCGTTCGCGGGCCGCAGACAGGGCCAGGGGATCGGGAAGCGGAACAGGCATGATGGACTCCAGAAAGGGCATGACGATACCGAAAGCCGGCGCCAGCCGCTAACGGTGGCGCTATAATCGCGCCCGCCATCAGGGTGTCTGTGCGCATGGAGCGCCAGATGAAACGGGAAGCCGGTGCAAGACCGGCGCTGCCCCCGCAACGGTAAGGTCTGTCCGACGACAAGCCGCATCATGTCTGCCACTGTTCTCGAACGGGAAGGCGATGCGACGCAAGACCGAGCCCGGAGACCGGCCCTGGGGTATCTGTAGCGGAGTATCGCGGGGAGGCGATACTGACGATGCTGGATGATCCGTCAGTGCCCGGGGCATGCGCCCCGTCTTTCTCGCACTCCTTGTTGCCGTCTTTCAGGAGTGTTGTTCACGTGTCCCAATCTGTTTTCCGTTTTGTGGCCGGCGGCGTGTCGCTGGCCATCGGCTCGGCCTTTGCCGGCGCCCCGGCCACTGAAGTCGCCGAAACCGTGGTCACGGCCACCCGTACGCCCGTGCAGGCCGCCAGTCTGACCCGCGACGTGTCGGTGATCACCCGCGACGATATTGCCAGGGCCGGTCCGACCAGCCTGCCGGAGCTGTTGTCCCGCGAAGCCGGCATCGAATTTGCCAGCAACGGCGGTGACGGCCGCCAGTCCTCGCTGTTCATCCGCGGCACCAACAGCAACCAGTCGGTCGTGCTGATCGACGGCGTGCGCGTGGTGTCGGCCACCACCGGGGCCACGGCGCTGGAACAGATCCCGCTGGAGCAGATCGAGCGCATCGAGATCGTGCGCGGGCCGGTGTCGGGCCTGTACGGTGCCGACGCCATCGGCGGCGTGGTGCAGGTTTTCACCCGCAAGGGCCGGGGCGCACCGGCACCGCACCTGTCGCTGGCCGCCGGCAATGACGGCACCTGGCGCGTGGGCGCCGGCATCGGCGGCGTGGTGGGGGACACCTCGTTTGCCGTTGACGTGACCCATCGCACCACCGACGGCGGTTTTTCGGCGACCAACCGTGACAACTTCAACTACAACCCGGACGAAGACGGCTATCGCAATACTGCCTACAGCGTGCGGGTCAGCCATCTGCTGGCCGAAGGGCACGAAGTCGGCTTCAACGCCTTCCAGGCGTTCGGCCGCGCACAATACGATGCCAACCAGGACCTGACCGGACAGATCAACGACGTCCAGAAAAACCGTGTCCAGGCCAACAGCGTCTACCTGAAAAACCAGCTGACCGAACGCTGGCACAGCACCCTGACCCTGAGCCAGGCGGTGGACCGCTCGGAGAACTTTACCCCGCGCAATCCGTGGGGGCCCGACTATGGCCGCTTCAAGACCACGCAGGACACCCTGACCTGGCAGAACGACCTGGCGCTGGGTGCGGCCGGCCAGCTGACGGCCGGCTACGAGCACCAGAAACAGAAAGTATCCAGCACGCAGGAATTCACGGTCAGCAACCGGCAGAACAATGCCGTGTTTGCCGGCTGGAACGGCGAGTTCGGTGCCAGCCTGCTGAATGCCTCGCTGCGGCATGACAACAACTCGCAGTTCGGTGGCAAGACCACCGGCACGCTGGGCTATGGCTACCGCGTCAACGAAGCCGTCAAGCTGACCGCCAACTGGGGTACGGCCTTCCGCGTACCGACTTTCAACGATCTTTACTGGCCGGACGACGGCAACGGCTATGTCGGCAACCCGGACCTCAAGCCGGAAAGCTCGCGCAATGCCGAGGTGGGGGCCGAGTTCAGCGGAGCGCTGGGCAAGCTCAAGCTGGCCGCGTTTGAAAACCGGGTGGACGACCTGATCAACGGCTACGACTGCAGTGGCGGTTTCCCGTGCACGTCCAGCAACGTCAACAAGGCCACCATCAAGGGCGTGTCGCTGACCGGTTCCACCGTGCTGGCCGGTACGACCCTGCGCGGCAACGTCAACTGGCAGGATCCGCGCGACGACATCACCGACAAGCGCCTGACCTATCGTTCCGAGTGGTACGGCACGCTGGATGTCAGCCGGCCGTTCGACCAGCTGACGCTGGGTTCGACCCTGCGCGTGGCCGGCAGCCGCTACGCTGATTCCGGCAATACCAAGGAGCTGGGCGGCTATGCGCTGGTCGACCTTTACGCCGATTACGCGCTCAATCCGACTACCCGCCTGTTTGCCCGCGTCAACAATGCCTTTGATCGCGATTACACCCAGCTGGCGGGCTACAACACCGCTGGCCGTGAGTGGCTGGTTGGCGTGAACTGGCAGCCCAAGTAAGCCGCAAGCTGTTTGCCGGGCCCGCATGCCGATGCGGGCCCGAGGAGAAATACCATGTTGCACCTGATTACCGGGGGCGCCCGTTCGGGCAAGAGCAGCCATGCCGAGCAGCTGGCGCGGGCGCATGCCGGGCCGATCCATTATCTGGCCACCGCTGCCGTGGGGGACGCGGAAATGGCGCACCGGGTCGTCATGCACCAGGCGCGCCGTCCGGTGCACTGGCGCGTGATCGAGTGCGGTGCCGGCCTGCCGGCCGCACTGGAGGACGCCGCCCGTCCGGACGGGCTGGTGCTGGTCGACTGCCTGACCCTGTGGCTGGTGCATTTCCTGGAGCAGCCGGCGGCTTTCATGGCGGTCCGGCAGACGCTGCTGGACACGCTGGCCGGCGTGCCGGGTGACGTGCTGCTGGTCAGCAACGAAATCGGCTGCGGCGTGGTGCCGCTGGGCGAGGACAACCGCTGGTTCGTCGATGAGCTGGGCCGGCTCAACCAGGATGTCGGCGCCCTTGCCGACCGGGTGACCCTGCTGGTGGCCGGCCAGCCGCTGGCGATCAAGGCAGGCCGGACGTGAAAGGGCGCTGGCTGGCATGGCTGGCGCTGTGGCCGGCACTGGTGCTGGCATCGGTCAGTGCCGTGGACGACACCGGGCAGACCGTGACGCTGGCGCAGCCGGCCCGGCGCATCGTGTCGCTGGCACCGCATGCCACCGAGTCGCTGTACGCCATCGGTGCCGGCACGTTGCTGGTCGGCACCACCGATTTCAGTGACTGGCCGGCCGAAGCGCGCCGCCTGCCGCGGGTGGGTGGCTACGCCGGCGTCAGCGTGGAAAAGGTGCTGGCGCTCCGGCCCGACCTGGTGGTGGGCTGGGCCAGCGGCAATGCGCCGCGCGAGATTGCCCGCCTGCGGGCGCTGGGCGTGCCGGTGTTCCTGTCCGAGCCGTCGTCGCTGGAGCAGGTAGCCAGCTCGTTCGAGCGGCTGGGGGCACTGACGGCCCGCCAGGACGCCGGCCAGCGCGAGGCGGCCGGTTTCCGGCAGGCGGTGGCATCGGCCCGGCAGGCGCATGCCGGGCAGCCGGTGCTGGACGTGTTCGTACAGGTCAGCGAGGTGCCGCTGCTGACGGTCAACGGCCGGCAGTTCCTGTCGGCGCTGCTGGAGGTCTGCGGCGGGCGCAACCTGTTTGCCGGGCTGCCGCAGTTGGTGCCGCAGGTCAGTCCCGAGGCGGTGCTGGCAGCACGGCCGCAGGTGATGCTGGTGCCCGGGCCGGTCAGCCGGCTGGAACGCTGGCGGCGCTGGCCGCAGATTCCGGCCGTGGCCACGGGGCAGCTCCATGGCCTGCCGCAGGACTGGGTCAGCCGGCCGGGGCCGCGGCTGGTCCGGGGGATGGATGCCGTCTGTCAGGCGCTGGACCAGGCACGGGGATCGCGTCCCGGCGCGCCTTCGTAGACGTTTGACCCTGATCGGGCGCCGCGCTACATTCCAATGCATGATAAATGCCGAACTCGAACGTCTGCATGCCACGGTGCAGACCCTTGCCGATCTGTGCGAGCGCCTCGCGGCGGACAAGCGTGAGCTGGCGACCCGGCTGGCCGAGTCCGAAGCGCACAATGCCGCGCTGACGACCCGTCTTGACATGACGCGCACGCGGATCGAGAGCCTGATTGCCCGTCTGCCGGAGGTGAAAGAATGAGCGATACCGTCACCATTTCGGTCGAACTGATGGGGCGCCGCTTCAGTTTTGCCTGCCCGCTGGGCGAGCGCGAGGCGCTGATGGCAGCGGCCCGCCTGCTGGACGAGCGCATGCGCCATATCCGTGACAGCGGCCGCATCGTGGATGCGGAACGCATTGCCATCCTGGCAGCGCTCAACCTCACGCACGATCTTCGTCAGGGTCGTTCGTCACCGCCTGTAGACATCGAGGCGATTGAGCGTAAAATACAAGACATAGAGAACACGGCACAAAGCACCATCTCCTCGTGTTCTGCCAGTTGATTGCTCTTTGAGATACCGGTTTAGTCCCCTGCGGCGTTCGGGATGGCTTAATTTCCCAGAACCAATATTCGATGCAAGGTTGCTGACATTTAGTATGTGGGCGTGTCGTGCTGGCTTGCCAGTGCGCCCGAAACATGCGGTTGGCGACCACCTGAACCGTAAGGTTCGGGATAAGCAGCCGGATCGACGCTTGCGGGGGCAAAATTTCCACCGCCCCTTTTACGGGGCGGTTTTCGTTTCTCCTGCTGCATTTCCCTTCTTCTTTCTCCCGTGTCCGTGAACAGCCCGACCGAACTCAAGCGTGCGCTGCGGCGTGTCTTGCGCCAGCGGCGGCAGGCACTGTCCCCTGCCGAACGGCAACTGGCCGCCCGCCGGGTGGCGGTGCAGGTGCAGCGCTTCCTGCGGCCGGGACGCCGGGTGGCACTGTACATGGCTGCCGGGAGCGAGCTGTCATTGCAACCCCTGCTGCAACGGGCCCGCAAACGGCGCTGCCGCGTGTTTGTGCCGGTGGTGCCCAGACGCGGCCGGCGGCTCGGTTTTGTCGAACTGACAGAAGCCATCCGCTGGCGGGTCAGCCGGCTGGGCATCCGCGAGCCGCTGGGCCGCGGTGTGACGGCCCGGCAGCTGGATCTGGTCTGCCTGCCGCTGGTGGGCTTTGACGATGACGGCTTCCGGCTCGGCCAGGGCGGCGGCTATTACGACACCACGCTGGCACCCCTCGCGAAAGCCGCGCGCCGGCCATGGCTGCTGGGCTGCGCCTTTGCCTGCCAGCGGGTGGATGCCGTGCCGCGCGAGGCGCACGACCAGCCGCTCGACGGCGTGCTGACCGAGGCCGGACGCTGGCCGCGCCAGTGCTGATCCCTTTTGCATTGTCGGGTCGGACGTAGGCACAATGCCGCCTTTGGTCCGGTTGCCGAGCGTGTGTCATGCCTGATGTTTCCCTGTTGTTGCCACTGGCCGGTATTGGCGTAGTGGCCGGTTTTCTGGCCGGTTTGCTGGGGGTGGGCGGCGGGCTCATCATCGTGCCGGCCATGGTATGGGTGCTGGAGGCCGCCGGCGTGACGCATCAGGTCCAGCACCTGGCGCTGGGTACGTCGCTGGCGGTCATGGTGTTCACCAGCTTTGCCAGCGTGCGTGCACACCATGCACGCGGCGCCGTGGACTGGAGCATCGTGAAGCGCATGGCGCCGGCGATGATCGTCGGCATGCTGGTCGGCTCGCAGATTGCCGGTTGGATTCCCAGCCATGACCTCAAATGGTTCTTCGTCGTTTATGCCTACGTGATCGCGTTGCAGATGCTGGCGGACAAAAAACCGCAGGGCGGCCGGCCCTTGCCGGGGCCGCTGGGCCTGTGGAGCAGCGGCGGCGTGATCGGGGTGATTTCCAGTTTCGTCGGCATCGGCGGCGGTTCGATGAGCGTGCCGTTCATGAGCTGGTGCAACGTGCCGATGCCGCGCGCCATTGCCACCAGCGCCGCGCTGGGCTGGCCGATTGCCGTGGCCGGTGCCGTCGGTTACGTCATCAGCGGCTGGCATGCTCCCGACCTGCCGCCGGGCGCCGTGGGCTTTGTCTACCTGCCCGGCCTGCTCGCCCTGAGTGTGGTCACGGTCCTGGTGGCACCGCAGGGCGCCAGGCTGGCGCACCGGCTGCCGGTGTCGCGCCTGAAAAAAGTGTTTGCCGGACTGATGGCGGTGATGGCCACGCAGATGCTGTGGACACTGGTGCGCTGAATTCATGCGGAGCCTGATCCTGGCGGTGCAGTTCCTGACCCGCCTGCCGACGCCGCAGTTGCGCACGTTTGATCCGGCCTGGCTGGCCGGTGCCATCCGCTGGTTTGCCGTGGTGGGCCTGCTGGTCGGTGCGCTGGTGGCCGCCCTGGGCTGGCTGGGTGCCTGGCTGGACCCGTGGCTGGCTGCCCTGCTGATGCTGGTGACGTGGGTATGGGTGACGGGCGGGCTGCATCTGGACGGTCTTGGTGATCTGGCCGACGGCCTCGGTGCGGCACACCGCGATCCCGAGCGCTTTCTGGCCGTCCTGAAAGATCCGCACACCGGCAGCTTTGCCGTGATCACGCTGGCGCTGCAACTATTGGCCAAGCTGGTGCTGCTGATGCTGGCCGTGCGCCACGGCGTGGGCTGGAGTGCGCTGGTGTTGCTACCGGCGTGGGCGAGGCTGGGCGCCGTATGGTGGACGACCTTGCCGGCCCTGTCGGCCGGCGGCCACGCTGAACGCTTTGCCTGGCGGCATGACTGGCCGGCATTCTGGCTGTCGTGGTTGCTGCTGGCGGCCCTGTCGGCCTGGCTGGCGCCGGTGCTGTTGCTGGCGCCGGTGCTGTGGTGGGGCTGGCGGCGCTTTCTGTGGCGGCGGCTGGGCGGCATGAGCGGCGACTGTCTGGGTGCCGGTATCGAACTGACTGAAACCGGGCTGCTGTTGCTGGCCGTTCTGGCGACCCGCCTGCCACTGGCCTGACCGGCACCGGCCAGGTGCAGTCCGCCTGAGCCTGATGATGGCTTGTGATGGTTTGGCGTGCCGCGACCCGCCTGTCTGCTGCATGGCGCAGCAGGGATGCCGGGCACAGGCGGAATCTCTGGCCGAGGCATGCTGCCGGTGTGCTGGCGTCGCGCCGGCTGCCGGGTCCGTGCCGGGATTCCGGGTACGCCTGTCCGTTGATGCCGGCCTGCAAGGGCTGGATGGCCGCAGGGCCAGGAGCGGTGTGTACAAACCTGGCCGGGCGGAAGGGGGGCGCCAGGAATTTTGTTTCCCGGACGTGCCGTGTGCGTGCCAGGCTGGATCATCCTTTCCTGCACGGAGTCCGGCCCATGACTGCTCCCAACCTTGCTGACCTGATTGCCCTCCTGAACCAGCTGTACCAGCGTGGCCAACCGGATGCACCGGTCCTGTTCTGCGTGCAGTCCGGTTCACGCCAGACGCCGCTCCTGCTGGAGCGGGTGGCGCTGGAATGGGGTGCCGGCGGTGGCCGTGAAACGGTCCGGCTGACCTTTTCGCCCCCTGCCGTCACTACAGACGATGCAGCCGGCCCGGAAGACTGGGTGGTGTAGCCGTACCCGGCGCGCTGTCAGTCGCGGTGGTTACGGGCGGCATGCAGGGCGTGCCGGTGGTCGTTTTCGGCCAGCCGCAGGGCTTCGGCCTGCGCCGCTTCTTCGGTGTCGAACGGGCCGGCGACAGGCTGCCGCGGAGGCTGTTCGTTGAGGACGTACCAGCGCGGCAGTTCGCCGAGCGACATTTTTTCGATGACATAGCCTCGCATGATGCGGCTCCGGTCGTGTGACTCCCTGTGACATAGGGGCCGGGCCGGAGCGGCTCAAGCCGCCGGTGTCGTCCGGCTGACCGGCGGTCTGTCTGCCGGGTCAGGCGTCGGCGTAGTCGACCACCAGCGGGGCGTGGTCAGAGAACTTGGTGTCCTTGTAGACAAACGCCGACTGTGCGCGGGCGGCAAGGCCGGCAGTGGCGATCTGGTAATCGATGCGCCAGCCGACATCCTTGGCATAAGCTTGGCCGCGCTGCGACCACCAGGTGTAGCCGGGTGCTTCCGGGTAGAGCTGCCGCCAGACATCACTCCAGCCTTCGGCAAGGCGTGCACCGATCCAGGCGCGCTCTTCCGGCAGGAAGCCGGAGTTTTTCAGGTTGCCTTTCCAGTTTTTCAGGTCGATTTCGTTGTGGGCAATGTTCCAGTCGCCGCACAGCACGATGTCGCGGCCTTCGGCACGCAGGGCGTCGAGATGCGGCAGGAAGGCGTCCATGAAGCGGAATTTTACCGCTTGGCGTTCTTCCGAGCTGGAGCCCGAAGGCAGGTAGAGCGAGATGACCGACAGGGTGCCGAAATCGGCGCGCAGGTAGCGGCCCTCGCTGTCGATCCAGTCGATGCCGAGTCCCTCCACCACCCGGTCGGGCTCGCGGCGAGCATAAAGGCCGACCCCGCTGTAGCCCTTTTTCTCGGCACAGTGGAAGGCGGCAAACGGAAAACCGGCCGGGGTGCGGTGTTCCGGCTTGAGGTCGGCGAGCTGGGCCTTGAGTTCCTGTACGCACACCACGTCGGCGCCGGTGGTGGCGAGCCAGTCGAAAAAGCCCTTCTGGGTGGCGGAACGGATGCCGTTGAGGTTGGCGCTGACAATGCGGGTCAAGAGGTGGTTCTCCGGTGGGAAGCCTGCGGCCAGGCGGCCGGGCGGGCATGCTATCCTTCGCGCCGTTTTGCACAAGGATTGGGATCATGAGCGATTTTCGTCAGGATTTTATTCGCTTTGCCGTCGAAGAGCAGGTGCTGCGTTTTGGTGAGTTCGTGACCAAGGCCGGTCGCCCGAGCCCGTATTTCTTCAATGCCGGCCTCTTCAATCACGGCGCCAGCCTGCTGTCGCTGGCGCGTTTTTACGCCCGCTCGATCAGCGAGAGCGGCATTGCGTTCGACATGCTGTTCGGCCCGGCCTACAAGGGCATCGTGCTGGCCGGTGCCACGGCGATGATGCTGGCCGAGCAGGGCCGCGACGTGCCGTTTGCCTTCAACCGCAAGGAGGCCAAGGACCACGGCGAGGGCGGCACCCTGATCGGGGCACCGCTCAAGGGCCGGGTGCTGATCATCGATGACGTGATTTCCGCCGGCACGTCGGTGCGCGAATCGGTCGAGATCATCCGTGCCAACGGCGCCGAGCCGGCCGGGGTGGCGATTGCGCTCGACCGCATGGAGCGTGGCCAGGGCGAGCTGTCGGCGACCCAGGAAGTGGCGCAGAAATTCGGCCTGCCGGTGGTGGCGATTGCCTCGCTGGACGATCTCTTGGGCTTTCTGGCCGGCAGCCCGGATCTGGCTGACAACCTTACCCGCGTCGAGGCCTACCGCGCGCAGTACGGCGTTCGCTGAACACCGGTATTCGGGTGCGTCGGCGGCAGTCGCCGGCCGGCTGCCGGACCGGAAAGGCCACCTCTGAAAAACCCGGCTGACAGCCGGGGAACGTACCCGCTAGGATGGCGGCACTTTATGCTGAAGGAGTGGTTCCATGCAGACTTTTGACGCCATCCGTACCCGCCGTGCGGTCAAGCATTTTGACCCGGCCCATCGCCTGACTGCTGCCGAGGAGCAGACGCTGTTCGAGCTGGCGCTGACCGCGCCGAGTGCCTTCAACCTGCAGCACGGCCGGCTGGTGAAGGTGGATGATCCGGCCCTGCGCCAGTCGATCCGCGAAGTGGCCTGGAACCAGGCGCAGGTGACCGATGCCTCGCTGCTCCTGGTGTTGACCGCCGATCTGGCCAGCTGGCGCAAGCATGCCGGCCGGATCTGGCAGGAAGCGCCGGGACCGGTACAGGATTTCATGACCGGTGCCATCGATGCCTATTACCGCGACAAGCCGTTGGTGCAGCGTGACGAAACCATGCGCAGCGGCGGCATTCTGGCGCAGACCCTGATGCTGGCGGCACGGGCCATGGGCTACGATTCCTGCCCGATGGACGGTTTTGATTTTGACGCCGTGGCGCGTCTGGTCAACCTGCCGGACGATCATGTGATCGTGATGATGGTGGCGATCGGCAAGGCACTGGAGCCCGCCCGCCCGCGCATCGGCAAGTTGCCGGTGGACGAAGTGGTGGTCCGTAACCGCTTCTGACAGCGGCCCGTCCGTCCGGCGCCACCCTCTATGGATGAAAGCGGAAAAACCGCAGTTTTTCTTGCTGGAGTCTTGTGTGCGACGCCGGTTTTGCGTATTATCCCTCTCCTCGCAACCGGTTTCGCCGGTTGCATGTTCCTCGATAGCTCAGTCGGTAGAGCGCCGGACTGTTAATCCGTAGGTCCCTGGTTCGAGCCCAGGTCGAGGAGCCATCCAAAGCGGGAATAGCTCAGTTGGTAGAGCGCAACCTTGCCAAGGTTGAGGTCGCGAGTTCGAGCCTCGTTTCCCGCTCCAGTTTCGCCCGGATGCCCATGTAGCTCAGGGGTAGAGCACTCCCTTGGTAAGGGAGAGGTCGGCAGTTCAATTCTGCCCATGGGCACCATAAGCATCCGTCGCACAGCACATCAGCCTTCCGGCTGATTTTTTTTGTCCGTTTTCCGGCCTGCATGCAAAAAAACGCCGCCCGCATCAGCGGACGGCGTGTCTGCCCGGCGGATCAGCCCTTGCGGTTGATTGCCTTGCTGCCGATGTCGCGGCGCATCTGCTTGCCGGCAAAGCGGATCTGGTCGGCGACGGCATACGCCTTGTTCTGCGCCATTTTCACGCTGTCACCGAGGCCGACGGCACACAGCACGCGCCCGCCGCTGGTGACCAGCTCGCCGGCCGTATTGAAGGTCGTGCCGGCGTGGAAGGTGACGCTGTCGTCGGTTGCGGCCGGAATGCCGGTGATCACGTCGCCCTTGCGCGGGGTCTCCGGATAGTTTTCGGCCGCCAGCACCACGCCGAGCGCTACCCGGCGGTCCCATTCGGCTTCGACCTGGTCCAGTTTCCCGTCAATGCCGGCTTCCAGCAGCACGGTGAAGTCCGACTTCAGGCGTGCCATGATCGGCTGGGTTTCCGGATCGCCGAAGCGGCAGTTGAACTCGATGGTGAACGGATTGCCGGCCTTGTCGATCATCAGCCCGGCGTACAGGAAGCCGGTATAGGCGTGGCCGTCCTTCTTCATGCCGGCTACCGTCGGCAGGATGATGTCGCGCATCACCCGCGCGTGCACCTGCGGCGTTACCACCGGTGCCGGGCTGTAGGCACCCATGCCGCCGGTGTTGGGGCCTTCGTCGTTGTCCTTCAGGCGCTTGTGGTCCTGGCTGGTCGCCATCGCCAGCACATGGTCGCCGTCGACCATCACGATGAAGCTGGCTTCTTCACCCTCAAGGAAATCCTCGATCACCACGCGGGCGCCGGCTGCTCCCATCTTGTTGCCGACCAGCATGTCGTCGATCGCGGCGTGGGCTTCGGCCAGCGTCATGGCCACCACCACGCCCTTGCCGGCTGCGAGGCCGTCGGCCTTGATCACGATCGGGGCACCCTTGCCGTCCACGTAGGCACGGGCAGCAGCGGCATCGGTAAAGGTCTGGTAGCCGGCGGTCGGGATGCCGTGGCGCTGCATGAAGGCCTTGGCAAAGTCCTTCGAGCTTTCCAGCTGGGCGCAGTGCCGGGTCGGACCGAAAATGCGCAGGCCGGCGTCACGGAAGGCATCGACGATGCCGGCGGCCAGCGGCGCTTCCGGGCCGACCACGGTGAACTCGACCTTTTCGGCGTGGGCAAACTCGATCAGGGCCGGAATGTCGGTCAGGCCGACGTTTTCCAGGTCCGGGTCCAGCGCGGTGCCGGCATTGCCGGGGGCGACGAACACTTTCTGGATGCGCGGCGAGCGGGCGATGCGCCAGGCGAGCGCATGTTCGCGGCCGCCGGAACCAATAACCAGTACTTTCATGTGCAATGCTCCAAGGAATCTGTCTGTTGCCGCAGGGGCGGCCTGTTGCGGGTCTGGGGGTTACAACTGCCAGCGCAACCAGCCGAACAGCACGTTGCCGTTGTTGTGACCACCGGGAATGTACGTGGCCTGCAAGGCCAGACGCCGGTACTCGACCGATACCAGGGGCAGGATGGCCGGGAACGGAATGTAGCTGTAGTCCGAGCGGGCGGTGACGCCGACCGTGAAACCGGCGCCCAGCCGCACGTCGTCGGCGGGTCGCCAGATCTTCTGCCAGGCATAGCCGGCAAAGGGTTCAACCTTGTCATGCGAGTCGAGGAAGAACATCGCGTACAGCGCATGCCAGTTGCCGTCGCTGTCGTAGCGGTAGCGGCCCAGCCCCAGTCCCCAGGGGTGTTCGTTGTATTCGTCGATCTTGTCCCGGTCGTAAAACGCCCGGTTGTGCCAGGTGATGGCGGGCAGGTACAGCTCGTAGCGGTCCGAGCGCCAGGTGGTTTCGACATTGTCCCAACTGCGTTGCCAGAAGCCGGAGGTTGCGGGTCTGGCCGGTGCCTCCGGGGTGGCGGGTGTTTCGTCTGCAGCCGCTACGGCTTCACCGGCCCGCGCGGGCAGGTTGCCCAGTACCAGCAGGCTGGCAGTCAGCCAGCAAACCATCTGTTTCATCAGAAACTCCGCAGGCAGTCAGGAAAGGAGCCGGCCGGCAGGCCGGCTCCGTGTTGCCAGGCCGGTTTAGTGGCGGAAGTGGCGGTTGCCGGTGAACACCATGGCAATGCCGTGTTCGTCGGCAGCCTTGATCACTTCTTCGTCGCGCATCGAGCCGCCCGGCTGGATGATGGCGCTGATGCCCTGTTCGGCGATCACGTCCACGCCGTCACGGAACGGGAAGAAGGCATCCGAAGCGGCAACGGCGTTTTTCAGCGACAGGCCGGCATCCTGCGCCTTGCGGGCCGCGATGCGGGTCGAGTCGACACGGCTCATCTGGCCGGCGCCGATGCCGGCAGTCTGGCCGCCTGCCGCAAACACGATGGCGTTGGACTTGACGAACTTGGCCACGCGCCAGGCAAACAGCAGGTCAGCCAGCTGCTGCCGGGTCGGCTGGGCCTTGGTGACGACCTTGAGTTCGTCGAGGGTGACGTTCTTGATGTCCGGGGTCTGCACCAGGAGGCCGCCGCCGACGCGCTTGAGTTCGAAGCGGTTGGCACCGGCTTCGACCGGCACTTCCAGCACGCGTACGTTTTTCTTGGCGGCGATCAGGGCCTTGGCGTCATCGGTAAAGGCCGGGGCGATCAGCACTTCGAGGAACTGGGCGCTGACGGCTTCGACGGTGGCCGCATCCACTTCGCGGTTGAAGGCGATGATGCCGCCAAAGGCGCTGGTGGTGTCGGTAGCAAAGGCCAGCTTGTAGGCCGACAGCGGATCGGCTGCCACGGCCACGCCGCACGGGTTGGCGTGCTTGACGATGACGCAGGCCGGGTCGTCAAAGGTCTTGACGGCTTCCCAGGCGGCATCGGAGTCGGCGATGTTGTTGTAGCTGAGTTCCTTGCCCTGCAACTGGCGGTAGTGTGCCAGCGTGCCCGGAGCCGGGTCGAGGTCGCGGTAGAAGGCGGCCGACTGGTGCGGGTTTTCGCCGTAGCGCATGTCCTGCACCTTGACGACCTGCAGGTTGAGGCGGGTCGGGAACAGGGTGCGGACCGGTTCGCCGGCCAGGCCCTGGTCGGCCTGCACGGCAGTCAGGTAGTTGCTGATGGCACCGTCGTAGGCGGCAGTGTGGGTGAAGGCCTTGCGCGACAGGTCAAAGCGGGTGGCGCGCGACAGGGCGCCGGCATTGGCACCCATTTCTTCCAGCAGGGCCGGGTAGTCGGCGGCATCGGTGACGATGGCGACGTGGGCCCAGTTCTTGGCTGCCGAGCGCACCATGGTCGGGCCGCCGATGTCGATGTTCTCGATCGCGTCTTCCAGCGCACAGCCTTCCTTGGCGATGGTGGCTTCGAACGGATACAGGTTCACGCACACCAGATCGATGTTGCCGATGCCGTGCTCGGCCATCTTGGCGACGTGTTCCGGCAGGTCGCGGCGGCCGAGGATGCCGCCGTGGATTTTCGGATGCAGCGTCTTGACGCGGCCGTCGAGCATTTCCGGAAAGCCGGTGTAGTCGGCGACTTCGATCACCGGCACGTTGTTGTCGGCCAGCAGTTTGGCGGTGCCGCCGGTGGAGAGGATCTCGACGCCGTGGGCAGCGAGGCCGCGGGCGAATTCGAGGATGCCGGTCTTGTCGGAAACGCTGATCAGCGCGCGTTCGATCTTGGTCATGACAGGGCTTTCGGTCGGTTCTTCAGGGTCGGAAACAGCCGCGACGGGCAGACGGCCATGTCACGGCATGCGACACGGCCGGGGCACCGTGCTACAGCAACTGGTAAAGCTTCATTTTCTTGCGCAGGGTGTTGCGGTTCAGTCCCAGCACTTCGGCGGCCCGGGTCTGGTTGCCGCCGGCGTAGTCGAGCACGATTTCCAGCAACGGTTTTTCCACCCGCGCCAGCACCATGTCGTAGACAGCGGCCGGCGCTTCGCCGTCGAGGTCGTGGAAATACTGTGTCATAGCCTGGCGGATGGAATCGGCAATATGGTCGTGACCGGGTGTGCTCATGGTTGGATGTCCACGTCCGGCAGGTTGCCGGCGTTGTAGTCAAGACGCTCGCTCTGGCCGGCGAGCTGGTCGAAATAACGGGCAACGGCGGCGCGTTGGGCGGCCGTGCTGTCAAGCTGGTACATCGCCTGCCGGAAGGCGTTGGCATCAAAGAGGCCGTGGGTGTACCAGGCAATGTGCTTGCGGGCGACGCGGCAGCCGAGGTATTCGCCGTAGAAGCCGTACAGGTCGTCGAGGTGCTCCAGCAGCACGGCGCTGATCTCGCTGACGCGCGGCGGCGGCAGGTGCTCGCCGGTGGCGAGGAAGTGCTGGATGTCGCGGAACAGCCACGGCCGGCCCTGTGCGGCGCGGCCGATCATGATGGCGTCGGCGCCGGTGTAGTCGAGCACGTGGCGGGCTTTTTCCGGGCTGTCGATGTCGCCGTTGGCGATTACCGGAATGCGGACGGCCGCCTTGACCGCCCGGATGGTGTCGTACTCGGCTTCGCCCAGGTATTTGTCTTCGCGGGTGCGGCCGTGCAGGGCCAGGGCAGCGATGCCGCTTTCCTCGGCCAGCCGGGCCACTGCCAGGGCGTTGCGGTGTTCGCGGCTCCAGCCGGTGCGGGTTTTCAGCGTCACCGGCACGTCGACCGCGCGCACCACGGCTTCGAGGATGCGCGCGACCAGCGGTTCGTCCTTCAGGAGTGCGCTGCCGGCCGCGACGTTGCAGACCTTCTTGGCCGGGCAGCCCATGTTGATGTCGATGATCTGGGCGCCGTAGTCAACGTTGCGACGGGCCGCATCGGCCATTTCCTGCGGGTCGGCCCCGGCGATCTGTACCGAGACCGGGCCGGGCTCGCCGGTGTGGTCGGCGCGCTTGAGGGTCTTGCGGCTGGTGGCCAGCGCCGTGTTGGACGCGATCATTTCGCTTACCGCCAGTCCGGCGCCGAAGCGGCGGCACAGCATGCGGAACGGCCGGTCGGTGACTCCCGCCATGGGAGCGACAACCAGACGGTTGGCAAGCGTGTACGGGCCGATCTGCATCTGCGTAAAAAATAGGCGGCAAGGGAGGAAAGGGGCGCCATTGTAATGGCTTTTGTGCCGGTCGGTACACTTTTTTGCCTAAAATTTGGGCAGCGCTCATCGGTCAGGCCGATGAGCAATTTCCCACGCTTCTGGCATACTCGCCACCATGAAAACGCTCTGTACAGTTCTGATGACTTTGGGCCTCGCCGGCTGTGCCAGCGTCGGGGTGTTCTCGCCGCATGCCCGTACCGATGAAGGCTATCTGTACGAAACGCAGGTCGAACCGCTGGCCGGCAACGACGCCCGCCTGACCGTATGGGCACCGCTGGGGCTGGGGCAGGAACAGCTGGGTCCGGCCCTGCAAAAGCTGGCCCGTGACGAAGCGGCACGGCGTGGCTGCACCAGCTGGACCACCGGCAACCAGGTAGGCGGGCTTTACAACACGCTGTGGCGTGCCCGGCGCTACGTGGCGGCCGACCTGCGCTGCACCATCATCCTGCCGCCTCCGCCAGTGCCGATCCTGCCCCTGCCGGAGGTGGTGGTGACCGAACCGCTGCCGGTGGTCGTGACGCCGGCTCCGGCGGCCAAGGCGGTGAAGCCGGCCACCAAAACGGTCAGGAAAAAGCCGGTGCGCAAGAAAAAGGCACCGGCCTGCGTGTGTCCGCCGCCCGCCCGGACCGGCAAGTAAGCCCGGTCCGCCGGCGCGGCAGCATCATGAAGAGGGTGAAGTCAGCCTGTAAGCCGGGTTCTGTGTTCGGGTGTTGCCACCTCAGACAGCCATTCCTCTAGGCGCACGGTTACCCGTGCGCTCCAGCAACCTACCCGGGGACGACGCGAGCCACGTCAATGCCCCCTGTTTGGTCTTGCTCCGGATGGGGTTTAGCCTGCCGTCCGTGTTGCCACGTCCGCGGTGCGCTCTTACCGCGCCGGGTTTGCACCCGGCGGCTCCGTGAAGGAGTCCACCTTTTCACCCTTGCCTGTGCCGGGTTGCCCCGGCCATCGGCGGTTCTGCTCTCTGTTCCACTTTCCGTCGCCTCGCGACGCCCGGCCGTTAGCCGGCATCCTGCTCTGCGGAGCCCGGACTTTCCTCCCCCCGCAAGCGGGCGGCGGCTGTCCGGCTGACTTCGGCGCGCATTCTAGCCGATTCCGGGGCCGGCAGCCGGGATTGTTGCCGCTGCTGCAATGCGGTAAACAGGTGTCATCGCTTTTTGCCGGCCTGCTGCCATGACCGCCCTGACCCTGCATCCCCTGCGGAACACGCTCAATGACGAGGTGCACGCCCGTCCGTCGCTGCCGGTCAATACCCCGGCGCGCATCACTTCGCTGGCCTTCGTGTTTGACCTCGATGCGGCCGACAGCCAGCGCGCGGCACTGGAACAGCTGGCGACCCGGCTTGGCATGGCGCCACCGCCGGCCGGTGCCGTGCAGTATGTCGGCCGTGCCGGCGGCATGACCGTGCGCTGGTCGCTGCATACCGAATTCGTGCGCTACACCTTTGGCATCGAGGGCAGCGGTGGCGAGCCGTTTGTGCAGAATGCCCTGACCGGCATTCCGGACGACTGGCTGGCCTCGGTGCCCGGCCGCATGCTGGCCGGTGTGCACGCACTGGTGGTGGGCGAAGCCGAAGCGCCCAGCCTCAATGACATGGCACGTGGCTGGTTTGCCGGCCACGACCTGATCGGTGCCGGCATCGCCGACGGGGCCGCCACGGCCCTGACCGACCTGCGCCTGCACGACGACGCCTACGCTGGCTGCGGCTTTGTCCGTTACGTGGTGCTCAACCGCCAGCTCAATCCGCGCCAGATGGGGCGCATGCTCGGCCGGCTGTTCGAGATCGAGTGCTACCGCATGCTGGCCCTGCTGGCGCTGCCGGTGGCCAAGCAGCAGATGCGTGAACTCGACGAGGTCAGCCTGCGGCTGAGTTCCGCCACCCGCGAACTGCTGGCGCCGACGGCCGGTGGCGACCTGCTGGCCGAACTGACCTGTCTGGCCGGCCGGCTGGAGGACGCCGTCAGCACCAGCCAGTACCGTTTTTCCGCCGCCCGCGCCTATTACCAGCTGGTGGAGCGCCGCATCGGTGAACTGCGCGAAGTACGGCTCGCCGGCCTGCAACCGTTCCGCGAATTCATGGAGCGGCGGCTGGCACCGGCCATGCAGACCTGCGACACCGTGATGGGGCGGCAGGAGCGGCTGTCGGCGCGCCTGCAACGGGCGACGGCGCTGATGCGCACCCGCATCGAGGTGGAGCTGCAACAGCAGAACCGCGAGCTGTTGCAGTCGATGGACCGGCGCGCCGCCCTGCAGCTGCGGTTGCAGGAAACCGTCGAAGGACTGTCGGTCGGGGTGCTGACCTACTACGCCGTCGGCCTGTTCGGCTACGTGGCCAAAGCGCTCAAGGTGCTGGGCGTGCCGCTGAATGCCGAACTGGCCACCGGACTGGCCATCGTGCCGATCGGCGGTGCGGTCTGGTGGGGCGTGCAGCGGGCCAAGCGGCATCTGGGGCACGGATGAGGCCGGAACATTCTGCTGGATTCTCCATGTGAAAAAGCCATTCATCCTGCGCAAGCCTGCACGGGCGGGGCGGCTGTCCAGCCGGACCATGACCGGCAGGCCGGGGCGCGCAGGGACGAAGGCCAGTGATAACATCTCGGTTATCCAAGCCTGACTGATGCCGG
>RRZT011803644.1_pt1 | contig 21000 bp, 19 predicted proteins | sample 2165551 | NCBI WGS metagenome assembly RRZT01 (sample SAMN10456910, study PRJNA506462) | wastewater metagenome | biome: wastewater; feature: sludge; material: wastewater sludge; isolation source: wastewater sludge with Escherichia coli K12::gfp cells carrying plasmid... | place: USA: Moscow, Idaho... | reverse complement strand
TCGCAACGCCACCCACCAGATCAAGAAGATGTCCACGAAGCAACTGATGGAGCTGCGTGAACGGCTGCACCTCGAAGACGAGATCCCCGAGGCTGCGCTCCGCGACGGTGCCGACCCGCCGTACCTCCGCCCGGCCGAGGATTCGCCCGAGTACCGCTACCTGCTGGCTCGTCGAACCGCCCTCGACGGTTCGCTCCCCCGCCGGACCACCGAGGTGAAGCGCCCCCTCACGCTGCCGGCGGACGGGCCCTTCGAGGAGTTGGCGTCAGGCTCGGGTTCCCAGGCGGTGTCGACCACCATGGCCTTCACCCGGCTGCTGCGGAACCTGCTCCGCGACGAGAGCTTCGGGCCCCGAGTCGTGCCGATCATCCCCGACGAGGCCCGCACCTTCGGCATGGACGCCCTGTTCCGCGAGTTCAAGATCTATGCCTCGCAGGGCCAGCTGTACGACCCGGTCGACGCCAACCTCCTCCTGTCCTACGCCGAGGCTCGCACGGGCCAGATCCTCGAGGAGGGCATCACCGAGGCCGGCTGTGCGGCGAGCTTCACCGCTGCGGGCACCGCCTACGCCACCCGGGGCGTGCCCATGGTCCCGTTCTTCACCTTCTACTCGATGTTCGGGTTCCAGCGGGTGGGCGATCTGCTCTGGGCCGCTGCCGATGCCCGTACCCGAGGCTTCCTCATGGCCGCGACCGCCGGTCGCACCACCCTGCTCGGTGAGGGGCTCCAGCACCAGGACGGCCACAGCCTCTTGCTCGCGTCCACGGTCCCGACGTGTCGGGCCTACGACCCCGCCTTCGCCTACGAGATGGGGGTCATCATCCGCGAGGGCATCCGTGCGATGTACGAGCGCAACGAGGACGTCTACTACTACCTCACCCTCTACAACGAGAACTACGAGATGCCCGCAGCGCCCGACGGGGTCACCGACGGGCTGCTGGCCGGCCTCTACCGCTGGGCCCCCGCACCCGAGGGCCTCCCCGACGGAGCACCGTCGGCCAGCATCGTGTTCTCGGGCACGGCTCACCGGGCTGCACGCGACGCGCAGCGGGAGCTGGCGGAGCACCACGGGGTCGCCGCCGACCTCTGGAGCGCCACGTCGTACAAGGCCCTGCGGGAGGAGGCCATGTCCGTGGAGCGCTGGAACCGGCTGCACCCCGGGGCCGAACCGCGCACGCCCTACGTGTCCCGCGTGCTCGCCGAAGGCGCCGGGCCCGTCGTCGCGGTGAGCGATTTCATGCGGGCCGTGCCCGACCAGGTGGCCCGCTGGGTGCCCCGCCCCTACTGCTCCCTCGGCACCGACGGGTTCGGTCGCAGCGACACCCGCGAGCAGTTGCGCCGCTTCTTCGAGGTCGACGTCGGCCACGTGGTGGTTGCCGTGCTGTCCGAGCTGGCCAACGGCGGCGCCATCCCCGCCGACACCGTCTCCGAGGCCGTCCGGCACTACGACATCGACCCCGACGGCGTCGAGCCCTGGAGCGGTTGAGCACGGAGACGCCGGGATAGGGTCTGGCCCCACGGAGCTCGGCCCCGGCGAGACGCCGGCGGCCGACCCTGTTCCCGCCGACGACACCGACGCCGAGGTGACCACGTGAGCACCGCCTTGACCCCCATCACCGGCGACCGCGACGCCGACGAGTTGCTCAGCGAGGAGCCGTTGGCACTGCTCATCGGCATGCTGCTCGACCAGCAGGTGCCGATGGAGTGGGCCTTCAAGTCGCCGCTACGACTCAAGGAGCGCCTGGGCGGCGGACCGCTCGACGCCGCCGCGATCGCGGCGATGAGCCCAGAGGCGGTCGAGGCCGTGTTCAAGGAGAAGCCCGCACTGCACCGCTTCCCCGGCTCGATGGCCCGCCGGACCCACGACCTGTGCCGCACGCTGGTCGAGGACTACGACAGCGACGCGTCGGTCGTGTGGACCGGGGCCGCCGACGCCGCCGACCTCTGGCAGCGCCTCCGGGGCCTCCCGGGCTTCGGCGAGGAGAAGGCCCAGATCTTCCTGGCCCTCCTGGGCAAGCGCGTCGGCGTCGCCCCCGCGGGGTGGGAGGAGTTCGCCGGGCCCTTCTCCGACGACGAGCCCCGATCAGTGGCCGACATCGACTCCCCCGAGGCCTTCGACCGGGTTCGGGCCTGGAAGAAGGCCAAGAAGGCCGCCGGCAAGTCCAAGCGCGACTGAGTCGACGCCCGCCGGCCGCGCCGTCACCCCGAGATCGGCAACGGCGCCGGGAAGGCGTGCTTCTGACGGTCCAGCCACCCGAGGAGCACCGCCACCGCACGCGGGTCGTGACGCAGTTGGTGGCCGGCGCCCGCCACGAAGCGCAATTCCGCTCCACCGTGGGCGTCGGCCAGGAGACGGGCGTCGAAGTCGGGGACGACCTCGTCCTGTGAGCCATGCATGACGAGCAGGGGTCGCGGAGCGAGGCGCGCCGCCGCCTCCAGGGGTCGGATCTCGCGGAGTTGCCTGGACCAGACGTCCATCGACTCGGGCCAGTCGGGATCGTCGATGACCCCGACCTCTCGGGCGTGGGCGAGCAAGCGGGCCGGGCGACGGGCCCAATCGTCGAAGTCCGCGGGCGCGGCGATGGACGCGACCCCGGCGATGCGCGGGTCCTCGGCGCCGGCGCAAACACCGAGCGCCCCGCCCGTGCCGAAGCCGGCGCACCACGCACGGCTCGCCCCCTGGACGTCGAGCAGGTGGTCGATCGCGGCGTGGAGGTCGTCCAGCCAGCCCTGGAGGGAGAACTGCCCCTCGGAGGGCCGACAGCCCCGCAGGTTGAACGCCAGCACCACCCAGCCCAGCTCGGTGGCGATGCGGTCCGCGAGTTGCGGGTAGGTGTGCGCCGACTTCGGACCCCCGCCGGCGCCGGAGGGAAAGCCGTGCAGCAACGCCAGGCCGGGCAGCCCGGGACCGTCCCCGGTCGCCGGACGCGCCAAGTGCGCGGCCAGCTCGAGCTCGCCGGACCGGAAGCGGTGATCCACCGATCAGGCCGGCCGGTACCCGCGGTTGCGCGCCTCGGCCAAGGTGTCGGGTCCGAAGCAGAGGAAGGTCTCGGCGGCCATGAGCTCGGCGATCACCTCGGGGTCGGTGGCCTCGTCGTCGAGGTCGTACACCAGCTGGGTGCGCTTGTCGCCGAGCCAGCGGTTGTGCTCGAAGCGGGTGGGTCGATCCATGGGCCCATCGTACGAGCGCGCCCCGGGGCGACGCGAAACCGACCACCCGTGACCCACCCGCGCCTTCGCCCGAACGCGAGACGAGGGGAGGGCCGAAGCCCTCCCCTCGTCGAGTTGTTGCCGGAAGTTCCAGCTCGGTGTTTCGTACCCGGCCTCGGAGTGAGGCCTTGGGTGTCGGACGGGACCAGTTCCGACCACCGATGCCGGCGGTGCTGGCTTGGATTCGCCTGCCGGTCCAGCAAGCCGTCTAGCGGCCAGCCACCTCCGAAGTCCCAGAACTCATGTGACTGCTCAGTTGGACCACCTCCTTTCCTCGGTCCGACCAGTCAAGCACCTTCGCGGCCGTCCGCCACGTCATTTCCGGGGGGTTTTTCCTCGTCGCCCGCCGACGGGTCCTCGACCGGATCCTCGACCGCCGCCGGGTCCGGCACGCGGGTGCCGATGATGCCGATGTCCTCGAGGTAGCGCAGGTGGGCCTCGAGCACCTCGGCCACCTGCTCGGGCGTCACCTTCCAGTCGGCCCGGTCGGCCCGCTCGAGCAGGTAGGCCAGGGTCTGGTCGTCGGCCACCACGATGAGGCCCGAGCCGGTGGCGTAGCGCACGCCGTCGAGCAGATCGTTGGCGTTCAGGTAGTCCAGGTGGGCCTTCAGCAGCGCCTCGACCTGGTCGTAGCTGAGCTGGGCCGTCACCTCGGACGGGAGCGCGGCCGCCACCGCCTCGAGTGCGTCGGGCAGGTCGTAGCGGACCTGCGGCGGCGCCTCGGCGAGCTGGCCCGTGACGCGGCCGACCGCCACGAGGGCGATGGCCACCACTGCCACGGCGGCCAGGACGACGAGGACGACCGTCACGGGCGCGGGATCAGCGGGCGCGGCCGGTCACGGCCGCGGCACCGGCTCAGAGGCCGATGCGCTGGGCGAGCAGCTCACGGTGGTAAGTGGGGTCGCCGAAGAGCAGCTCGGACGACTTGGCCCGCTTGAAGTACAGGTGCGCCGGGTGCTCCCAGGTGAAGCCGATGCCGCCGTGGATCTGGATGTTCTCGGCGGCGGCGTGGAAGTAGGCGTCCGAGCAGTAGGCCTTGGCCAGGCTGGCCACCGACGGCAGCTCGTCGTTGAGCTCGGAGGCGCACCAGCCGGCGTAGTAGGCGGCGGACTTGGCCGACTCGACCTCGAGCAGCATGTCGGCGCACTTGTGCTTGATGGCCTGGAACGAGCCGATGGGCCGACCGAACTGGACGCGCACCTTCGCGTACTCGACCGACATGTCGAGGCACATCTGCGCGCCACCGACCTGCTCGGCGGCCAGGGCCACCGCAGCGAGGTCGAGCACCCGCTCGAGCACGGCCCAGCCCTCGCCCTCGGCGCCGATGAGGCGGGCGGGGGTTCCGGCGAACTCCAGCTTGGCCTGCTTGCGGGTCTGGTCCATGGTGGCCAGGGGGGTGCGGGTGAGGCCGGCGGCGTCGCCGTCGACGGAGAACAGCGACACGCCGCCGGACGTGCGGGCGGCCACGAGGACGAGGTCGGCGGTGTGGCCGTCGAGCACGAACATCTTCGTGCCGTCGAGGGTCCAGCCGTCGCCCGCCGGGGTGGCGGTCATCTCGATGCCCGCCTCGTCCCAGCGACCGTTGGGCTCGGTGAAGGCGAGGGTGGCGATGGTCTCGCCGGAGGCGATGCCGGGGAGGAGGTCGGCCTTGGCGGCGTCGTCACCCGAGTGGATCAAGGTGTTGGCGGCGAGCACCACGGTGGAGAAGTAGGGGGCGCACAGCAGCGACCGGCCCATCTCCTCGAGCACGACGATGAGCTCGACGTAGCTGTAGCCGGAGCCACCGAACTCCTCCGGCACGATCAGGCCCTGGAGGCCCATCTGCTCGGCCATCTGCGACCAGACCGCGGTGTCGTAGCCCGCCTCGGTCTCCATCTGCTCGCGCACCGCGGCCTCGCTGGACTTGGTCTCGAGGAACTGGCGGACGATGCGCCGAAGTTCTTCCTGCTCCTCGCTGAAGGCGAAGTTCACGGTGGGAGGCCCCCTGTAATGACGGTCTGCGATTGGCCTGACCTGTTTACTAGACCGCCCGGTCAAGACACCACACTGGCTCCTCCAACGCCTGAGGGGCTTCGCCATCCGGTTCGCACCCACCGCACCTCCGCTCCGCTCCGGCACGTCACGATCGCGACCCAGATCTCGCTCTCGAGGGTCACCCCGTAGGCTGGTGGGGTGAGCGCTGCCTCCCTCCACTACGAGGACACCCAGGCCGAGATCCACAAGCTGGTGGTGGGTCCCGTCGACAACAACGTGTTCGTGCTGCGCTGCCGGGAGACCGGCGAGTCCGTGCTGATCGACGCCGCCAACGAGCACGAGAAGCTGCTCGAGCTGTGCAAGGCCCTCGACGTGCGCAAGGTGCTCGAGACCCACGGCCACTGGGACCACATCCAGGCCGTGCCCCAGGTGCGCGACGCCGGCTACGAGGTGGGCATCACCGGCCCGGACTCGGCCGAGCTCGAGGCCTACGACTTCGTCCTCGACGACGACAGCGTGATCCAGGTGGGGCGCCTGCGCCTGCGCACGATCTTCACCCCCGGCCACACGCCCGGCTCGATGTGCTTCCACGTCGAGGGCTCGCCCGTGCTCTTCAGCGGCGACACACTCTTCCCCGGCGGGCCCGGCAACACGAGCTACCCCGGCGGCGACTTCGAGCAGATCATCCGCTCCATCGACGAGCGCCTCTTCTCCCCCCTGGACGCCGACACCCTCGTGCTCCCCGGGCACGGCGACGACACCACCATCGGGGCCGAGCGCCCCCGCCTCCAGGAGTACGTCGATCGCGGCTGGTGAGGGCCCGAGCGGCCCCGCAGAGCGGGAAGCGGGTCCGGAGCGCCCCCGGGCGCTCCCGGCCGACGAGCGCCCCGTGGACCCGACCCCGGTGCACACGGCCGATCTTCCGGACACGCCCATCCGCGACCGCAACATCCCCGCCGAGGCGTGGGTCGAAGCACCCGAGGCGCTCCTGAAGCTCGGCGACGACCTCGGCCAGGGCCCGAGCGGCCCCTCAGAGCGGGGAACAGGACCCCTGATCGCCTACAAGCGCCGCCTCGGCCCCTGGCTGCTGTGGCGGGCCGGCCCCGCCCGCGGCGCCGACGCCCGCTACCTGGCAATTCGTGCCGAGGACCTCGATGACCACCACGCCTTCCGGCTCTACGCCGACGGCTCGGGCGACGGCACGGGCCCGAGCGGCGCGACCCACACCCGCTTCCGCACCTGGAAGGAAGATCTTCGTGACCACGGCTGAGGGTGTGCGCCTCACGAGCGCTCGAACCGGGCTTTGCCCCAGCCCGACCCCGCGTCACCGCCGGAATGCGGTTCGCACCAGGGCCCAGCGGCAGGCTGGGGCGAAGCCCGAGCGAAATACCACTATGGCCGTAGTGCTAATACACTGACCCCGTGACTTCGACCTCTCCCCTCTTCGAGAGCGCCACGCCCCTGTTCGAAATCCAAGGCCTGCGCGTCGCCGCCGAGGGACACGAGATCCTCAAGGGCGTGGACCTCGCCGTCGGCGCCGGCGAGCTCCACGCCCTCATGGGCCCCAACGGCTCGGGCAAGTCCACTCTCGCCAACGCCCTGCTGGGCAGCCCCGAGTACGAGGTGACCGGCGGCCGGGTGCGCTACCACGGCGACGACATCACGGACTGGGCCCCGGACGTGCGGGGGAAGGCCGGACTGTTCCTGGCCTTCCAGTACCCCCAGGCCATCGCCGGGGTGTCGGTCATCAACTTCCTGCGCCAGGCCCTCTCGGGCCGCAAGGGCATCGACCTCTCGGTGCTCGAGCTGCGCCTGGCCATCATGGAGTGGATGGCCAAGCTGGACATGGACCCGTCGTTCGCCGACCGCTACCTCAACGAGGGGTTCTCCGGCGGCGAGAAGAAGCGCAACGAGGTGCTCCAGATGGCCATCATGGAGCCCGACATGGCCATCCTCGACGAGACCGACTCCGGCCTCGACATCGACGCCCTGCGGGTCGTGGCCAAGGGCGTGCAAGAGGTGCGCCGGGCCCGGCCCGAGATGGGAACGCTCGTGATCACCCACTACCAGCGGCTGCTGGACGAGCTCGAGCCCGACCGGGTCCACCTGCTCATCGACGGCCGCATCGTCGAAAGCGGCGGCCCCGAGCTGGCCGAGCGCATCGAGAACGAGGGGTTCGAGGCATGGCAGTGACCACCGGTGCGGCCCTCGACGTGGCCGCCATCCAGGATGACTTCCCCATCCTGCGCGAGACCGTCCACGGCAAGCGCCTCGTGTACCTCGACTCGGCGGCGTCGTCCCAGAAGCCCCGGGCCGTGCTCGAGGCCATGGACCACTACTACGAGACCACCAACGCCAACGTGCACCGCGGGGTCTACCAGATCGCCGAGCGCGCCACCGCGATGATGGAGGACGCTCGGGCCAAGGTGGCGCGCTTCGTCGGCGCTCCCTCCCCCTCCGAGGTGGTCTTCACCAAGAACTTCACCGAGGCCTTCAACCTCCTGGCCCGCTCGTGGGGCGGCGCCAACCTCGGTCCAGGTGACGCCATCGTGCTCTCGCACATGGAACACCACTCGAACATCGTGCCGTGGCAGATCATGGCCGCCGAGAAGGGCTTCGAGATCCGCTGGCTCCCCATCGACGCGGAGGGCCAGCTCGACCTGAGCGATCTCGACCGCCTGCTCGACGGCGCCAAGCTCCTCAGCATCACCGCCATGTCGAACGTCCTCGGCACGCTCACGCCGATCCGCCACCTGGCCGACGCGGCGCACGCCGCCGGCGCCCTGATCGCGGTCGACGCGTGCCAGTACGTGCCCCACGTCTCCACCCGCGTCGTCGAGATGGGCGCCGACTTCCTCGCCTTCTCCGGCCACAAGATGTGCGGCCCCACCGGCATCGGCGCCCTCTGGGGCCGCGCCGATCTGCTCGACGCCATGCCGCCCTTCCTCGGAGGCGGCGAGATGATCCGCGACGTGCGCCTCGACGGCTTCACCGTCAACGACCTGCCCTGGAAGTTCGAGGCCGGCACTCCGCCCATCGCCGAGACCATCGGCCTCGGTGCCGCGATCGACTACCTCGAGGCACTGGGCATGGACGCCGTCCGCGCCCACGAGGTCTCGCTCACCGGCTACGCCCTGCGCACCCTCCACGAGCGCTTTGGCGACCAGATCACCGTCTACGGGCCTTCCGATCCCGCCGCCCGAGGGGGGGTGCTCTCGTTCACGCTCGCCGACCTCCACCCGCACGACGTGTCCCAGGTCCTCGACCAGGAGGGCGTGTGCGTGCGGGCGGGCCATCACTGCGCCAAGCCGCTCATGCGCGTGCTGGGGGTGGGCGCCACCGGCCGCGCCTCGCTGTACGTTTACAACGACGAGCGCGACGTCGACGCGCTGGCCGATGCACTCGACGCCACGCTGGCGTTCTTCGCGCTGTAGAAGGCGCGCTCCAGAAAGGCAGACCCGTGCCCGGGCTCGAAGACCTGTACCGAGAGATCATCCTCGACCACTACCGCAACCCGCGGAACCGTGGTGAGCTCCCCACCCCGCCCGCCCACCGGGTCGAAGGGTTCAACCCACTGTGCGGCGACGAGATCGTCGTCTACGTCCAACTCGACGGCGACGAGCGGGTGGAGGACATCAAGATCGGGGGCCAGGGCTGCTCGATCAGCCAGTCCTCCGCCTCGATGATGTCCGCCGCCGTGAAGGGCAAGACCCTCCATGAGGTGCGATCCCTCACCCGTGCCTTCAAGGCCATGATGTCGATCCACGAGCAGGAGATCGGTGGCGATGGCGACGAGGCCGAGGCCGGCGAGGACGCGGCGGCGTCCGAGGAGGTTCGCCTCGGCGACCTCGAGGCGCTGCGGGGCGTGGTGAAGTTCCCCGTGCGCATCAAGTGCGCCACCCTGTCCTGGAACACCCTCGCCCAAGGCATCGACGAGGCCACCGCCTCCGCCTGAGCGAGCTTCGGTTCCCCAGGCGCCCCCACGGGGCGCCCGATCGTCAGGCCAGCGGGTCGGCGAACGGATCGCCGGCATCGGCGGGCACCGCGGCGGCAGCGACGGGCTCGTCGATACCGAAGCGAGCGTAGCCCTCGACCTCGAGGGCCTCGGCCAGCTCGGGTCCGCCCGACTCGCGGATGCGTCCGGCCACGAGGATGTGGACCCGGTCGCTCTTCAACTCGTGCAGCAACCGGCTGTAATGGGTGATGGCCAGCACGCCGAGCCCCCACTGGGTGGTGGCCTCCTCCACGCGCCGGCTCACCATGCGCAAGGCGTCGACGTCGAGGCCCGAGTCGAGCTCATCGAGGATGGCGATGGCGGGTCGGAGCACGCCGAGCTGCAGTGTCTCGTTGCGCTTCTGTTCGCCACCGGAGAGGTCCACGTTCAGCTCACGGGCGAGGAAGCGCTCGTCGAAGCCGATGCGCTCGGCTTCGGCCACCATGCGCTCCCGGACCTCGTCGACGTCACGACCGGCCGCCCGGAACGACTCGGCGAACAGATCCTGCAGAGAGACGCCCGGCACCTCGACGGGATACTGCATCGCGAGGAAAAGACCCGCCTGGGCCCGCTCCCAGGGCGCCAGCGCGAGCAGGTCGGTACCGTCGAGGGTGACGGAGCCGCCGGTCACCTGGTAGCCGGGTCGCCCCATCAGCACGTGGGACAGGGTCGACTTCCCGGAGCCGTTCGGCCCCATCACGGCGTGGACCTCACTGCTGCGCACGACGAGGTCGACCCCCTGGAGGATCTCGCGACCTTCGACCGAGGCCCGCAGGCCGTCGATCACCAGTTCGTGCGACGCCACGGCGCCTGCTTCGTTCACGCTCGGCCTCACGCGAGCACCACCCACACGTCGCCGTCGGCCTGTTCGACGTCGTACACCGGCGTGGCCTTGGTGGCGGGCAGCGACGACGGCTCGCCGGTCTCCAGCGAGAAGGCACTCCCGTGCTTCCAGCACTCGATCTGGCGCTCCTCGACGAGGACGTCGCCCTCGGCGAGGGAGATGTCCTGATGGGTGCAACGGTCGCCGACCACATAGACGTCGTCGTCGATGCGGACCACGGCCAAGCGCCGATCCCCGACGTCGAATCGGCGAGCAGTGCCGGGATCGAGCTCTGCCAGGGTGCAGAGACGCACGCGGGTGCCCATCAGTCGAGCGGGCTCTCGAGCTTGTCGGAGATGCGCCGGCGCAGCTCCGCGACCAAGGGGGCAACCGAGATCTGCTCGAGCACCTCGGTGAAGAAGCCGGCCACGACGAGGCGCTCGGCCACGAGGGGCGGCACGCCCCGGCTCTCCAGGTAGAAGCGCTGTTGTTCGTCGATGGGGCCCACCGCCGAGGCATGGCTGCAATGCACGTCGTTGTTCTCGATCTCGAGGTTGGGGACCGACTCGGCCCAGGCGTGATCGGAGAGCTTGATGTTGCGGTTGGTCTGGAAGGCGTTCGTGCCACGAGCGTCCGGGCGCACCCGGATGAGGCCGGTGTACACGGACCGGGCGTGGCCCCCCACGGTGCCCTTGAACAGCAGGTTGCTGGTGGTGTCCGGGGCCAGGTGGTCCTGGAAGGTGCGGAAGTCCAGGGTCTGGTGGCCGTCGCCGAAGTACACCGCGAAGAGGTCGCCGGTGGCACCACGGCCCGCCAGTGCGCAGTCTGTGCGCAATCGGGCGTAGGCACCGCCGAACGCCGCCGTGGTCGAGACGAGTTGGGCCTGGCCCGCCACCCTCGACGCCTGGGTCCCGATCTGCCAGACGCCGCGTCCGAGGTCCTGGACCGAGAGGTAGATCAGTCGCGCCGACGCGGCCACGTCGAGCTCGACGACGGGGACCGACAGGGCGACCACATCGGCCGACGTGGCCAGATCCACGACGGTGGCACTGCTGTTCTCCCCCGCTCGAACGGCGAGCCGGGGGAGGCAAAGTGCATCCTCGGCGGCGGTGTGCTGCACCACCACGATGGGTCGTTCCACGACGACGCCCCGTGGCACGTCGAGCACGGCCGGGCTGGGTGCCTGGGCGTCGTTGAGGGCGCCGAAGTAGTCGGAGGGAGACGAGAAGACGGAGCCGAGGAGATCCTCGCCCACTGCGGCGTCGGCGGCCGCTGCGAGCACCACCCCCCGCGCGGCGACGTCGGCGTCGAGCTCGGCGTGCGCCACGTGGCCGTCGACGACGACGAGCAGTCCCGCACGATCGCCTACCACCGCATCGGCGTGTGCCCGGCAACGGTCGATCGCATCCCTCGCATTCGCGCCGACGGCAGTGCGGAAGGCGGTCACGTCGAGCTCGCCGATGGGGCTGTAGCGCCACACCTCCTCCTCGGCCGTGGGGATGACGGAGGCAGCGAGGCGCCCTTCTGAAGCGGCGCGTCGAGCCGCGAGCCATGCAGGCCCTGTGAGTGCGGTATCGGTCGAAGCCATGGCTCGGGTCAGGTCCTACTTCTGCTTCTTGTTCTTCTTGCGGCGGAACCGGCCCTTGCGGCCCCGCTCGGCCTCGAGGTCGGCCAGCACCTGCGGTCCAGCCGCGTTGATGATGCTCTCGGCCTCGTCGAGCAGAGCCGCGACGCTGCCGTCGTCCTCACCGAGACTGGCGGGTTCGGAGGGGGACGGGGGGGTCACGAGGGTTCCGTGGTTCCAGCCCACATCGGCCAGCCGGCGGGTGTACTTCGGGCAGTCGTCCGGGCATCGCCACGGCGCCTCGGGTGCGAGATCGAGATCGCACTTGCGCACGGTCTCGCCGTTCGCGTACGACCGGCTCTCGAAGTACTTGCAGTCCTCTCGCATGGGCATGGCCTCATCCTGCCAGGCTCGTGGGCTGACACGAAGGTCGTGCGCTCACCCGACCGAGCCCTCCATCTGGAGCTCGATGAGGCGAGACCACTCCACGGCGTACTCCATGGGCAGGGTGCGCGTGACCGGCTCGATGAAGCCGTTCACGACCATGCCCATCGCCTGCTCCTCGGAGAGGCCGCGGCTCATCAGGTAGAAGAGCTGCTCGTCGGCAACCTTGGAGACGGTGGCTTCATGGCCGATGCGGGCGTCGCGGGCCCCCACCTCCATGTACGGGAAGGTGTCGGACACGCTGTTCTCGTCGAGGATCAGGGCGTCGCACTGCACGTGGCTGACGCAGCCCGGCGCGTCGTCCTCGACCCGGACGAGGCCGCGGTAGCTCGTGCGACCGCCGTCCTTGGAGATCGACTTGGAGACGATCTTGGAGGTGGTCTCGGGGGCGGCGTGGACCATCTTGGCCCCTGCGTCCTGGTGCTGGCCGGCGCCCGCGTAGGCCACCGAGAGCACCTCGCCCGACGCCTTTGGGCCGACCATGTAGACCGCGGGGTACTTCATGGTGAGGCGCGAGCCGATGTTGCCGTCGATCCACTCCATGTGGCCCTCGGTCTCGACCCGGGCCCGCTTCGTGACCAGGTTGAACACGTTGTTCGACCAGTTCTGGATGGTCGTGTAGGTCACCCGCGCCGAGGGCTTCACGATGATCTCGACCACCGCGGAGTGCAGGGAGTCGGTGGTGTACACCGGCGCCGAGCAGCCCTCGATGTAGTGCACCTGCGATCCCTCGTCGGCGATGATCAGGGTCCGCTCGAACTGGCCCATGTTCTCGGCGTTGATGCGGAAGTACGCCTGCAGGGGCATCTCGACGTTGACGCCGGGCGGGACGTAGATGAAGCTGCCCCCGCTCCAGACCGAGGTGTTGAGGGCGGCGAACTTGTTGTCGTTCTTGGGGATCACGGTGCCGAAGTAGGCCCGCACGATCTCGGGGTGCTCGCGCAGGGCCGTGTCCATGTCGGTGAAGATGACACCCTGGGCCTCGAGGTCCTCGCGGTTCTTGTGGTACACGACCTCGGACTCGTACTGCGCGGTGACGCCGGCGAGGTACTTGCGCTCCGCCTCGGGGATGCCCAGCTTCTCGTAGGTGTTCTTGACCGAGTCGGGCAGCTCGTCCCAGGCGTCCACCTGATGATCCGTGGGCTTGATGTAGTAGTAGATGTCGTCGAAGTAGATCTCGGACATGTCGCCGCCCCAGTTGGGCATGGGACGGCGCTTGAAGTGGTCGAAGGACTTGAGGCGGATCTCGCGCATCCAGTCCGGCTCGCCCTTCATCCAGGACATCTCCTGGATGATCTCCTTGGAGAGGCCGCGCTTGGGCTTGAAGACGTAGTCCTCCTCGTCACTCCAGCCCAACTTGTACCGCCCGAGGTCGAGGTCGAGCTCACTGGTGGCCATCGATGCCGCTCCCTGGGTCGTTCGGTCGGCGAATTACTCCTACGCAGATAGTAACAAACCACCTACGCCTTGCCTCCTACAGGTGCCCACCGGCATGCCGATAGTGCCAGGAGGGCGCGGCCGCGCCCCTGGGCCGAGTGCGATCGAGGCGATGAGCACCACGACGACGACGACCGATGCGGAGGCGGGGCGCGCCGGCAACGTGGCGACCCCGGGCTTCGAGGACGCGCCCGTCGGGCTGATCCTCGCCGACCCCACCGGCCGCGTGGTCGCCGCCAACGCCAAGTGGCGTGAGATCACCGGCTTCTCGGGAATGCTCCCCGTCGAGGAGCACGAGGCCTGGGCGCTGATCCACCCAGAGGACCGTGAGGAGGTCCGGTCCGCCTGGGCGGCCGCCCTGGCCGAGGCCGGCGAGCTCGAGGTGCGGGCCCGCGTCGTCACCCGCGACGGCGCCGTGCGTTGGGTCGACACCCGCGCCACCCCGGTGCGCGACCGGGTCGGTGGGCTCGTCGGCTTCGCCGGCTCGTTGCTCGACCTGAGCCACGTCCTCGACCAGCAAGGTCGGCTGCCGCCCATGGGCGACCTCCCGACCGAGGTGACCGACGTGCTCCCCCAAGGGGTCATGGTCTACGCGCCCGACGGCACCATCGCCACCTGCAACACAGCCGCCCATGAGTTGCTGGGGATCAGCCGCGACGACCTGCTTGCCCTACGGGTCCCCTGGGCCACGTGGGATCCGATCGACGACGACGGGACGCCCCTCGCCCCGACCGATCTGCCCGTGGGTCGCGCGCTGCTCGGCGAACCGGAGGCCAGTGCCATCGTGGGCTTCACCCCGCCCGGACGAGCACGGGTGTGGGTGGAGGCGATGGCCCGCCGCCTCGACGGGCGGACCGGCATCCTCCCGGAGGGGAGCGTCGTCGCCTCGTTCAACGACGTCACGCTGCGCAGGCGCATCGAGGAGAACCTGCGCGACAGCGAAGCCCACCTGCGCTCGCTCTCCGAATCGGTGCCGGTGGGCGTGTTCCGCTGCAACCTCGACGGGCGCCTGACGTACGTGAACCCGAGATGGACGGAGATGACCGGGATCGAAGGACCCGACATCTTCCGGCTCCATGCCTTCGAGCTCATCCACCCCGACGACCGCGAGGCCACCCTCGATGACTGGGAGGCGACGCTGTCGAACGGGCTGCGCTACGACGGCCAGTTCCGCATCGTGGGCGTCGATGACGACCCCCGCTGGGTGCAGTGCCGCCTCAGCGTCGTTCGGGACGCCTTCGGCACCCCCACCGGCACGGTCGGCTCCTTCGAGGACGTGAGTGCGCTCGTCGCCGCCCGGGAGCAGAACGCCCGCCTGGCCACCATCGTCGAGTCCACCAGCGACCTCGTGGTCATGTTCGACGAGGCCACCGGCGACGTGCTGTACGTCAACGAGGCGGCCCGCGACCTGCTCGGCCTCGACGACGGCGACCTGACCGACCTGGCGCTGCGCGACCTCCTCACCGAGGAGTCGGACGGGATCTACGTCGAGGACGTGCGACCGGTGCTCCTACGAGGGGACACGTGGAGCGGCGAGCTCGTGATGTGCACCACCGCCGGCGAGCTCCGCCACGTGTGGCAGACCGTCGCCGGCGAGTTCGACAGCACGGGCGTGCTCGTACGCGTGGCGACCATGGGCCGTGACGTCACCGACCGGCGCCTCGCCGAGAGCGAGTTGGCCCACCAGGCCACCCACGACCCCCTCACCGGCCTGCCCAACCGCTCCCTGCTGTTGAACCACCTCGCGCTCGCCATCGCCCGCTCGCAACGCGACGCCACGCTGGTCGGGCTGCTGTTCCTCGACCTCGACCGCTTCAAGTCGGTCAACGACAACCGCGGCCACGACGTCGGCGACGAGTTGCTGCGCCAGGTCTCCCACCGCATCTCGGGCGTCCTACGCCCCGCCGACACCGTGGCCCGACTCGGTGGTGACGAGTTCGTCGTGCTCTTCGACGAGGTCGAGAACGCCGACGACGCGCTGGCTGCCGCACGTCGCGTGTGCGAGGCCATCGAGGACCACCCCTTCCAGATCGCCAGCCTCGAGCTCGTGATGACCACGAGCGCCGGCCTCGCGGTCTCGACCCCGACCGACGACCCCGAGACCCTCATCCGCAATGCGGACGAGGCCATGTACCGGGCCAAGGAGAAGGGCCGGGCCTGCCTCGAGCTCTACGACGACGCGATGCGCCTGCGCACCAGCAACCGGCGCATGCTCGCCGAGCAGTTGAGCGCCGCCATCGCCGGCGGCCACATCGAGGTCGAGTACCAGCCGCAGGTCAACCTCCGCACCGGCGAGGTGGTCAGCGTGGAGGCGCTGGCCCGATGGAACCACCCGACCCGCGGACCGCTCGATCCCGCCGAGTTCATCCAGCTCGCCGAGGACACGGGCCTGATCGTCGGCCTCGGCCTGAGCGTGCTGCACCAGGCGTGTGACGATGCGGCCCGCTGGCATCGCCAACTCGGCGCCCAAGCCCCACGCGTGGCCATCAACCTCTCGCTGCGTCAGCTCGCACAGAGCAACCTGCCCGAGTTGCTCACCGAGATGCTCACCCAGCTCGGCACGACGCCCGAACGCATCTGCCTCGAGGTTCCCGAGTCGGTGCTCGTGGGGGACGTGAACACCGCGATCGCCTCGCTGGAGGCCCTGGCCCGGGTTGGGGTCTCCCTGGCCATCGACAACTTCGGCAAGGGCGTCGCCTCCCTGCTCAACCTGCAGCGCCTCCCCGTGGACACCCTGAAGGTGGACCGATCGTTCGTCGACGGACTCGGCCCCGACCCGGAGGACTCGGCGATCGCCGCCGCCATCATCAGCCTCGCGCACAACCTCAACCTGGAGGTGATCGCCGAAGGCGTCGAGCGGGTCGAGCAGCTCGCCGAGCTGCGGGCGCTCGGGTGCGACGGCGGCCAGGGCTTCCTCTTCGCCAAGCCCATGCCCCCCGACGCCGTCCGCCCCTACTTCGGCCACGTGTACGCGGTCTGAAGCCCGTCTGATCGCTCTTGCCCGAGGGGCGCCTCGCATCCTCGAGGCCCCGCTCGTCGCCCGCTTCGGCGCACCCGTGGCGCGATGCCTCGACCGAACCGCCCGAACCTGCCGGACGAACGTTCAGTCGCTCGGTGACCCGCTGGACCACGTGTCGAACAAGGCCCGGTAGCGGCCCTCCTGGGCCACGAGGTCGTCGTGGGTGCCGATCTCGGCGAGGCCGCCGGCATCGACCACGCCGACCCGGTCGGCGCGCTCGGCGGTCGACAGGCGGTGGGCGATGACGATCACGGTGCGACCCGCCATCAGGCGGTCCATGGCGTGCTCGACCAGGGCCTCGGTGCCCGGGTCGAGGCTGGAGGTGGCCTCGTCGAGGACCAGGACCGCAGGGTCGGCCAGCGCGGCACGAGCCAGGGAGACGAGCTGCTTCTCACCCGCGGAGAGCCGTGAGCCCCGCTCGCGCACCTCGGTCTCCAGTCCGTCGGGCAAGGAGGCGAACCGGTCGAGCACCCCGATGGTCTCGAGGGCGGCCTCGACGTCGGCATCGGAGGCGCCCTGGCGCCCGATGCGCACGTTGTCCCGGATGGATCCGGCGAACAGGAAGCCCTCCTGGGGCACCACCACGATGCGCCGGCGCAGCGAGCGCATGGTGGCGTCGCGCAGGTCGACCCCGGCGAAGGTCACCCGACCCCCGACGGGGTCGTACAAGCGCGAGCAGAGCTTGGCCAGCGTGGACTTTCCGGCGCCGGTGGGCCCGACCAGCGCCAGGCGCTCACCCGACGGGATGGTCAGGTCCACCGAGCGCAGGACGGGCGGGCCGTCGCCGTAGGCGAACGACACCCGGTCCACCACGAGGTCGCCCCGGGGCGCGAGGTCCACCGCCCCCGGACGCTCCTGCACCTCGACGGGCTCGTCGAGCACCTGGAACACCTTCTGGAGGCCGGCGCCGGCGGACTGCACGGTGTTGAAGAGCTGGCTCAACTGCTGCACCGGCTCGAAGAGGTTGGAGAGGGTGAGGACGAAGAAGGTGACGGTCCCGATGGTGACCGTGCCCTGGCTGACCAGCCAGCCGCCGACGCCGACCACCGCCGCAGTGGTGCCGATGCCGGCGAACTCGATGACGGGGAGGTACCAGGCCTGCACCTTCACCGACTGCATGTGGGCGTCGTAGAGCACCCGGTTGCGCTCGGCGAAGCGGCGGGTCTCCGTGCGCTCACGGCCGAAGGCCTGGATGACCCGGACGCCGGCGATGGACTCCTGGAGGTTCGAGAGCGTGCCGCCGATCTGGTCGCGCACCACGAGGTACGCCTCGTTCGAATCCCGCTGGAACTTGATGCTGGCGAGCACCACGAAGGGCAGCGCGATCAGGCAGACGAGGGCGAGCTGCCATGAGACGACGACGAGCACCACGATCGACAGGACGAGCAGCAAGACGTTGCTCACGAACTGGAGCAGTCCCATCTGGACGAGCTCGGCCATGGAGTCGATGTCCGAGGTCATGCGCGACACGACCACCCCGGCCTTCTCCCGGTCGTAGAAGGGCATCGACAACCGCTGGAGCTTGTCGAAGACCCGCAGGCGGAGGTCGCGCAGGAACGACTCGCCCACCTGGCTCACGACCCGCACCTGGGACCGGTACACCACGTAGGCGACGATCGCGACGAGGACGTAGGCGATCACCGCAGCGTTGAGGGCGGCGGCGTCGCCCGGCGTGATGCCCTGGTCGATGCCGTAACGGACGAGCAGTGGCCCGGCCAGCGTGGTCAGGGTCCACACCACGAGCAGTCCGCACGCGCCCACGACCTGGCGGCGGTACGGCCCCAGCATCCGCCCGGCGCGCCGCAGGACCCGCTTGGCCGCCTCGGCGTCCAGGCGGTCGGCCTCGTCGACCCCGACCTCGTGCATCACGGCCCGTCGGCCCCACTGGTCACGGGCTCGGACCCGGCGTCGGATCCGGCGTCAGTACCGGTGTCCGCGTCCGGGTCGGCCACGGCCTCGTCGCGCTCGCCGGCGGCGAGGATCTCGCGGTACCGGTCGCTCTCGGCCAGCAGCTGCTCGTGGGTGCCGTCGGCCACCACCCGCCCCTCGGCCAGCACCACCACGCGGTCGGCGAGCGCGATGGTGGCCGGCCGGTGGGCGATGACGACCGTCGTCCGACCCTCCATCACCACCCGCATGGCGTCGCGGATCTCGTGCTCCTTGGTGGGATCCACCGACGACGTGGCGTCGTCGAGGATCAGCACCCGGGGGTCGGCGAGGATGGCCCGGGCGATGGCGATGCGCTGGCGCTGGCCGCCCGACAGCGAGAAGCCCCGCTCCCCGATCTCGGTGGCGTACCCCTCGGGCAGCCGCTCGATGAACTCGTGGGCACCGGCCAGGCGGGCGGCCCGCTCGATGGCCTCCACCGACGCTTCGGGGTCGGCGAAGGCGATGTTGCCGGCGACGCTGTCGCTGAACAGGAAGGTGTCCTCGAACACGATGCCGACCGCCCGCCGCAGCGAGCGCAGGGCGAGGGTGGTGACCTCGACCCCGTCGATCAGGATGCGGCCGTCGTCGACGTCGTAGAACCGGGGCAGCAGGCGGGCGATGGTCGTCTTCCCGGACCCGGTGGCGCCCACCACCGCGACCGACTCCCCCGCCGGGACGACGAGGTCGAGACCGTCGAGGATCGGCGCCGCCCCGGGGGCATAGGAGAAGCGGACCCCTTCGAAGCGCACCTCCCCCACCGGTTCTCCCTCGACGCGTGGCGGCAGGCCGGCGCCGGACGGGTGGTCCACGATCACCGGCGTGGTGTCGAGGATCTCGTGCACCCGCTCGGCGGAGGCCACCGAGCGCTGCCACTGCGCAACGATCATCCCCAGCATGCGCAACGGCCAGATGAGGAGCACCACGTAGACGTTGAAGGCAACGAGGTCGCCGAGGCTCAACTGGTCGGTCAGCACGAGGTGGCCGCCGTAGCCGAGCACCGCGATGAGACCGATGTTCGGAAGGAGGTCGAGCGCCGGCAGGTAGGTGGCCCGGATGCGGGCGGCGGCCATCGACTCCTCGAAGACGTCCTCGGCCTCGATGCGCAGACGCTCGGCCTGCACGCGCTCGGCGCCGAAGCCCTTCACGACCCGGACGCCCGACACGGTCTCCTCGACGACACTGGCCAGCTGGGCCGACTCCTGCTGGATGCCCATCACGGGGCCTTGGAGCCGGGTCGAGAAGCGCTTGGCCAGCACGTTCACGAAGGGCAGGCCGGCGAGGGCCAGCACCGCCAGCACGGGGTTGATGCTGACCAGGATGACGGTGACCGCCACCACCGTGAGCAGGTTGGACATGGTCAGCGGGATCAACACGACCAGCTGTTGGATCTGCTGGAGGTCGGTGTTGGCCCGGCTCATCAGCTCGCCCGTCTGCGACTCGTCGTGGAACGAGAAGTGCAGGCGCTGGAGGTGGGCGAAGAGGCGGTCGCGCAGGTCGGTCTCGGCCCACCGGCTCTCCCGGAAGGCCAGATACCGCCGCATGCCCGTGAAGGCGGCGGCGATGACGCCGAGACCGAGGATCACGCAGGTCCAGAAGACCAGCGCCGACTGGTCGTAGGGGTCGATGCCCTCGTCGATGGCCTGGGCCACGACCAAGGGGACGCTCACCTTGGCGAGGGTCCACGCCAGCCCGACCGCGACTCCGGCCGCCACCCCCTTCCACTGGCGGCGCACCAGCGCGAGGATCAGGCCGGCGCCCGGCGACGTCCTGGCCACGAGCTACGGGTGGGCACCGACGACGCGCCGCTGGTCACGGCGGTCGTCGCAGGGGCCGGGTGTCACCGCGTCAGGGTACGGCGCGGCGCTCAGTGCGACAGCAGGCGTTGTTCGTCCCGGTAGCGCCGGGCGCGCTCGACGTAGAGCTCGACGGCCTCGTCGAAGTTGCCCGGGGGCACCGCGTCGAGGCGCATCTTGGCCGGGACGCCGAGCGCCATGGCGAACGCCGGCACCTCGACGTCGGCCGAGATCACGGCGTTGGCCCCCACGAGTCCCCCGCTGCGCACCACCGCCCGGTGCAGCACCACGGATCCTGACCCCACCAGGCACCGGTCCTCGATGGTGCAGCCCTCGAGGTGGGCGTTGTGGCCGATGACGCACTCCGCGCCGATCACGGTGTCGTGTTGGCCGGTGGCGTGGACGATGGTGCCGTCCTGCACGGACGTGCGGGCCCCGACCACGATCCAGCCGTCGTCGCCCCGCAGGACGGCGGTGGGCCACACCGAGGCGTGGGCACCGATCCGGACCTTGCCGATGACCACGGCATCGGGGTGGACGTAGGCGTCGGGGTGGATCTCGGGCTCGTCGGCTCCGAGGGCGTAGACGGGCAACGGCAGATCAGGGGGCGAAGCGCCCGTAGCCGCCCCGGTAGAAGATGAGGGGCAGGCCCTCGTTGGCGGCGTCGAGCTCGAGCACCCGGCCGATCACCACGAAGTGGTCGCCTTCGTCGTGCACCCGCTCGATGGTGCAGTCGATGAAGCCCAGCACGTCGGCCAGCACCGGTGAGCCGGACGCACCGGGGCGGTACCCGACGCCGGCGAACTTGTCGTC
>RRZT012053515.1_pt1 | contig 21014 bp, 25 predicted proteins | sample 2165551 | NCBI WGS metagenome assembly RRZT01 (sample SAMN10456910, study PRJNA506462) | wastewater metagenome | biome: wastewater; feature: sludge; material: wastewater sludge; isolation source: wastewater sludge with Escherichia coli K12::gfp cells carrying plasmid... | place: USA: Moscow, Idaho... | reverse complement strand
TGCTGCCCCGGCCGAGAGCGGCAAAAGGACGACAAATGACGACGACTGCTGCCGTGCTGCCCCGGCCGAGAGCGGCAAAAGGACGACAAATGACGACGACTGCTGTCGTGCCGCCCAGGCCGAAGTGGTCGCTTGCACGATAACCCTCTGTAACCCGTGAGGACATCGGCCCTCATCCCCCTCCAGGGGCTACAATCGGCGCATCTGTTCCTCGGTTGCCTGCCATGTCCCGCAAGAAGCTGCCCATCGGTATCCAGACCTTTCGCGAGATTCGCGAGGAGGGCTACTACTACGTCGACAAGACGGGTATTGCCCGGCAACTGGTTGAAGAGGGCAAGTACTATTTTCTGTCCCGTCCACGGCGCTTCGGCAAGAGTCTGTTTCTCGACACCCTTGCCGAGCTGTTCGCCGGCAACGAGCCGCTTTTTCAGGGGCTGGCCATCCATGATCACTGGGACTGGGGCCGACGGTACCCTGTGATCCGGATCAGCTTCGGGGGAGGGGTTTTACAAAGTCTCGCGGCCCTGGAGGTGCGCATCGGCAACCTGCTGGAGGTCAACGCTCAGCGTCTGGGTGTGCGCCCTTTCCAGGCGCCAGATATTCCTGGGTGCTTCGCTGAGCTGATCCGTGAGACGGAGCGGCTACACGGGCAGCGGGTGGTCATCCTGGTCGACGAATACGACAAGCCGATTCTCGACAACCTGACTCGTCCCGAGACTGCGTGCGAGATGCGCGACGGTCTGCGCAACCTGTACTCGGTGATCAAGGACAGCGATGCCCACCTGCGCTTTGCCATGCTTACCGGCGTGTCCAAGTTCAGCAAAGTCAGCCTGTTTTCCGGGCTGAACAACCTCAACGACATCACCCTGGACGCGAAGTATTCGGCGATCTGTGGCTACACCGACGAGGATGTCGATACGGTGTTCGCTCCGGAGCTGAGGGGACTGGATCGCGAGGTGATCCGCCAGTGGTACAACGGTTATAACTGGACTGGTACCCCGGTCTACAACCCCTTTGATCTGCTGCTGTTATTCGCCAAGCGCGAGTTCCGTCCCTACTGGTTCGAGACGGGTACGCCAACCTTCCTGATCGAGCAGTTGCTGAGGCAGCGTACCTTCACACCCGACCTGAGCCGGGTGGTGGCGATGGAGACCCTGCTGTCGAGCTTCGACGTCGACTATATGCCGGTCGAGGCCCTGATGTTCCAGACCGGCTACCTGACGGTCGATAGCCTGCTGTGCATGGGTGCGCGCACGGAGTACACCCTGAAATACCCCAACCTGGAGGTGCAGGCCAGCCTGAACAGTGCCCTGCTGGAAGGGCTGACGGGTGACCCGTCATTGCCTGGGCGGCAGACGGGCCAGCTGTATCGTCTGTTGCTGGCCAACGATTTCAGCGGTCTGCAGCGGCTGTTCACGGCATTCTTTGCCAGCATCCCCCATGATTGGTACCGCAATAACCCGATCACCCGATTCGAGGGCTACTGGGCCAGCGTGTTCTATAGCCACTTCGCGGCACTGGGGCTCGACATCCGCCTGGAGGACACCACCAGCCACGGGCGCATCGACATGACCGTGCTGTTCAACGGGGCTGTCTACCTCTTCGAGTTCAAGGTGGTCGAGCTGATGGCTGAGGGCAAGGCTCTGCAGCAGATCCAGGAGCGGGGGTATGCGGAGAAGTATCGTGCCCGCGGCGAACCGATCTACCTGATCGGCGTGGAGTTCAGCCACCGGCAACGCAGTGTGGTGGGCTTTGAGGTACATGAGGAGGCGCCCGCGCGCGGCTAAGTCGCCCTCACCTCGGTGCGGAGCGCGACGCCCATTGGCATGGCAGCGAAATTCTTGGGCTCAACCAGGAGTGCCTGTTTTCCGGGCAGGAAAGGGGGGGGGAAACCGGATGATGTCTTGCTGGCCCGGCATGCTTTCTGCCAGCTCGTCGTGCTACGGTCGACGTCTGGGTAGCGCGGGTCGAAAAGGATGTCGAGCCATGGTCGCAAGTCTGCGAAAGCACCTGCTGTTCTGCGTGGGTGTCGGTGTCACCGGCTATGCGTATGCCAGGCTGATGATCGACAGTGCCCTGATGACGAGCCACTGGTCCGCCAACCATGTGCCGGCGGCGTTTTCCCTGATCCTGACGACGCTGATGCTCTGTGCCCTGGCCGGGACGATCCTGCTGTCGGCCACCAGCTGGTGGTGGTCGGTATACCGCGGGCATTCGGTCGCATTGCTGGCCATGCTGGTGAAAGGGGGGATCGCCTTCCGGGTCATCGAACAGGTCAGGGCTGAACAGCTCGCAATGACCTGGACGATGCTGCCGCTGCTGATGACCGTGCTGCTGGCCAGTGCGGGGACTGTGTTCGCCCTGCGGCGCCGCAGCGATCACGACAGCTGCAGTCTCCCGGCTGGCAAGGTCCAAGAGGATAATGAGTCTTCCTATCGGTGATATCGTTTTGTTACCGTCAAAGCGTCGTCGTCATTCTGGCTGTATTGCAGAGTAGCGATAGTCGCCGACGGTTTACTGAGCTTCACGGAAGGAGGTCTCACCATGCATGATTCAGAAGAAGCCCCCCAGTTGATCTCCCGTCCGCTCAACGACATCGAGCGGGCTCGTCGCGCCCGCGACGTGGCCGAGATTGAGCGTGTACTGGCTGCCCGGCTGGAGCTTTACGAGCGTTGGAATGAGGAGCAGCAGCGCCTGAATGTCCATGCGAAGCAGGCTTTGGTCAGGTTGCTGGAAATGACCCTGCAGGGGATGCGCGACGAGCAGAGCGCGATCTGTCGGGATTTTCTGCTGGGCCTGTGGGACGGTCAGGCGTACCCGTTCAACCTGGGCCGCTTGCGCCGGCTGGAAATCGACTACTGGCTGGACTGCATGGCGGTGCTGCAGCTGCAGCAGAGCATGCCTGTCCCGCTGCACTACCTCATCCAGAATGGCAAGCAACTCTGGGAGCGGCTGCGGCGTAGCCGAGTCGGTGCCTGAGACGAGCTGTCGATGGCTGACACGCGGTTCGCTTGTTGCCTGAGATCAGCGTCGTTTGACCTCGGCCGACGACGTCGTTCCGCCGCTCCGCTTAATCTCTATTTATGGGTTATTTACCCATAGATAATACCGCCCCAGCACCCGATCAGCCGCTGCCCAGTCAAGCGCATCGCGGCGCTTCTTGCGGGGTCGTGCCATCACGATGTCGCACCCCTGCGGGGCCAGGGTCAGGCTGCCGGCGCGCAAGCGCTGGCTGCTGCCGTCGGCCAGGTAGGCGAGAATGCGCTGGCCGGTACCGGTGCGTATGCGACAGGTGAGGGTGTCCGGCAGCTGGATGTTCCAGGCCAGGATGTCGCCCGGTTCATCGCGGTCATACAGGGGTTCGCACTGTGCGCCGTGCTGCTCTAGCCAGTCGCGGGTGGTGTCGTTGCCGGTGTCGGTGTCCAGTCGCAGCTGCTGGCAGTAGGTCCAGCCGGTTTCCTCGCGGAACGTGGCTCGGACCGTGGTGGCGGGCAGGAAGGTCGGGGGAGCCAGGCGTTCGTGGTGCTCGAGATCGTATAGCCAGCGGCCCGCGGTCAGTCCCAGCTGGTGGCGGCGTGCCTGGAGTAGCGTCCAGTTCTGGGCCTGCTGAGCCAGCTCCGCCGGATCGACGAAGCGCACGGTGTCGAGCCCTTCGGCGTCGTAGGGGATGGCGTAGCGTCGCCGCAGTTCCTGGATGATGCCGGTGGCGTGGGCAAACCACTCGGCCGCCGCGCGCGTGTCGATTCTGCGATGCGACGAGGTGGATCGAGATGACATGGGCCGAATCCTTATTTATGGGTAAATAACCCATGAATACAGATTAGCAGCTGAGGAGTCCAGTCGGACCGGCGTGGGTTACGTCCGGCCGGGCTCAGTAACGCACCCGGTAGGTGGGCGAGTCCTCGGGCCGTGACTGGCGTTTGTCGTAGAGGCGGGTGGTGCTGATGTTGGCATGGCCCAGCCACTGCTGGACCTTGGCGATGTCGGCCTCGTTCTCCAGGGCATTGGTGGCGGCGGTGGCGCGCAGGCCATGGACGCCGAGGCCGTCGACGGCGATGCCGGCCTGGCGGGCATAGTGCCCGACCAGGGTGTAGATGCCGTCGGCGCCGAGGGCCTGGCCGCTGCGCCGGCCGCGCAGGGCCTGGAACAGCGGGGCCCGGGGCTGCTCGTGGTGATGGCCGGAGGCTTCCAGGTAGTCGTGCAGGCGTTCCAGGGCGATGGGGTGGAGCGGCAGGTAGCGCAGCTTGTTGCCCTTGCCGTGGATGCGCAGGTGCTTGATGCCGCGGCGCTCGTGGATGTCCTGCACGCTGAGCTGGGCGGCCTCCTCGCGGCGCAGGCCGTGGTAGAGGAGCACGGCGAGCAGGGCGCGATCGCGCTTGCCTTTTATAGAGGTGGTCGGCGGCGCCTCGAGCAGGGCCTTGGCCTGGTGGTCGCCGAGCGCCGGGGTCTTGCCCTCGCTGCTGTCCTGGCGGGGCCGCTTCACCCCGTGCACCGGGTTGCCGCCGGCGACGGCGTTGCTTTCCAGCAGGTGGTCGAACAGGCTGGCCAGGGCGGCGAGCTTGCGGCGGATGCTGGCCCCGGAGAGGCCGCGCTGTTCGAGCTGCTGCCGCCAGGCGAGCACATGGGCGCGGGTGACGGCGCGGAACTGTTCGGCGGCGGTGATGCCGACGAACTGGCAGAAGTCCTGCAGGTCGCCCTGGTAGGCGCGGCGGGTGCGCGGGTTGTCGAGGTTGGCGAACCACTCGGCGGCGGCCGGCACCTCGGCCAGGTGCTGGAACTCGGCGGCGGTGAGGCGGCGCTCGGGCGCTGCCGGGGCGAGGGCGGAGGGGCCGGCGGCGGGTATCAGCTCAGCCATGCCGGACAGGCTCCGACGCGTCGAACCAGGTCACGAGCACACGGGGGAAGGTCATGCAGGGCCTCCTGGCCGGGCGGCGGGCGTGTCCGCCGACCCCTTGACGTCAAACAATCCACGAAACGCCGGTCCGGCCCCTGCGGGCCGGCCGGCGCGGATTGCCATGATAATCTGTTTTATCGGGGTAATTTAAGCCGAACCAAAAACCATGTACTACCCAAGGACATTCCGGCAGAGATCAGGTACCCAGCCAGGGATAGGGGCTGCTGCAGGGAATCGCGCAGGCCGGCCGGCAGCCGGGCGCCCGGCAGGGCCACTTCCAGTGCCCCGCTGCCGGGGTTCGGCTGGACCGTGCAGTCGGCACATCCCCTTCACTCCTGTCGGGTCAGTTCCAGCTTGTGTATTTCGAAACCCTTCGACGACAGCCGCTCCAGCATCTGGATGTAGGCTGCCGAATCCACTGACGGTGTTCTCGACAGAATCCAGAGATATTCTCGCGTTGGCTCGCTGACGGCGACCAGTTGATATTGCTCGTCGAGATCGATCACCCAGTAGTCACCCCATACCAAGGGCAGGAATGACAGCCAGACCGCGGGGCGATGGACAACATGCCAGCCCTCGACCCCCGCAAGCGGGGGACCCCCACTCGGGCCACAAGAGCCACCCCGGTTTTTCACTGCTCCAAGGCAAGAGCAAAAGCACAGGCAATGGCTGCGCTCTATGAGCGCTGTTCATCTAGCCGCAGGAGCGCCCAAAGGTCGCCCCTGCGGGCTGATATCTGATTTTAGTTCATTTCCGGTTCTGATTTGCGGCGGTGGCTAGCTCATCTGGGTGTAGTGGCTGGGGCGTTTCAGGAAGTCCTCCAGATCGATGGGGCTGTAGTTGGGGTCCTCTCCACGAGCGATCTCAGGCGCAGTAACGCTACTGCTAATTCGCCGCTCAGGCAGTACCACTGTAAGCGGGGTTTTCAGTGGTATCCGCAGGAGCCACTCATCGGCTACAGCTCTCCCGCTTGGTTCAAGCACTGCAAGCAGGAGGGTATGCACATTGTTGCAACCTGGCGGCTGCCCTTTTCCGTATCGCACGAACTTTACCTCGGCCTGCTGGCTCTCATTCAGAGACACCCCCCAGCTCAAGACGCAGCACATTTGCATCTGGCTTTTAGGGTCTAACCCGTTGAGAAATTCAACAGCCGGACTCAGCTCATCGAGACTCAGCTTGGTAGCTTTGGAGCCGAGTATCCGCACTAAAACCTGACTGCAATCCATCGTGTTTTCCTTATGTCGTTTTGCTGCTGGTGCTTTCTGACGGTCAAAAGCCGGGCACCAGGGATGATCTGGCTTGCTGCAAAAACTCCTGCTCAGTCATGGAGCCAGTTCCTCACCGTCCGATCTGTAACTCCCAGCTGCTGCAATGGCAGCCTGAGTAATGCCCTGGGCACGCATCAGGCGGGCTGTGGTGCGCTTGTATTCGCTGGCGGCTAGTCTGGCCTCCCCTTGGGTGTTGAGTTTCTGGGTTAATGGAAGAGTTTATTGGTTTTTCCGCAAGAATCCATAGATCGCTGATTTACGAACTCAACTCGCTGTTCTCCAGATGAAAATCGCCGCTTTACATCGTCATATATCCTCATGGTTACAATGGCTTGATCATCATCGGATATATTTCTTTTGTCTTGCTCTGAGTTATATTCTCGCAATTCACTCATAAGCAACTTTTCGTTATATTTTATGTTTGAAAAAAGAGTTTCGGCACGAAAAATTGCCGCATAGGCAGAACAGATTTTCCATTGAAGGTCATCTAAATTTTCTTTTTCGCCTACACTTTCGACTTTGGTCGGATAGGCTTCGCAAGGACTTTCATATAAATCAAGAACATCCTCTATCCTATAGGCAACTTCAAAGTATACACCGCCGCCGCCGCCAGCACCCCAGCTAGTAAAGTATCTAACATACAGTGGCTTATATCCCGGCCTTTCTAAGCTATAGAACTCCACAGTGTTTAGAGGAGAGTCACTATCGCATGAGGTACTTATTCTTTTAAAATTACCATGCCCAAGAACTCCCAATCCGGCCTCCATGTTTGATATTTTGATTTCCACGGAAGACATCATGCTTCTCGAGCCATTAATTACTATCTCCGTAGAGCCAATATTTGGGTTTTTATCTTTCCCAAACTTTGCTACTCCAGTCATAGTTGAGTCGTGTGCGCCCGACTCATAGTATGGCCATTTCCAATCAACTCCTTTTATAAGGGATGAGCTCTCCCAGTCGTTGTTCGAATGCATTTCACTTGATTTAATGGACATTGCGTCAATAACTGACTCAAACTGATCAGCGCTAGCCGAAGAGGAAAAAAATATTAAAGAAAATAATGCTTTAAATTTATTATTCATTGGGATGTCCAGGTAATTAAAAATTAATTCATATCAAATAAGGCAATAAATGTAAAGTTAAAATTTACTCGGCGGTTGCAGGAGCTGAGTGCAACACGGTTACTGGAGTGAAGCAGGCGCCTCGTGATGTTTGGCCATCAACTCGGTCATGACTTCGATGGGGCACTTGAAGCCGAAGCGCTTGCGCGGCCGGATGTTCAGCTCATAAGCAATCGCATCCAGCTGCTCCTGGGTGTATCCCGACAGGTCCGTGCCCTTGGGCAGGTACTGGCGAATCAATCCGTTGATGTTCTCGTTGCTGCCGCGCTGCCAAGGGCTGTGCGGGTCACAGAAGTAGATGGCCACGCCGGTCTTCTGGGTGATTTCCGCGTGACGTGCCATCTCCCGTCCTTGGTCGTAAGTCATGCTCTTGCGCGCCGCCAGAGGCATCCGGTTCAACGCTGCGCTGAAGCCCTCCACGGCCGAGGTCGCCGTCGCATCGCGCATCTTCACCAGCATCAGGTAGCCGCTGGTGCGCTCGACCAGGGTTCCCACCGCCGAGGCGTTGGCCTTGCCCTTGATCAGGTCACCTTCCCAGTGGCCGGGCATCACGCGATCCTCGATCTCCGGCGGGCGCACATGGATGCTGACCATATCCGGGATCTGGCCGCGGCGATCCACGCCACCAGAACGGGGACGGCGGGCGGTCTTGCCTTGCATTCCTTGTGCAGCTCGCCGACCGGCAAGGCGTAGGTCGCGTTGTAGATCGTCTCGCGGCAGACGTAGGCATCTTCGAAGTTCGGGAATTCCATGGAGCGGAGCTTGCCAGCAATCTGCTCGGGAGAAAAGCGCTTGCAGGTGGATGATCAACTCGAAAAATTCGTTGCCAGGCACCAGTTTTTGCCGGGTGCGGCAGGGGAATTGACGCTCGCGCATGGCACGTTGGGCATGCTGGGTGGTGTACGCACCCAAGGCATCGCGATGGCGGCGGATCTCGCGACAGATCTTCGAGGGGCTGCGGTTGAGCATTCGGGCAATGGTGTGCTGGCTCATGCCGCGCAGCAGACCGACCTGGATATCGGAGCGTTCTTCCAACGCTGAGTTCGTGGTAAGACATGGCAACACCGTACCGGAAAGGTCAGGTGTTGCGCTCAGTTTTTGCCGCCGTCTCTGGAAAATTCCGCTGGAAGTCTCATGGTGACGGAGACTCTCTGCTCGCGATACACTCTTGGTAGGGCGTTCTGGTATTTAAAGGATGAGTCATGCTCAATGTTCGAGTCTGTCTGAACGATTGTTGATATACCAAGCCGTCAGGCGGTTACAAGGCGCACAGCAAAAACCAGAAAAATGCCAATTCGCACAAGTACGGCATAGGTCTGGAAGAGTGGATCGCCAGCCCGATTAATGTGCGTTCTGGCAAGGTCTGGATGGAAGAGGGGATATTCAGCGACCTGGAGCCGGATGTCCTTTACAGGGTGGCCTTTCTGGAAGCATTTCGAGTCAAGAATTATCGCCGGGATGCAAGCCGCCTGCAGAACCATAATGTTCAGGGGGTAGTGAATGATGCGCGCAATAGCTGGAAGTCGTTTTCCGGATCAGTGACCTGCGCGGACTGACAGCGCGGGAGTCGCAGGATGTTCTGGACTACTTCCAGCGTGTCGGTGTAATCGCACAGATGCAGGCAGAAGAAGCCGCCGCACACGCATTATCCCGGGCTGCAGGTATCGTTTATCCGTATCCGTCACATCAGTTTATCGATCCGTCACGCTCTGACTTTGCAATCGATACCTTCACCTGTCTCTTCAGGGTTGATGACTTTCAGTACGAGCACGCCAGCGGGGCGGTACAGGGGCAGATACCGAACCGCTACCGGCGCAGGTATTGATCCCTCAGAGACAGACCACGATTTCCCTGGGATCGCGCCCCATGCCGATTATCCATCCCCGTCCCGACGAAACAGGCAAGACTGTCGTCATCAAGCACCCGAGCACACCGACAGCGATCGAGGATTGGGCTGACCCGGCCGCCATCGCCACGGTTGTGCCCGATGGCCAGGTGCCGATCGAGCTGAACGGTGTTGCCCTGACGCCCTGGATGGACTACCCGCGCAGCGCTGAGGGGTGGGGCTACCTGGATGGGCTGAATGAAAACCTCGACGAGCCGCAGATGGAGGTTTCCGGCAAGAAGCCGGCCGCCGGCGCCGTCATCCTCGAGCCAGACGGGCGGGTCTGGGTGGTGCATCCGACCAACCAGTTCGGGGGCTACCAGGCTACCTTCCCGAAGGGCCGCATCGATGCAGGCCTGAGATTGCAGGCCGCGGCGCTCCGCGAGTGCTGGGAGGAGGCAGGCCTCCAGGTGCGCATCACCGGATATCTGGGAGACTTCGAGCGTACGACCACCTGCACCCGGCTCTACCTGGCCGAGCGCGTTGGAGGCACGCCGGCAGCCATGGGATGGGAGAGCCAGGCCGTCAGTCTGGTGCCGCTCTCAACGCTGGGGGCGATCCTGAACGGGGCGGCTGATAAGCCCGTGCTCGAGCGGCTGATGCAGGTCGTGGCCGCGCGGCCAGCGCCCTGCCCCGTGGACGGAGAGGTGATTAGGCATGGCGGTAATCTTGTTCGTACCCTACAGGCGCTCGATGGATTCATGGCCACGCATGGCTGCTGGCCGACGCGCCTGCAGATGAGCCCGGAGTGCCTGGCCGTCCTGGCGGTTCACCACCTGACGCCTCTTGGCTTCTACAGGCTCCAGTCGAAGGTCCAGCTGGAGATCAGCGACGAACCGGACCTGATCGCCAGGGATGAGGCTGGGCGGCTGTTCAACTACAGCTTGCACGGCTGGGATGTGCAGAACACCGGTCAGCCTGCGCGGGGGTGGCTGGGGATTTGAGTCGACGGAAAATCTCTGGAGAGAACATGCGCCCTACCCTCGCCCTCTTGATCATGATCGCTGCCGGCTCGGCGCAGGCTGCTCTACGCCGCCCGGCCGCCAACGGTGAAATCGACATGCACGCGATCATACGGAAAAACCACTCCTTCATCCAATCGCTCCAGAATGCCGGCATTCAGAAGAGCGTGGACATCTCCGTGTACGGTCTTCAGATCCTTCCCCGCCAGGCGCGAAATCGCACGCAGCGACATGGCTTCCCGCCCAGCCATGGCCTGGAGCAGCTCCCAACGACGAGGCGAGAGAACCTTCCAGAGAAGCTCTACGGACTCGAACGAGATGAAGTCCCCAAGGTTTTCGCCGCGCAGCGCTGCGTTCATGCGCGCCTTTGCATCATCGATGTGTGACACTCCGATCGTTACTGTTCTCATGGCTACCTCCACTTCTCAGCATCGCGCCAGAAGTCATCCACTAATGATTCGATGCTCGTGAACTCGTATTGAATCTCATCGCCGCCGACATGCTTATGATCGCCCTTCCCCGCTTCGTTGTCGTAGCGAAGAACGCACTCACCGTTGACCACCAGCGCCAGTCGATACTTGAAGTGGTGAACGCTTGCCGCGACGGGCTCTGGCAACTGCCAGACAACCACCTCAGCAAAGGCGACCGGCGACAGCACAAAGCGCTCTTTGAGCAGTTTTTTTGCTTTCATGTTGGCAAACATACCAACAAGACATGGCGTTGGCAATGAAGCCAACGTAACCCACCTTTGCACTGGTCGACTGCAACAACTTCTACGTCAGCTGCGAACGCCTGTTCCTGCCGGACCTGCGCGGCCTGCCGGTGGCGGTGCTGGCCGCAAGCTGTCCGCCAAGCTGGAAGCCATGAACGTGGCCACCGCCTGGGATCTCGCCCAGCAGGACCCGGCATTCATCCGGAAGGCTTTCAGCATCGTCGTCGAGAAGACCGTGCGCGAGCTGCGCGGCGAGAGCTGCCTGGCCCTGGGCGAAAGTGCCGAGCCCAAGCAGATGATCGCCTGCAGCCGCTCGTTCTCCGAACGGGTCACTGACCTCGAGCAGCTGCGCGAAGCGGTGGCCAGCTACACCAGCCGCGCCGCGGAGAAGCTGCGCGCCCAGGGCGACTACTGCCGGCTGCTGCAGGTCTACATCCGCACCGGAGTCTTCAATCCCAGCGAGCCGCGCTATGGCCGCTCGGCCAGCGTGCCGCTACCCTGCCCCACCCATGACACCCGCGACCTCGTGCAGGCCGCCCTGGCGGGCCTGGAGAGCATCTACCGGCCGGGATTCCGCTACCAGAAGGCCGGCGTAGTGCTAATGGAGTTCGTGAGCCCTGGGCAGATCCAGGGCGACCTGTTCGCTCCGGCGCCGCGGCCGGGCAGCCAGGCACTGATGGCCACCCTTGATCGCATCAACGCTCGCATGGGCCGTGGCACCGTGCGCCTGGCCCGGGTGCCGGCGTCGCCGGGCTGGGGAATGCGGCAGGAGCTCAAATCGCCCGGCTACGTGAGCCGCTGGAGCGACCTGCGCTGCGTGACCTGATCGCCCCCGCCTCCTTCTTCTACTGCTGTCACACCAACCAGGACGTTCTCGTGAATCTGCTTCGCCCGCTTGCCCTGCTCTCCACCCTGCTTCTGTGCGGTTCTGCCTTGGCCGCCGACATCCAGCCGCCTCGCACCTTCAAGGAGGCCAAGAGGATCGCCTGGAAGCTGTATGCCGGGCACCAGACGACCTTCTACTGCGGCTGTGAATACAAGGGGAACCGCGTCGACCTGGAGAGCTGCGGCTACCAGCCGCGCAAAAACGCCAACCGGGCCTCGCGCATCGAATGGGAACACGTGGTGCCGGCCTGGGTGATCGGCCACCAGCGGCAATGCTGGCAGAACGGTGGTCGCAAGAACTGCACGGCCAACGACCCGGTGTTCAGCAAGGCCGAGGCGGACCTGCACAACCTGGTGCCGAGCATCGGCGAGGTCAACGGCGACCGCAGCAACTTCGTCCTGGGCATGCTGAGTGACAAGCCCAGCCAGTACGGCGCCTGCCCGATGGTGGTCAACTTCAAGCAGAAGACCGCCATGCCCCCGGAGCGTGCCCGGGGTGCTTCAGCGAGGATCTACCTGTACATGGCCGACCGCTACAAGCTGCGCCTGTCGAAGCTCGATCGCCGCGTGTACGAGGCCTGGAACCGCCAGTACCCAGTCAGCGAGTGGGAGAGGTGGCGTAACCAGGCCAACGGCTGTGCAATGGGGTGGGGGAATCCATACGTCGGTGCGGTTGACCTGAGCAGCTGCGGCACGCGGGTCAGCCGCCGCTAATCGGCAGACCTGTGATCAGGCACACGAAATAATCAAAAGGTTAACCTTTTGATTGCCCGCGCTTGCGCCCCGGAAATAGGGAGGTTAACCTCGAAATTCACCATCCAATCCATGCGAGGTTCGGCATGAAAAAAACCATTCAGGAGACGAAGGTCGTTGGCTGCAAATTGCCGATCGCTGAATGCGAGGCGATTCGTGTCGTGGCGGAGCGGGAGGGAATGACGGTGAATAAATGGCTGAAACGAGTGCTGCGCGAGGCTCTTGAGCAAAAGCACGTAGCCTAGAAACACGAAACCCCGCTGGCAGGCGGGGTTCGTGTCACATCAACGGTGATCGGCCCCAACCCTGAGAAAGTTAAGCCGGTCACCATCACGCGGTGAGCACATTATGGTTCTCTTACTGTGTATACACAAGCATAGCAGGAGCCTTTTGTCCGCTCGCCGTCAGGGGAGTAGTGATGGACGTAGCGGAAAAGGATTCGCGCGCGGAGCTGCGCGCTTTGCAGGAAAAGCTTGAGGCGCATCTGATCGCGCGTGGCGCGAGCCCTGAGGATGCCAACGACGCAGCCTATGCCGTAGGTCTGACGGCAGACGACATTCGAGAAAAGCTGGGCGCATCCCGATCGGGGAAGGTGATCTCCCTCAGCAATCTGCTCGCCAGTCGGCCCGCAGACGCCGGCGACAATATTGGCACCTCCTCCAAAGCGACCAGTGCTAGGAGCCCCTTAGCCTCTCTGCAGCGCGCGATCGAGCGGAACGCGCAGGCGAGTCGAGCGTTGTGTGAGGAGCAATTGGCTCGCGACTTTGAGGCCGCCCGCGCGCAGTTTGAGTCGCAGGAACTTAAGGGTTTCGCACCCCATGCGCCTGAGGCCGAGGAGCAACGCTCGCAGCATCGCTGGCTCGCTGAACAATTGCCGAGCGGGGTTATCGCAATGTCGAACGTAATCATCCGTAGTGCGCTGGGGTCTGTCGCCCTATTCCCTGATGACCGGCGACCGTTCCTGCAGGAAAAAAAAATTCACGCGCTGCAGGGTATCGAAATCCGCTATACCGGCCCGGCGCTAAACCTGCATGACATCGATACGTGGGACGTAATCGTTGACATTGCCCGAAAATCGGGAACCACCAACGTCACCGTAACCCCCTATCTGTTGCTGAAATCCCAGGGGAAAACCGACTCGACCGAGAATCGCCGAGCGCTTCATGCGCAGATCATGCGTTTGAAGGCCACCGCGATCGACGCGCAGTGCGGCCGTATGGCGTATGCGGGCAGCCTAATTGACGAGGTTTTTCGCGCAGATCCAGATCCTGCCGTTGACCCCATGAGCCGTAAACCCCAAACGCGCGAGTACCTGATTCGGCTGAACCCTCGACTGGCTGAGCTGTTCGCTCATGACCAGTACACGCTAGTAGACAGCGAAATTCGTCGGCGGCTCGGCAAAAACATGCTGGCACGATGGCTCCTAGCGTTCTACTCCTCCCATGCAGCTCCGGGTCAATACAGGGTCGAAACCCTGCATCAGCTCTGCGGAAGCGGCACGCAGGATCTACACAAATTTGCGCAGCAGCTCAAAGGAGCGCTGGCAGCTGTGCAGGAAGCCAGCGAGCAGAGCGGCAAGTCCTTCAGTTTCACCGTCGTCAGAGGGCTGGTCTCTGTTTCCCGGACCCCCTCCGCCACGCAGTCGCGCCACCTCAGGAAGAAGCGCGCCTCCGCACGCCGGTAACCAGCCCACCCAGGGCGTCGCCATCGGCGCCCAACCCTTTCGCCTCCCCCTTCACATCACCTGCAGTGACGTACTGTCGCTGCAGGTAGATTCTCCACGCAACCATCTGATTTTAAAAGAATTTATTAAAAAAGCAGGTGCGATTTACGCACCGATCAAGCCCTGCATCTGAGCCTGCAGGGCAATTACTGTCGCTGCAGGTAGGTTTTTAAAGTAAACCGTTGATTATAAAAGGATTTTCATCAATCACTGGTGCGCTTATCGCACCTATCAATGCCACCGGCTGCCTGCATCTGAAGCAGCAACGGCCACTACTGTCGTTCCGGGTAGTTTTTACTGTCGCTGCGGGTAGGTGGTACTGTCGGAATAGGTAGGAACTACTGTCGCTGCGGGTAGGTGGTACTGTCGCTGCGGGTAGAAAATCAGAGCTTGGAAAACCGCTAGAACCCGCGCCATCCTTGGGCTGCAGCGATTTCAGGGCAACGCCTATAATCTCTTCTTAATCTTTATATAATCAGCGACGACAGCGCAGCGACGCTGCGCACTACGAGGCCGCCTACGGCGGCCCCTGTTTATGCGCCTGAAGGCGCGGGAAAGTCGGCCCGACCACCACCCGCAACACCAGCTCCAGCGTTGGCTGACACCATCAAGATCAAAGGCAGAGCAAACGTCGCCTCGCGCTTGTTCGCGCCCCTCGGGCGCTGCGCGAGAGCAAAACAGATCGCGGGCTACTCGCCCGCACCTCGGCAGGAGCCTGCGGCCCCTGCGCCCGCATGAGGAGCGTGCAAGCTACCGCGATAGAAATGCGCTGGCTTATAGCCAAAAGCCCCAAAAGGGAAGGGAATGGCCATAGCCGTATCGCACCAATAGCCGACCTGCATGCCTGGTAGGTGCGCTTTTTAGTGGCCACCCGCTACATGGGTGGCGAGTGGCCACTGCGTGCTCTATGCGCGATTCTGGAGGGCATGATGACACCGAGGACCATCCGGCAGTCGGCCAGCGCCCCATCGACGTCGATGCCGCAGGCCTCGGCCGCCACACCCAGCTTCAGCCATCTCCAGGTATTGCGTCGATCGCTCCACTCGCCGTTGTGCTGAGCATAGAGCCGCATCGCGCAGCCGGTCTCCGGCTTGGTCCAGGAGAGCCCGTGCCGAGCAGCGGTCTGCTCGATGAGTCGCACGTCGAAATCGGCCCCATAGGCGATCACCAGTTGGCCGGCGACAAGCTCGGCCAGCCGCTCGTGGATTTCCGCCCAGGTCGGCGCGGTGGCCACGTCCGCATCTGTGATGCCATGGATCGCTGAGGCGACGCACCAGGGTATCCAGCAGCACTTGCCCGTGGGCGTCGATCACACTGACCTCGATCACCTCCGCATCGTCGCCCAGGCCGGTCGTCTCTGTGTCTAGGATGAGCGGATCAGCATCAAGCCAGGCGCGATGCAGTTGCCGAGGCCTCGGCCGACCAGCAGCGGACGCAGATCCCCCTCACCAGGCCTTCGGTCTCCACGCGCTCACCGCAGCGAATGCACGGGAGCGCCCTACCCGCCTCGAGCGCCGTAATCTGTGCCGGTGTAGCCGGCCGATACGGACGCAGTGGCACGCAGAGCGCACGGTCATAGACCGGCGCCCAGCCCCGACCGAACCAGACTTCGCCGACGGCCGGCTGCCCAGGAGCCGGTTTAAGCCTCTCTTGCCGGAGATGTGATTTGCAGAGCAGGCCGCGAGCCTCGGCCTCCATGCGCGAGATTCTGGCCATCGATTACCCCTCCTGCCCTTCTTCCCCGGCCTTCTGCGGCTTGGAGGTCTTCGCTTTGCGCGCCTGCTCGAGCTCGCGGGTGAGCTGCTTTTCGCGTGAAGTCAGCGCCTCGACCTGGCCGCGGAGGTGAGCTAGATCCTCGCCAGCTTTCGATGCTTTTTCCTGGGCAGCCTTGGCCGCCTTCTGAGCGGCTTCCAGCTCGCGAGCCGCGGTTTCCAGGCGGGCCTGGCAGGCCTGTTCGCTTTTCTCTGCGCGATTTACGTCCCGCAGCGCCTTCTCGGTCTCGGCCTGCGCCGCCTGGGCCAGCTGGCGAGCTTCCTGCTCCCGGGTTTTCAGATCCGCCACCAGGCTGTTGAGTCGATCGACCGACTCGGCGCTGACTGCAGCGGCTTTCTCCGCCTCGTGCCGGGCGCCCTCACTCACCTCCAGCGCGCCGCGCAGGCGCTCGATCTCTGCCTCGAGCCGTGGCACCGCCTCCAGGCGAAGCTCGGCGCGAGCCAGAGCCTGACGCGATTTCTCGGCTTCTTCGCGCTCACGAGCAGCGGCCTCGCCCGCCGCCTTAACGGCTTCGGCGTGCTCTTTCTGCTCGCGATCGCGTTCACCCTGGATCGAAATGATCATCGCGGCCTGCCTTTGGGCCTGAGCTTGGCTTTCGTGCAGCTCGCTCTGCAACCGATCGATCTCCGCTCTCAGCTCCACAGCCTCAGCCTGGCAAAACTCCAGATCGTCTTCGGCAACCGCGGCCCGCGAGTCAGCCTCAGAACCGGCGTTGCGCGCAGCCTCAAGCACCTGCTCGGCGATCAACGCGGTAATCCGCGGATCGAGCTGGATTTCCGCAGCCTTGAGTCGAGGTTGTGCCCCTTTCCACGCCTTGAGCAGCGGCGCCACGAGGTTTGGGCTCCCGCCACCGAGTAGCGCGGTGACCTTCCGCACGCTGGGCTTCTCACCTGCCTCGACGAGCTGCCGCGCGGCTGCTGCAACGGTTTCCTCAGTGATTCTGCTCATGCTGGACTCCTTTTGCTGATGAGAGCATCGTAACGGATAACAGATAACAAGTAAATAACGAATAACGGTAACGTTATTTGTTATTTTTCATGGGCCAGACAACAAAAAAGGCGCCGAGGCGCCTTCTTCACTGCTCAATATTCCGTTACTGCCGCCACCCCTCCACCACCTCAGCTCCAAACTCAGCCTTCCAGGCCTTGAGCTGGGCGTTGTTTGCACCCTTGGTCTCGACGCGCTTGCCGGTGACCGGCTGGACGTAGACCTTCACCTGGCGGGGGCGACGCTGCTTCACGACAGCCGGCGCGGCTGGCTCAAGCTCGACCGACTGCGGATCGAGGATGCTGACCACCTTCGCCAGATCCATGCCGTACTCGCCCATCAGTGCCTTCAGCTTGTCTTCGAACTCCATTTCGCTCTGCAGGCCGGTATCGGCTTGGAGTTTCTCCAGCAGCGCCAGTTGTTCCTGCAGCTCACGCTCGGCGCGGCGAAATTCGGCAAGTTTGGACATGTGCACTCCTTTGATTTTGTAACGGAATCAAATTGGATACGGCCGACTACTCGCCGGCGCGCAGGTATTCATAGAGGGTGGCCCGGCTAATCCCGAACTCGCGGGCCAGGGCAGCCTTTGGCTCGCGCTCCTCGGCGCGACGGCGTAGCTCAGCGGCCTGGGCGCTGCTCAGGGCTCTCTTGCGGCCTCGGTAGGCCCCTCGCTGCTTGGCCAAGGCGATCCCCTCGCGCTGCCGCTCGCGGATCAGCTCGCGCTCAAACTCGGCGAAGGCGCCCATCACCGACAGCAGCAGGTTGGCCATCGGCGAATCCTCGCCGGTGAAGGTCAGCCCCTCCTTCACGAACTCGATCCGCACCCCGCGGCCGGTGAGCTGCTGCACCAGGCGGCGCAGATCATCCAGGTTGCGGGCCAGGCGGTCCATGCTGTGCACCACCAGGGTATCGCCTTCGCGGACGTAGCCGAGCAGCGCGTCGAGCTGGGGACGCTGGGTGTCCTTGCCGGAGGCCTGGTCGGTGAACACCCGGCTCACCGGAATGCCTTCTAGCTGTCGACCGGGGTTCTGGTCGAGGGTGCTGACGCGGATGTAGCCGATGCGCTGTCTGTGCATGCCGCCTCCAGGGTGAATGTGTATGGATGAACCCTATAGAGCTACAGGACATGTGTCAAATAATGTGAAAAAGACCCTATCCATACGTTCGGGGTTGGGTTTCGGTTGTGTGAATAGGGTATAGGCTAAAAGAACAATAATGAAAACATGCTTTACCGTTTACATGCTTTCATGAAAGCATGTAAGATGACCTCAATCCCCGAGATTGAGGTCATCTGCTATGTCCGCCCCCCTCGCCGCGCCCCGCTGGACCTTCACTGCTATCGCCTGCGCACTCTCGAGTGTGACCGCCGTATCTGTCGCCTTGGCGATGTTCGCGCTGATCGACGATCCAGTTCTTGCTCTGCTCTTTGCCGGCGCCGCCGTCCTCCTCGATATCTACAAGTACCTTGCGTGGCCACTGGTTCTCTCCTCCCTTTCGGGGCGGCGGTTTGGAGCGGCACTGCTGCTCGCTGCGACCGCCCTGGCCCTGGCCGGCGTCTCTGGCTGGGCCACCTATGACCGCCTGATGCACTCGATTGTCGGCAGCCGCGCCGAGCACCAGGCCATCCAAGAACAGCGTATCGCCGACCTCGAGCAGGCTCGATCCGCTGACCTGCAGCTGATCGCCGACCTGGCCGCCGAGGCTGGCTCTGCCCGCACCCAGGCCGAAGCCATGCGCGCCCGCGGGATGGTTTCCCGCGCCCTGGAACTGGAGGCCAGCGCCCTCCCCCGCATCGCTGACCAGCGCGACCAGGCTCGCAAGCGCCTGGACGCCGCCTCCCTGGAGCTGACCCAGCTCCGCGCCTCGACGCCGAAAGGCGCTGGCCTGCCGCTCGAGATGGCCACCCTCCTCTGCCTCGGTTTCGCTCTGGCACTCGAGATCGTCCCTGCTCTGCTGCTCTCGGTTGTCCGCGGATCGTTCTCCGCTCCGACGGCTCCGGCGGTTGCCGAGACGGATATTGCGGAGGTCTTCGATAACGCCCAGGGCGCGCTGGAAACCCAGGAAACCGCCGTAGAAACCGAAGCAGGCACTGCAGAAACGCCGGAACCCGCAGCGGCTGAAAGCCCCGCCGTACAGGCGGAAAACGCAGAATTGCTCCAGAAACTGCTGACCCTGGCCTCAGAAACCCCGGCTGGTGCGCGGGTAAAGCTGAAGGAGTTCGCAAAAACCCACCGGATCGGAAACCTGCGCGCGGCCAGCATTTTCAGCGTTGCAGCGGAAATCGGAGCGCTGCAGAAAACGGCAACGGGCTACCTCGCTGCATAGAATGAAAAAATAAAAACATGCTTTCATGAATGAATGTTTTGAGCGTAGAATTTGAGTCAGAAGGCCAGGCCTCGCTTCCAGGTCGCGCCGCGTTTATCATGCAAACATAAATTCATGAAGAGGCCGACCCATGGTATCAATCATTGCTGTACTGCAGCAGAAGGGCGGAGTGACGAAATCGACCATCGCCCGCGCTGTTGCCGCTGAGGCTACTCGTGCCGGCCTGGACACGCTGCTGGCCGACCTCAACCCGCAGCAGCAGACGAGCTACCTCTGGGCCGTCTCTCGCGACGAGGCGGGCCACCAGCCGCGCGTCGATGCGGCGGTCTACCACCGTGCCGACAAGCTGCTGAAGGACGCAGAGGGGAGGGCGCTGACCGTCGTCGATGGCGGTCCCCACGCGAGCGCGCAGAGCCTGGAGATCGCCAGGGCCTCGCGGCTGATCGTCATCCCGACCGGCGTGACCACCGACGACCTGCGCGAAGCCCTGAAGCTCGGTTCTGAGTTCGTCGCTGCCGGCATCCCACGCGAGCGGATGCTGTACGTCCTCAGCCGCACTCCCCAGTCTGATCGCGAGGTGGCTGGAGCCAGGGCAAACATCCAGGCATTCGGTTTCGCGTGTGCTGATGGCCATATTCCTCTGTCCACCGGCTACGGCGCGGCAATGGATGCTGGCATGGCGATCACTGAAACCAGATTCAAAGGGCTGAACGAAAAAGCTGTAGGTGTTATCCAGCAGGTTTTCGATCAAGCCCTTCGCGCATAAATTTATGAGGCCGAAAAATGAGCAAAGCTAAGCAACCGGCACCGGCCGGACTCAAGATTGATCCCGCCGCATTCGGCGCAAAGAGCCCAGCTCCCGTCGCGCCGGCTAACCTGGATCGGACTCCAAGCGTCGACATGAAACCTGTGCAGATCCGCGTCCCTGTCGAAAAGCACACCGAGATCAAGGCTTACGCGGCTGAGCAGCAAATGAGCATCACTGACCTGCTGCTGGTGGCATACGAAGAGTACCGTCAGCGGCACAAGTAACTCCAGCCCGGCTTCGGCCGGGTTTTTAATCGGAAAATTTCATGAAATCATGTTTGCATGAAAGCATGATTTGGCTATATTAGGTTCTGTACGAAAAGTACTGCCGTAGGCACCGCAGCGTGCAGGCCAGCGTGACCATGGCGGCAAAACTTCTTGCCAGCTTGTCGTAGCGAGTGCCAATCCTGCGGCTCTCCTTCAGCCAGCCGAACATCCGCTCGATGATGTTGCGCTGCCGGTATTTCGGGCGGTCGAACAGCCTTGGTAGGCCTGGCTTGGGCTTGCGTTTCATGGTTCGCAGCGGAATCACAGGCTGCATCCGGTAACGGTCGCAGTACTGGCGCAAGTGCTCGGCATCGTAGCCCTTGTCTGCCAGCAACCAGCGGCAGCGCTTGCGAGGTCGGCCTGGCTTACCAGGGATGCGAACCTGATCCAGGAGTGCCTGAGCATTCGAGATGTCGCTGGCCTGGCCCGGCGACAGCAAAAAGCGCAGAGGCACGCCGTTGGCATCGCAGAGCATGTGAATCTTGGTGGTCAGACCGCCTCGGCTACGTCCCAACGCATGGTCTACCGGCTCTTCTGGCCCCCCTTTTTCCCGGCGCCAGAAGAGGCTCGGGTTGCTCGTACAGCTGTCGAGTCGATCATCCAGGTATCCAGATCGATCAGTCCTTCCTGGTTCAGGCGAATGTGCAAGCGC
>RRZT010523985.1_pt1 | contig 21026 bp, 15 predicted proteins | sample 2165551 | NCBI WGS metagenome assembly RRZT01 (sample SAMN10456910, study PRJNA506462) | wastewater metagenome | biome: wastewater; feature: sludge; material: wastewater sludge; isolation source: wastewater sludge with Escherichia coli K12::gfp cells carrying plasmid... | place: USA: Moscow, Idaho... | reverse complement strand
CAGTGGATCTGCGAGATCGACCGCGGCCGCCTCCACCCGTACGAGGGCAACTACTCCACGTACCTGGAGACCAAGCGCTCCCGTCTCCAGATCGAGGGCAAGAAGGACGCCAAGCGCGCCAAGATCCTTGAGAAGGAACTGGAGTGGGTGCGCTCCAACCCGAAGGCCCGCCAGGCCAAGAGCAAGGCCCGCCTCGCCCGCTACGAGGAGATGGCCGCCGAGGCCGAGCGCAACCGTGCCGTCGACCTGTCCGAGATCAACATCCCGCCTGGCCCGCGCCTCGGTTCGATCGTGCTCGAGGCCAGGAACCTCAAGAAGGGCTTCGGCGACCGCGTCCTGATCGACAACCTGACCTTCACGCTTCCCCGCGCAGGGATCGTCGGCATCATCGGCCCCAACGGCGTCGGCAAGACCACGCTGTTCAAGACGATCACCGGCATCGAGCAGCCCGACTCGGGCGAGCTCAAGGTGGGCGACACCGTCTCGTTCAGCTACGTCGACCAGAACCGTTCGGGCATCGACCCCAAGAAGAACGTGTGGGAGGTCGTCTCCGACGGGCTCGACTACATCAAGGTCGCCAACTTCGAGATGCCCTCGCGCGCCTACGTCGCCTCGTTCGGCTTCAAGGGCCCCGACCAGCAAAAGCTCGCCGGCGTCCTCTCCGGCGGTGAGCGCAACCGCCTGAACCTTGCGCTCACCCTCAAGCAGGGCGGCAACGTCCTTCTCCTCGATGAGCCGACCAACGACCTGGACGTCGAGACGCTGCAGTCGCTCGAGGACGCGCTGCTCGAGTTCCCCGGCTGTGCCGTCGTGATCTCCCACGACCGCTGGTTCCTAGACCGCGTCGCCACCCACATCCTCGCCTGGGAGGGCACCGATGAGGACCCGGCGAACTGGTTCTGGTTCGAGGGCAACTTCGCCGACTACGAGGAGAACAAGATCGCGCGCCTCGGCCCTGAGGCGTCGCGGCCCAAGTCGTCGTCGCACCGACGACTGACCCGCTGATCCCGCGCAGGCGGCCTCTCACCTTCGACGGTGAGGGGCCGTCGGTGTTGCCGGACGGGCGGTTGGGTAGGGTCGGGGCATGTCCACGAACTCCCCGGTGCCTCGCGATCGCCTGGGAGAGGTGGCCTACCAGGGGCTCTGGTGGGCGATCGTGGCACTGCCTGCGCTCGTGGTGGCGCTCCGCGTAGCCACGACCGAGCTCGCCGGGACGTTCTTCCTCTACGTCGTGATCGGACTGCCCGCGACGGTCGCCCTGCAGGTCATCGCAGGGCTGCTCGCCTGGACCTACCGACGCCGTCAGTGGCGGCACTTCCTCGGCCGGGTCGCCTCCGTGTTGTCGTTCGTCTACTACGGCCTCTGGGCGCTGCTCGCGCTCGCCGTGCCCGAGACGGCGCCCGGCAGGAAACTGGACTCCCTCGCCGGGCGCCTCTTCGGCGTCGGCTTCGCCGACGGCCTGAGCGCGACGCTCTTCGTCCTCGTCCCGCTCATCTATCTGGCCATGCTCGGGGCCATCTGGTTCGAGGGCAACCGGGCCGTCCGCTACTGGGACGCCACCGTCACCGGTTGAGGGCCTCTCCCATCTCGTCCATCCCGGCGATCACCCGGCAGGGGCCGGCGACGTCGTCGTTCACGTCGGTCGAGCAGTTGTAGTCCTGCCCGAGGAAGCTCTGGAAGACCATCAGGACGCGCTCGTCCTGCCGGATCAGCGTCGTCTCCACGAAGCGGCCGTCCACGCTCGTCTCGTCGGCCGGTGCGGCCATCCCCAGGATGTAGGCATGCCCGGCGTCGGTGACGTCCCCGGGAGGGGTGAAGGACACCTGGTCGGTGTAGTCGTAGAGCTTCGGGTCGGTGAAGCCGAGGTCGACGAGCGCGTCGCCGCAGTTCACGGCATCCTCGCGCAACTGGTCGAACGCCGCTGCGGCCTGGTCGGAGTCGGCATAGCCGAACACCACCGCCGAGTACAGCGACGGGTCGCCCTCCCCGAAGCCCATCACGCGGGTCAGGATCCTGCTCGGAGCTCCCGGCAGGTCGGTCATGCAGAAGCTCTGCGGTGCCTGGCCCTTGCCCTCGTACTCGTCGCTGACGATCAGCGGGAGGTCGCCCTCGAGGGCGAGCATCTCCGGGGTCGCGACGTTGTCCCACGTGGGTGGGATCGCGGCCGGGACCCCTGTGGGGCTCGGCTGGGTCGTCGGCGTGGGCGCAGGCGTGGACGGGGTGGGGGACGGCTGCGTCGGGGTCGGGGTGGGTGACGGAGCCGTCGCGGCCGACGGGGAGGTCGACGCCGTCGGCGTGGGCGACTGCTCCGCGACGTCAGGGGTGTCGGGCGCGAGGGCCTGGAAGGCGCCGAAGCCCGCCACGAGCAGGAGCGCGCAGGCGCCGGTCCCCCCGACGACCCGACGGGTCGTGCGGCGGCGGTCGCCGCGGCGCCGGATCTCGGATGCGGTGAGCACGGGAACCTCCTTGGCAGCCGAAGCGAGACGGTCCAGTTCGGGGATGCGCTCAGGCATGACGGACCTCCAGATCGGGATTGAGCAGGGCGGCGAGAGAGGCGCGACCCCGGGAGAGACGGGCCTTGACGGTTCCGGTGGGGGAGCCCACCTCATCGGCCACCTCGGCGACGCTCATGTCGCACAGGTGGTAGAGCACGATGGCCCTGCGCTGATCCTCGGGCAGCTGCGCGAGGGCCGTGGCGATCGCCACCCGGTCGGGCGACGGCTCCAGGTCACGTTCGGGTTCGAGGGCGCGGTCCGGCTGTCGCCAGGCACGACGCGCCCTGCGCCAGCGGCTCACGGCCAGCCGGTACGCGGTCGTGCGCACCCAGGCCTCGGGATGGCCGGACAGGTCGAGCTTCCTGCGGTGGTCCCACGCGCGGATGAAGGCCTCCTGCACGCAGTCCTGAGCCTCGCTCAGATTTCCGCACATCGCATAGATCTGGCCGACGAGCTTCGTGTACGAGCCGGTGTAGAACCGGTCGAACTGTCCCTCGTCCATGGGGTCCCTCCTCTCGTGATCGGTCTTCACGGTGGATACGCCCGGGCTCCACACCAGGTTGCATTCCGGCGCGGACTTTGTCAGGAGACAGCGTCAGTGGGTCGCGAGAAGCTCGGCAAGCGACATCGAGGGCCGGTCGGCGAGCGAGGTCAGCTGGGTCTGACAGGAGAAGCCGTCGGCGAGCACGATCGCATCGGGGTGCGCCTCGATCGCGGGGCCGAGGTCGTGCTCGAAGACCTTCACGCTGACCTCGTGGTGGCCCCGCTCGACCCCGAAGTTGCCCGCGAGGCCGCAGCAGCCGCCCACGACGACGAGCTCGGCCCCGGTCGACTCGAGGATCGCCCTGTCCCGCCCCCAGCCGAGCACCGACGCGTGATGGCAGTGCGGCTGGGCGACGATCGTGTGGCCGGAGAGGTCGGGGGCGACGAAGTCGTCGTCGCGCTCGAGGAACTCGGCGAGCGTGAGCACCTTCCCGTTCAGCGCGGCGACGTTCGGATCGTCTGGCAGCAGTTCAGGGGCGTCGCTTCGCCAGACGGCGGTACACGACGGCTCGACGCCGACGATGGGCACCCCCTCGGCGACGTAGCCTGCGAGCACCGCGGCCGAGGTGTGCAGCTGCCTGCGCGCGCCGTCGAGCTGGCCGGTGGAGATCCAGGTCAGGCCGCAGCATGCCGTCTTGTCGAGCACCTCGGGCTCGTAGCCGAGCCGGACGAGCAGCTGTGCCATGGCGGCGAAGGAGGTCGACTCGAAGCAGTCGGAGAAGGAGTCGACCCAGATCAGCACGCGGCCCTTCGTGCCCGCCGGGGACTTCTCCATGCGTGAGCGCGCGGTCCTTGCGGCGAACTGCGGGATGTCGCGGCGACGGTCGACGCCGGCGCCCCAGCGCAGCGCTCGACCGAGCCCGGGTGTGCGCCCCACCACGTTGACCAGCCTGCCGAGGCCCGGAACGGTCGTGATCAGGCGGCCCCAGCGCGGCAGCCAGCCGAGCGCGTAGTGGTTGCGTGGACGCAGTCGTCCCTTGTACGTCTCGTGCGTGACCCGGGCCTTGTAGGCCGCCATGTCGATGCCGGTGGGGCAGTCGCGGGCGCAGCCCTTGCACGACAGGCACAGGTCGAGGGCGGCGTGTACCTCGGGGGAGCGCCAGCCCTTGCTGATCAGCGATCCGTTGACCATCTCCTGCAGTGCCCGCGCCCGGCCACGGGTCGAGTCCTTCTCGTCGCGGGTCGCCTGGAAGCTGGGACACATCACACCGCCGGCAGCGGTCGAGTTGGCAAGGCACTTCCCGACGCCCGAGCACTGGTGGACCGCCTCGACGAACTCGGCATCGGTCGACGCGAGCGGGGAGCGGCTCACCGCCACCATCCGCAGGTCCTGTTCGACGGGCACGGGGTCGACGAGGACGCCCGGGTTCAGCAGCCCGCGCGGGTCGAAGAGCTGCTTCACCTCCCCGAACAGCTTGAGCGCGGCGGGGGAGTACATGTGAGGCAGGAGGGCCGAGCGGGCCCGGCCGTCGCCGTGCTCGCCCGACATCGAGCCGCCGAAGCGGGCAACGAGACGAGCCGCCTCCTCGACGAATGTCTTGTAGCGCTCGGCGCCGTCGGGGGCCGTGAGCGGAAAGTCGATGCGGCAGTGGACGCACCCGTCTCCGAAGTGGCCGTAGGGCAGGCCGTGCAGCCCGTGGCGTTCGAGCAGGGCGTCGAACTCGCGCAGGTAGGCGCCGAGGTTCTGCGGCGGGACGGCCGCGTCCTCCCACCCTCCGTAGGCGGGCTCGTCGAGGCTGACCCCGGCGAGGCCCGCGCCGTCTGCGCGGATCTTCCACAGCTGCGCCGCGCGGACCGGATCGTCGACGACCCACCCCTCCTTCGCGGCGGAGGCCTCCACGATCGCCTCGGCGCGCGCGCGGACCTCCGCGGGGTCGTTGCCGACCACCTCCAGGAACATCCAGCCGTCGCCGGAGGGCAGCTCGCCGACGCTCGCCTGACCGAACTTGTCGATCACGACGTCGACGATGCGTCGGTCGAGTCCCTCACAGGCCGTCGGGTTGAACCGCAGCAGGTTCGAGATGTCGTCGCCTGCGTCGGACATCGTCTCGTAGCCGAGCGCGACCATGAGCGAGACGGGGGCGTCGGCGACGAGCCGCACGGTGGCGCGCACGATGATGCCGAGAGTGCCCTCGGTCCCCGCGAAGAACTGGGCGACGTTGAACCGACGCTCGGGGAGGAGATGTTCGAGCGAATAGCCGGACACCTGGCGGATGAAGGTGCCGAACTCGGTGCGGATCGTGCCGAGGTTGGCCGCGACGAGCGAGCGCAGCTCGGGCAGGTCGTCGGTGCCGAGGGTCAGCAGCTCGCCCTCCCCGGTGATGATGTCGAGGCTGACCACGTTGTCGGCCATCCGGCCGTAGCCGAGCGCGCGCGGGCCGCACGCGTTGTTGCCGATCATCCCGCCGACGGTGCAGCGGTTCGAGGTGGACGGGTCGGGCCCGAGCCGCAGCCCGTGCGGCCGGGCCGCCTTCTGCAACTGGTCCTGCACCACGCCCGGATCGATCACGGCGGTGCGTGTCTCGGGGTCGATGGAGTGGATGGTGGTGAGGTGGCGCGAAACGTCGATGACGAGTCCCGGGCCGACCGCGTTGCCCGCGCAGGAGGTGCCCGCGCCGCGCGCCGTGATGGGGACTCCGGCGTCCAGGGCGGCGCGCACGAGCGTGATCAGCTCCCCGGGGGAGCGGGGGTGGGCCACGAGATCGGGCTGCACCCGGTACAGCGACGCGTCGCTCGAGTAGAGCGCCCGCGTCAGGGCTGAGGTGTCGATGATCTCCGCGAGGTCGCCGAGCCGGTCAAGCAGTTGGGCGTGGGGCGAGGTGGCGGCGATAGTCACCGTCCTAGTCTGCCACCGCCAACGTCGCCTGCATCGCGCGCCCAAGCGCGGCGTAGTCGTCGGGGTCGATCGCATCGACGAAGACCCGGCGGACCGAGTCGACGTGGGCCGGAGAGGCCTGCTTCAACAGCTCGAACCCCTTCTCGGTCATGTGGGCCTGGACGCCACGGCCGTCGGCCGCGCAGGAGGTGCGGGTCACGTACCCGGCCTGTTCCATGCGCTTGATCGTGTGCGTCAGGCGGGAGCGGGAGTGCCCGACGGAGGCGGCGAGCTCGCCCATCCGGATGGTGTGGTCGGGCGATTCGCTGAGCCTGACCAGCAGTTCGTACTCGCTCAGGCTCAGGTTGAACTCGCGCAACTTCGTGTCGAGGTACTCATCGATGTGCGTCTTGGCCAGGAGCCAGCTCCGCCAGACGCGTTGCTGGCTCTCGGACAGCCAGCCGCCAACTGGTTCAGACATGTCTTTGAGTCTATCACAATGCTTTAGCTTTCAAGCATCTGAGGTCTCCCCAGATGGGTGCCGAGCGCGTTAGTCTTGCGTGAACCTCGGGAAGGATGGGTCGCCGTGTCGATTCGCGAAGAGCTGCTTGCAGATGCACCCAGCAGTGTTGGAGACATGCTACGTCGTCGTGTGGAGGCCACTCCAGGCAGGGCGGCCTTCATGTACCCGGACGGCGCGGACGGCCCGAACACCTGGACGACGCTGACCTGGAAGGAGTCGGGCGACATCGTCGACCAGCTCGCAGGCGGACTCCTCGCCCGTGGCCTTGGGCACGAGGACCGAGTCGCGATCTGCTCCAACACCCGCGTCGAGTGGATCTTCCTCGACCTGGCCATTGCCGTCGCAGCCGGCGCGACGACCACCGTCTACCCCAACACGGGCGCCGATGACGTTCACTACATCCTCGCCCACTCCGGCTCGAAGATCCTCGTGGTGGAGGACTCCAAGCAGCTCGCAAAGGTCATCGACGACCCGCAGCTCACCGAGCAGATCCACACCATCGTCGTGCTCGACAGCACGGGCGTGACGCTCAGCGACCGGGTGCTGGCCTACCAGCAGTTGCTCGACCTCGGCGCGGAGTACAACGCCGAGCACCCCGAGGCGCTCACCGAGGCGATCGCCTCCACCGGCCCGGACACCCTCTCGACGCTGATCTACACCTCCGGCACCACGGGCCGCCCGAAGGGCGTGCGCCTCAACCACATCTCCTGGATCTACGAGGGCGTTGCCACCCGCTGGCTCGACCTGATCGAGGAGGACGCGCTGCAGTACCTGTGGCTGCCGCTGAGTCACGTGTTCGGCAAGGCGCTGATCGCCTGCCAGCTCTCCTACGGTTTCGCCTCGGCCGTCGACGGCCGGATCGACCACATCGTCCAGGGCCTCGGCGAGGTCCATCCGTCGTTCATGTGTGGCGCTCCACGCATCTTCGAGAAGGTGCGCGGCGCAGTACTGACCGGTAACACGGGCCTGAAGGCGAAGATCGCCCGCTGGGCGTTCTCCGTCGGCTACGACACCATCGACGACCGGCTCGCCGGCCGCGAGGTCAAGGGGCTGCTGGCCGCGAAGTACAAGATCGCGGACAAGCTCGTCTTCTCGAAGCTCAAGGAGAAGCTGGGCGGCCAGATGCGTTTCATGATCTCGGGCTCCGCGAAGCTCAGCCCGCAGGTGCAGAAGTGGTTCTATGCCGCGGGCATCCTGATCGTCGAGGGCTACGGCTCCACCGAGACCAGCGCCATCGCTGGCGTCGACCTGCCCGCCGACCCGCACCTCGGCACGATCGGCAAGCCGCTGCCAGGCGTCGAGGCCAGGATCGCCGACGACGGCGAGCTGTTGCTGCGCGGCCCGATCGTCTCTCCCGGCTACCACAACCTCCCCGATCAGACCGCCGAGGCGTTCGTCGACGGCTGGTACCACACCGGTGACATCGCCGAGATCCTGCCGACCGGACAGATCCGCATCACCGACCGCAAGAAGGACCTCTTCAAGACCTCGGGCGGCAAGTACGTCGCTCCGCAGAAGGTCGAGGGCGCGATCCAGGCCAACATCCCCTACATCGCCCAGTCGATCGCTGTCGGGGACGGCCGCAAGTACGTCTCCGCGCTGGTGGTGCTCGACCCGGCCCTCCTGCAGAAGTGGGCGGACAAGCGCGGCATCGAGGGCTCCTACGCCGAGCTGTCCCAGCGGCCGGAGATCCGCGAGTCGATCCAGAAGTGGATGGACAGGGCCAACTCGAAGCTGGAGCGCTGGGAGACGGTGAAGAAGTTCACGATCCTCGACCACGAGCTCACCGTCGAGAACGCCGGCGTCACGGCCAACATGAAGATCCGCCGCAACATCGTCGCCGAGAAGTACGCCGACCTGGTCGAGGCGATGTACCCGCAGGAAGACTGAGTGTTCGTCTACGGCTGCCCCCTGCGCTGGTCGGATCTGGACGCGCAGGGGCACGTCAACAACGCCATCGTCGTCGACTATCTCCAGGAGGCCCGAGTCGCCTTCCTCCGGGAGGGTCCGGCATCGGCGCTCCTCGACAGCGGTGTCGTCGTGGTCGGACACCAGGTCGAGTACAAGCGCCCGATCGACTATTCCGACGAGCCGGTGACGGTCACGCTCGGGGTGAGCCACGTGGGCGCGTCGCGGATCGAGATCGCCTACACCCTCACGCAGGACGGCGAGACCGCGGTCGTCGCGCGCACCGTCCTGTGCGCGTTCGACTTCACGCAGAACCGCCCCGTGCGGCTGCTTCCGGAGCACCGCCGGTTCTTCGAGGAGCATCTCCTCGAGGTCGAGCCGCTGCGCCCGATCGACGCACCGCCGCTTGAGGGACGTGGGACGGCCTCACCGCTTGTCGTGCGCTGGAGCGACCTCGACGCCTACGGCCACGTCAACAACGCCCTCGTCTACGACTACGTGCAGCAGGCGAGGATCACGGCGACCACGTCGTGGGATCCGACGATGGCGCGCGCAGGCACCGCAGGATCCGACCGGTTGTGGCTCGTGGCGCGTCAGGACGTCGACTACATCGCCCAGCTTCCGCACCGGATCGAGCCCTACGAGATGCGGGTCGCTCCCGTGAAGCTCGGCGGCAGCTCGATCACGCTGAGCACCGAGTTCGTCGACCCGGAGAGCGGGGTGCTCTTCGCGCGGGCGAGGACGGTCCTTGTGAGCGCCGACCTGTCAGGAAGGCCGGTCGACCTCGGCGAACGGACGAGGGCCCTCCTGCAGGAGCGGCTCGTCGACTGAGGCGTCAGTCGGCGATCAGCACCGCGTCGATGCTCGGCAGCGACTCCGGCGGCCACTCGCCGCGCGAGACGGAGCGCAGGTGTTCCACATCGACCTCGCCGACCTCCCATTCGGCCTTCAGCGCATGATCGCTGAACACGAGGATCCGGTCGCTCAGCAGCTTCAGCTCCGCCTCGTCCGAGGTTGCGAGCAGCACCGCAGCCCCGCGGGCCGTCACGTCGTCGAGCAGGGCAAGGAAGTGTTCCCGCGCTTCGAGGTCGAGCGCCTGGGTCGGCTCGATCAGGACGAGGAGGCGGGCATGCTCCGCTGCCACCTCGCGCAACTGCTGCCAGCGCCGCTGACCGACCGACTGTGGGGGCCGGTTGAACAGCCTGCTGGCCGCCGTCTCGGCCTCCCTCAGGGCGAACAGGATCTTCGTCGTCTCCTCGTATTCGGCGTCGAAGGCGTCTTCGGAGGCGTGCCCGTGGTTGAGCATCATGAGGTTGCGGGCGAAGTACGACTCGGCCGATTCGTCGATGCCCCCGGACACCACCGCGATCCGCAGCCGGCTGGCGTCGCGGTGCGATCGGATCTTGACCTCGGTGCCCTCAAGCCGCACCGATTCCACCTCGAGCGGCGCCTCACCGGTCAGGGAGGCGAGCAGTTCGGTGATTCCCGCGCCCCTGGCCCCGCTCAGCCCCAGCACCTCGCCGCTGAGCACGTCGAACGACACCGGGTCCGAGCCCAGTTGCAGGCCGCGGACGCTGAGCGCCACGCGGCCGGTGCTGTGTGCGCGGTGCGGCTGGAGTTCGACCACCCGGTCGAAGACGGCCTCGCTGAGGCTCTCCTCCGTGGCGGTGAGCGTGCTGACCACCTGCGAGACCCGGCCGTCGCGCAGCACGGCGATCCGGTTGCACAGGTCGATCGCCTCACCGTGCCGGTGGGTGATGTAGACGATGGTGGTGCCTGCCTCGTTTGCGCGCCGGATCAGGTACCGCAAATCCTCGACCTCGCGCGCGTTGAACGTGGTGCTGACCTCGTCGATGAGCACGAAGTCGCGCGGGTCGGCGAGCAGACGGACCAGCTCGACCATCCGCTGCTCGGCGTCGGAGAGGTCGCCGAGCCTGTCATCCGGGTCGACGGCGATGCCCGCCTCGATCAGCACGCGCCGTGCCGCCTCACGGCGCTCCTCGACGGGGGAGTCGTCGGGGGCGTTGCGGAAGAGGGCGTCGACGACGCGCTGCTCCTGGTCGAGATCGAGCTGCTGTTCGATGATGCCGACGCGCGCCGGATCCCAGGGCCGGCCGAAGAGCAGCATCTCGCCGCCGTCGGCCTGCTGCCTGCCAGCGAGCACCGCCGCGAGCGTCGACTTGCCGACGCCGTTCTGGCCGATCAGCCCCAGCACCTCGCCGGGACGGATGCTCAGGTCGATGCCCTTGAGCACCCGGTTGTCGGCGAACGCCTTTGTCACGCCGTGCACCTCGACCGCGGCCGAGGGCTCCTGCCACACATCCTCGTGATTCACGATGCCCGCCCTTCATTCTCAGCAAGCCGCCTGTCGCGTTCCTGCAGCGCCTTGCGGAGCGCCTCCGCCTCGCCGAGCTGGCCGTCGAGCCGGTCGCTCATGGCGGCGAGCTCCCGCTGCAGCTGGGTGTTGTGATCGGCCAGCTCGTCGATCCTGTGCTCCAGGTTCGGCACGGTCGTGTCCCATGCCGTCACCGCGCCGGTCTCGAGCCTCGAGATCTCCATGTCCCGTGCGGCCAGATTGTGTTCCAGCTCCGCGACGCGGGCGTTCCTGCTGCGCAGCTCCTCACGCAGCGATGCCACGGCCGGATCCTCGGTGGCCTGTGCCTCCGTCGTGCGGCGAAGCGCCTCGAGCTCCTCCCTGCTGCTCGCCAGCTCCGCGTTGTGCTCGTCCAGCTGCTCCCGCAGCGTCTCCGCCCGCCGCTCCGCCGCCACCGCCTGGGCGGCTGCCGCGACGTGGTCGGACTCTGCGGCGACGCGGTCGGTGTCCGCCGCAACGGTGTCGGCCTCCAGCCGTGCGTTGAGCCGGTCGATCTCCAGGTCCCGTTCGCGCAGGTCGGCCTCATGCCGCGCCAGGTCCGTCTCGGTCATGGCGTCCTCGGCGCGGGGTGAGCGCTTCGCCGTCAGCCGGCTGATCAGGAATCCGAGCAGGACCCCTGCGATCACGGCCACGAGCAGGATCAGCAGCACCTGCATCCTGACCAGGCTCAGTGCATCCAGCATCAGTCGACCTCCTCAATGACGATCTCCACGCGGCGGTTTGCGGCCCGTCCGACAGCCGTCGAGTTGTCGCCGACCGGCCTCCGGTCGGCCTGCGACTCCACCCTGATCCGGTCCGCGGTGACGCCGCGCTGCTGCAGAGCAACGGAGGCCGCCTCGGCGCGGGACAACCCGAGCGCGAGTCGTTGCGGCGGGGTCAGCCCGTTGTCCGTGTGCCCGCTGAGGCTCACCCTCAGCGTCGGGTGCGCAAGCAACAGCGCCGCCGCCCGGTCGAGCGAGCTCCCCGCGTCGGCGGGAAGGGCCGTGCTGGCTCCGTCGAAGAGGATCGGGGGCACCGACAGGTCCGCAGGGACGGGCGCCGGTGAGGAAGGCGGCGAGACGGTCGGGGAGCCAGGGGCGGTGGGGGTCAGGGTCGCGGAGGCGGCGCTCGGTGTGGGTGAGGGGCTTGCCAACGCTGAAGCGGGACTTGAGGGTTGGTTTACCGGTGTGGCCTGGGGCGTAGCCGATGTCTGCGGCTGAGCAGGGTCGGCCTTGACGGTGCGCGCGCCTGGCAGGTCGCCGAGCAGGGACAGGGCCTCCTCGACGGCCGCGGCGTCGTCGGCGCGCACCAGGAGGTCCCGCCCCGATGCCTCGACGGTCGCATCGATCGACCGGCTTGTCAGACGCGATTTCGCCTCGCGCTCGAGCCCGTCCTCGATCTGCCCGGACAGCCACAACGTGCCGGGTCCGAGGGTCGCCACGAGCGCCACCGCCGACGCGATCGCCAGGCCGATGGTCCCTCGTGTTGTCGAACTGCCCACAGGTGCCTCCCCAGCGCGACATACTAGCCAAAGGAGCGCTCACTGTGGCTGCGCGGAGGAAGTCGTAGCGGGATTTTGTTTTCTGCTGACAACATCTGCTCGCGCTGGCCCCCCCGCCGCTGGCATGATTAGGCCACAAACGGGGGGAGTCTGATCGTCCCGCCGTTCCTGGGAGAGAAACGAACGAAAGGCCGAGCACCATGTCCATAGGCCAGCACCAGTCAAGCAAGTCCGCCGATCTTGCGCAGATCATCACCTCGATGCACCGCGCCATCCCCGAACTGCACGGCGTGATGATCGCGTCGGTCGACGGCCTCGCCGTCGCCCACGACTTCCCCGAGGCTGACGCCGAGCGCATGGCGGCCATGGCGGCCACCGCCCTCGGCCTCGGCACCCGAATCACCGAGCGCACCCGTCTGGGCACACTCGCCGAGGCGGTCATCCGCGGCGAACAGGGCTACCTGGTGGTCTACTCGGCAGGAACCGACGCCGTCCTCGTGCTGTCCGGGCCGATCGACTCGAACCTCGGCCTCATGCGCATCGAGGCCCGCGTCGCCGCCGTCGAGATCAAGCAGATCCTCGGGCAGGCCTGAGCATGGAGACGATGCATGAGATCGCGCGGGAGGCGATCAACCAGGTTCCCCCGGAGTGCCGGGTGCTTCCGGAACACACCGAGGTCATCGCCCGCAACGCGGACGCCCTGCTCAGCCTCACGCCCGAGCTGATCAACGGCTTCTACGAGACGGTCTACGGACACGCCCCGACGGCCGCGATCTTCCATGAGGGGGAGCGCCCGATGCGCGAGGAGTCGCTCACCAACTGGTGGGAGCGCACCGTCCGTGGACCGATCGACGAGAACTACTGGGCCTGGATGTCGATGGTCGGCCTGATCCACGTCATCCGGCGCGTGACCAATCCGATGATGCTGTCGATGATCGACTTCGTCGCCGGCTACGTCAGCAACAACGCCCACCGCCTGAATCTCGACCCCGACGAGCAGCGCCGCCTCGTCGACGCGCTGCGCCGCCTGGCGGGCATGACCGGCTCGGTCATCACCTGGGGATACGACCACGCCGTCAGCGCCGCGCTCTTCGAGGTCGCGGGCATGCCGGAGGCTCTGCTCGCGCGTCTCCGTGACGCCGAGATCAAGACCGCGCTCGTCGACGCGCGCGAAGAGGTCGGCAACGGCTGAGTCTCACCCACCGTCGGCCTGGCAGCGGGGGCACCACCAGATGATGCGCTCCTGCCCGGCCTGCGGGTCGGCGACGCTCGTCGCGCCGCCCAGCGCGGCCTTGACGATCCGCGTCCCGCAGCGCAGACATGGCCGGTTGGCCCGCCCGAACACGAAGGTGGTGTTCCCGCGGCGGTGATCGCCGGTGAAGGTGCGCACCGGACTCTCGAGGTTCGCGCGCATCAGCTTGGCGGACAGGTCGACCATCGCCTCGACGTCGACCTCCCTGACCGGCTTCGCAGGATGGATGCCGCGCAGGAAGCAGACCTCTGCCCGGTACTCGTTGCCGATGCCCGCGAGATTGCGCTGGTCGAGGAGGGCCTCACCGATGCTCCGGGTGTCAGCGCCGACCCGCCGCACCGCCTCGTCGCGGCCGGTCGGCTGCCACCGCCCGGCCGTGAGCCAGTCGTCCGCAAGGAGATCTGGACCCAGCCACGCCGTGCGGTTCTCGTACTCAGCCGCCGGCCAGAGTTCGATCAACCCGAGGTCGTGCCCGACCAGTTCGACCCCGCCCGAGACCCGGATCACGATCCGCGCCGTGTGCGCGGGAAGCGACCACCTTGAGCCGACCGCGTGGATCCGCCACGTGCCTTCCATCCGCAGGTGCGTGTGCAGCACCAGCTCACCCACCTGCCAGAAGAGATGCTTGCCGTGCGGCCAGACGCGCTGGATCTGTCGGCCGCTCAGGTCGGCGGTCGCGAGTTGAGGGACCCGGAACTGGGAGTGCTCGACGGTGCGGCCCACGAGAGGCTGGAGGCGCTGCGAGAGCCGCCAGACGGAGTCACCCTCAGGCATGGGCACCCTCGATCGAGACACCCCTCGGGGTGATCCGGGCTCCCGCCGCGAGGAGGGTCTGCTCGAGCCCGCTCGCCCCCACGCGTTGACCGTCGATCTCCTCGATCCGCACCCGCTGCATCCGGGACTCGGCCACGGCGCGGCGCACCGCTGCCACCACGAGCGAGGCGTTTGTCTCGCGGTCCTCCCCGAAGAGGGTCAGCACGCGGCCGCCGCGCGTGAGGTGGGCGATCAGCACGCCGTCGGCGATCACGACCATGGCCCCCGCGGCCCGCGACGGGCGCGCCGTCGGATGTTCGGGCCAGGGAAGGACGCTGCCGTAGGGGTTCGCGGGGTCGAGCGCGGCGAGCAGCACGGGCACCGGGTGTTCCGCGCCGGAGGGCCAGCGCCCCTGGTCGGGCGAGTCGGCGAACCTGCGCACCTCGCCGATCACCTCCTGGGTGCTGAACTGGGCGCCGCCGAGGCCCTCGACGAGGTAGCCGCGCAGCACCTTTCCTGCCGCCTCCAGTTCGGCGAGCAGCCGGTAGGCCGCGGCGAACCCGCCGGGGGTGCCGTCGGCCGTCACACCGCCCCTGGTGATGACGCCGAAGCGCGACAACCATGACGAGGCCAGCCCCAGCGCGCGTTCGGCCGCGGTGAGTTGCGGGTCGCGCACCCGGTACCAGCGGCCCGAGACAGAGGGTGAGCTCGACCCTCCCGCAAGGGGGCGACCGAGCCTCGGAATCCGCGCCCTCCTGCGGGGCGAGGGCCGCGCCACCTTGTGGGCCGCCCTGCTCGGACCACCGATCCGCGCCCGGACCGGTGCCATGGCCACGGGCGCGATCAGCCCGGCCTCCGCGGCCGCCCACCAGTCCTCGACCGAGAGCTCGGGGAGCTGGCCTGCGAGGGTGGCGAACATGCCGTCGCTGTCGGCGAGCGCCTCGGCCACGGCGACGGGCGACTCATCCGCAGGCGGTTCGGGTTCCTGGAGCAGGTCCACGTCGTCGGAAGGGACGAGCGCGACGAGGGGGTCGTTCGGGCCCGCCGACCCGCGCAGCCTGACCACCACCTCCCCCTCGGCGATCAGCGCGTCCAGATGCGCGGGGGAGTACCCGGCAAGGCGCGCGGGCAGCACGTGGGTCTCCCAGGCGGAGGCGGGGAGGGCGGCACCTGCGAGCCGTTGCAGCGCGAGCAGCACCTCGTCCGGACCCGACTGCGGACGGTCGGTCACCTGGTGCGTGGAGGCGAGGAACCGTGCGTAGCCGGTCTGTGAGACGGGTTGCAGCTCGGAGCGCGCCCGGGCGAGCGAGCGCGAGCGCATCCGCCGCAGCACCTCGGGGTCGACGTACTCGAGCTCGCCCGCGGTGAAGCGGCCGACCACGAGGCGCCTCGCCGCGGTCTCGCGTTCGAGGACGAGCGAGACGGTCGCGGGGCCGAGTCCGAAGGCGGCGGCCACCGCGCCCGGGGTGAAGGGCCCGTTGGTGCGCGCGTACCTGGCCATGAGCTGGGTGAGCGGGTCGCGGCCCTCGGGCTCGGCGGGGGCCGAGAAGCCCGCAGGCACGGGGACGCCGAGGGCGTCACGCAGGAGGCCAAGGTCGGAGGCCGCGACCAGGTGCGGCCTTCCTGCCAGTTGGACGACCGCGACCCGTGAGCCGATGGCGTCGACCGCCTCGTCCAGATCGAGCCCGGAAGTGTGTGCAGGCAGTTCGTCCAGCGGAAGCGGCCCCAGCAGTTGCGGGAGGTCCGCGAGCTGCTCGGACGTCGTCGCCCTGCGTTCGGGTGCGGTGTGGCGCAGCTCGGCGACCCCCTCGGCCACGATGTCTGGGTCGAGCACCTCGCGCAGGTCGAGCGTTCCCAGCGCCGCTGCCAGGAGGTCGGGATCCATTGAAAGGAGCGCGGCCCGGCGTTCGGCGATCGGGGCGTCGCCGTCGTAGATGAAGGCCCCCGGATAGCGGAAGAGCAGGCTCGCCGCGAAGGGGCTGGGGCGCTCGGTCACCACCTCGACGAGACGGACCGAGCTCGACCTCAGCCCGCGAAGCAGATCGATCAGCGCGGGCACGTCGTACACGTCCTGGGTGACCTCCCGCATCGTCTCGAGGATGATCGGGAAGCGCGGGTGGTGCCGGGCGATCTCCAGCAGGTGGGCCGCGCGCTGGCGCTGCTGCCACAGCGGCGCCCTCCGCTGAGGGTTGGGTCTGGGAAGCAGCAGGGCGCGGGCGGCCGCCTCGCGGAACCGGCTGGCGAACAGCGCGGTTCCGCCGACCTGCGAGGTCACGATCTCGGCGACGTCTTCGGGGTCGACGAGCAGCACGTCGGCGAGACGGTCGACGAGGTCCGAATCGGGAAGGCGCAGCACGATCCCGTCGTCGCCGGCCACGGGGGAGACATCCAGGCCGGTCTCCTGGGAGAGGGCAGCCGCGATCGCCGTCCCCCACGCCCCCAGCACGCGCCTGCCGAGCGGCGAGTGGATCACGACGCGCCAGTCGCCCAGCTCGTCGCGGAAGCGTTCGAGCACGACCGTGCGCTCGTCTGGGACGGTGCCGGTAGCGGCCCGCTGTTCGGCCAGATAGTCGTTGAGGTTCGTCTGCGTGTTGGCGTCCAGGTAGGTGCGCGCCAACCGCTGCGGGTCGCGGGAGGCCTCCCGCACCAGTTGACCGATGTGTCGGCCGAGTTCGGTCGGCCTTCCCTCGTCCTCGCCGCGCCAGAAGGGCAGCCGTCCGGTGTTGCCAGGGGCGGGGGAGACCCGCACCTGGTCGCGCGTGATCTCCTCGATCCGCCACGACGAGGCGCCGAGGGTGAACACGTCACCCACCCGCGACTCGTGCACCATCTCCTCGTCCAGCTCCCCGACGCGGCGCGCACCCTGCTCGTCTCCGACCAGGAAGACGCCGTAGAGACCACGGTCGGGGATCGTGCCACCGGAGGTCGCGGCCAGGCGGAGCGCTCCGGGGCGCGGGTACAGCCGGTTGTCATCGCCCACCACGACGCGTGCCCGCAGGCTGGCGAAGTCGGCGGACGGGTAGGCGCCGCTGAGCAGTTCGATCACGGAGTCGAGCAGCGAGCGCTCCATCCCGGCATACGGCTGCGACCTGGTGACGGTGGCGAACCACTCGTCGAGCTCGAGCCCGTCCTCCCCGGCGGCCGCGGTCGCGGCGACGGTCTGCTGGGCGAGCACGTCGAGCGGGTGGCGGGGGATCTTCAGTTCCTCGATCTCGCCGCTCAGCATGCGTTCGGTCGTGACGACCGCAGCAGCGAGGTCGCCCTTGAAGAGCGGGTACACGTCGCCGGCCGAGACCGCGCCGACGACGTGGCCTGCCCGCCCGACCCGCTGCAGCGCGCTGGCGACCGAGGGTGGCGCCGAGACCTGGATCACCCGGTCCACGGCGCCCATGTCGATGCCGAGCTCGAGCGAACTGGTGGCCACGACGCAGCGCAGTTCACCCGACTTCAGGGCGGACTCGATCTCTGCGCGCTGCTCCTTGCTCACCGAGCCGTGGTGGGCACGCGCGATCACGAGCGGCGCGCCACGGACCGTGTCGACGGGCGCCATCACCTGAGCGGGCGGCCGCGCGGGGACCGGGGGAAGCGTCTCGGGTGCGTGCTCGGCGGCCCACATCTCGTTGAGCCGGCCGGTCAGCCGCTCCGCCGTCCGCCTGCCGTTGGTGAACACCAGCGTCGAGCGCCCCCTGGTGACGGTGTCGTAGATCCGCTGCTCGACGTGGGGCCATAGCGATGCGCCACCGGGAGAGTCGACCGTGACGGTGTCGGTGCCCGGCCCGGCAAGCAGCGGGTCGCTGACCTGCTCACTGCCGGGGGCGGGTCCCGGATCGGACAGGTCGACGACGGGAACCCGCACCTGCACGTCCCACAGCTTCTCGGCCGGGGGCGCGACGATGCTGACGGGACGGTCCCCGCCCAGGAAGGCCGCGACCCGGTCGATGGGGCGCACCGTTGCCGACAGCGCGACCCGTTGCACGTCGTGGCCGACGAGCGCGTCGAGGCGTTCGAGGCTCAGGGCGAGGTGACTGCCGCGCTTCGTCCCGGCGACGGCGTGGATCTCGTCGATGATCACCGTGCGCACGTTCTCCAGCGTGTGCCGGGCTGAGCTGGTCAGCATCAGATAGAGCGACTCGGGCGTGGTGATCAGGATCTCGGGCGGATGCCGAAGCAGCGCGGCCCGCTCGCGCTGCGGGGTGTCACCGCTGCGCACGCCGACGCTGATCTGCCGCATGGGTCGTCCGAGACGCTCCGAGGCGAGCCGGATTCCGGTCAGTGGTGCCCGCAGATTGCGCTCCACGTCGACCCCCAACGCCTTGAGCGGAGAGACGTACAGGATGCGGGTGCCCGGCTGTGGCTCACTTTCGTCGGCGAGGGCGTCGATCGCCCACAGGAAGGCCGCCAGCGTCTTGCCCGAGCCGGTCGGCGCCACCACGAGGGAGTGCCTGCCCTCCGCGATGGATCGCCATGCCTCCTCCTGAACCGCCGTCGGAGCGGGGAAGACGCTGGAGAACCACTCCCGGGTGGGAGCGGTAAACGGCGCCAGTGGACCTGTCATGCGGCAATCCTGCCACCGGCCACTGACGCCGTCTCGCGCGGTTGGGAGGAACTCAGGCGGTCTGCTCCTCCGAGCCGTCCGTGCTCCAGTTGACGTGGAAGGAGCCGTCCCGGTCGACGCGGCGGTAGGTGTGCGCGCCGAAGTAGTCGCGCAGGCCCTGGGTCAGTGCGGCGTTCAGGCGTGGTGCACGCGCCTGGTCGTAGTGCGCGAGGGCCGCCGAGAACCCGGGGACCGGAACGCCCGACTTCACCGCGGCCGCGACGACCTCGCGCCAGCCGTCCTGGGCGGAGGCAAGGCCTTCGGCGATCGACGGCGCCTCGAGCAGGGTGACCAGGTTGTTGGCCGCGTACTCGGAGCGGATCCGCTCAAGCAGGCGGGCCCGGATGATGCACCCGTCGCGCCAGATCTTTGCGACATCGCCGACGTTGATGTCCCAGCCGTACTGCTCGCCGCCCATCCGGATTTCGTCGAGGCCCTGTGCGTAGGCGACGACCTTGCTCGCCCAGAGGGCCTCGCGGATCTGGTCGATGAAGGCGTCGCGGTCGGGCACGACGATGGTGCCGTCGGGCCCGGACAGCGCGCGCTGGCAGGCGGCGCGCAGGTCGGGGGAGGAGGAGATCGCACGGGCGAAGACTGCCTCCGCGATCGCGTTGACCGGGGTGCCGAGATTGAGCGCCGACTGCACGGTCCAGGTGCCCGTGCCCTTCATGCCAGCCGCGTCGACGATCACCTCGACGAGCGGCTTGCCGGTGTCGGCGTCCACCTTGCGCAGCACCTCGGAGGTGATCTCGATCAGGTAGGAGTCGAGGTCGCCGGTGTTCCAGGCCGCGAAGACGTCGGCCATCTCCTCGTAGGTGAGGCCGAGGCCCTTGAGCAGTTCGAAGGCCTCGCCGATGAACTGCATGTCTGCGTACTCGATGCCGTTGTGGATCATCTTGACGAAGTGGCCGGAGCCGTCGGTGCCGATGTAGGTGCAGCAGGGCTCCCCGTCGACCTTCGCCGAGATCGACTCGAGGATGGGGCCGAGCGCCTCGTACGACTCCGGCGAACCGCCGGGCATGATTGAGGGACCCTCGAGCGCGCCCACCTCGCCGCCGGAGATGCCCGCCCCGACGAAGTGGAGGCCGAGTTCGCGGAGCTTCGCCTCGCGGCGGCGGGTGTCCTCGAAGAAGGCGTTGCCGCCGTCGACGACGATGTCGCCCTCCTCGAGCAGCGGGACGAGGGCGTCGATGGTGGCGTCGGTGCCTGCCCCGGCCTGGACCATGATGATCACGCGACGGGGACGCTCGAGGGACGCGACGAAGTCGGCCAGCTCGTGTGAAGGGCGGAAGTCGCCCTCGGAGCCATGCTCCTCCATCACCGCATCGGTCTTCGAGCCGGTGCGGTTGTAGATGGCCACGCGATGCCCGTTGCGGGCCAGGTTGCGCGCCAGGTTGGAGCCCATCACGGCCATCCCCACCACGCCTACGTTGGCCAGATCTGTCATTAGCGTCCTCCGATCAGGTTCTTTGCCCCGAGACTACCGGGGGACAACGGGCCGTCCTTGCCCCGCCCGGGACGTGGTCGAAACCCCGCGGAGGCACGTCTCGGCGGCGTTGGTCACGAAACGATGAAGGAACGCTCAAAAAGAGCGAGCACTTAGGCAAAAATTACGAGCGGTTCCAGTCCTGGAGGAGTGTCAAAATGCACGGGTGACTTCAGAGCACAAGGCCAGACAGCAGATCACGCGATAGGAACGCGCACTTTGATCAGCGGCGGTAGGTCTCCCGGCCGCGCAGATAGGTCGCCTCGACCGGGTCGGGGAGGGTGCGCCCGTGGTACGGGTTGTTTCTGCTGAGGGAGGCCGAGGCCGCGCGGTCGACGGTCGCCGTCCGGGTGGGATCGACGAGCACGAGGTTCGCCGGCTCGCCAACTGCGAGCGGTCGGCCCTGACCGGCGAGCGAAGCGACGCGGGCCGGGGCGTGGCTCATCCGGTCGGCCACTCCCGACCAGTCGAGTCGACCGGGGGTCAGCATCGTCTCCATCACGACTGCCAGCGCCTGCTCGAGGCCGAGCATGCCGGGGCGCGCGTCGACGAAGGCATGGTCCTTGTCCTGGGTGGCGTGCGGGGCGTGGTCCGTGCCGACGACGTCGATCGTCCCGTCCGCGAGGGCCTCCCGCACGGCCTCGATGTGCTCGTCGGGACGCAGCGGTGGGTTGACCTTGTAAGTCGTGTCGTAGCCGACGAGTTCCTGCGTGCTCAGCAGCAGGTGGTGAGGGGTCACCTCGGCGGTGACGTTGATTCCGCGGGCCTTTGCCCAGCGGATGACGTCGACGCCCTCGGCGGTG
>RRZT010107277.1_pt1 | contig 21026 bp, 22 predicted proteins | sample 2165551 | NCBI WGS metagenome assembly RRZT01 (sample SAMN10456910, study PRJNA506462) | wastewater metagenome | biome: wastewater; feature: sludge; material: wastewater sludge; isolation source: wastewater sludge with Escherichia coli K12::gfp cells carrying plasmid... | place: USA: Moscow, Idaho... | reverse complement strand
TGGTCGGTCTCGCCGATCTGGCCGCAGGCGTCAGCGGCGTGGTCCTTCTTGTCGATGGACGCCGACTCGACCTGCAGGAAGAAGCCGTTCTTCTTGCCGCCGTCGTTCTTGGTGAGCAGGTCGATGGCCTTGGTGGTCATCGTGCCGAGAGCCGGGACGCTGCTGAAGTCGGGGTTGGCCTTGCAGGAAGCCGCCGCCTTGGTGGCGCCGTCGGCGGTGGCCAGCAGCGGCGCGAACTTGACCGGCATGTTGCCGGCGCTGAACAGGCCCAGCAGCGGCTTCTTCTGGTTCGCGGCACTCACCCCGGCGAGGTCGGACTTCGCGGTGATGTAGTGGAAGCCGCGCTCCTTGGCCTGCTGTTCGAGCGTCTTACCTGCCCACTTGCCGGCCGTGGCCTTCTCGGCGAAGGTGGCCGAGCCGCCACCCAAGGTGACGTCGGGGCGGGTGTCGAGGAGCTGCTCGGAGATGGAGCCGAGGCCACCGTTCTCCTTGGCGAACGAGGCGCACTTGGCCGAGGTGGCGACCGGGCCGTAGCAGCTGCGCTGGCTGATGTGGGCCACCTGGACGGCCGGGGTGGCGTCCTGGATCTCGGAGGTGGTGACGTTGCCGGTGGCCCGACCGGACTGCTTCGCGTACTGCAGGATGGTCTGGTACGGCTTCTCGTGGATGTCCACCGAGATGGCGTTGTCGTAGGTCTTCACGCCGGTCGCCCACTCGGTGCCGGTGGCGGCCGAGTCGGGGGTGTAGTCGGTCTTTCCGTCCTTCTTGAGCGAGTAGTGGGTCATCTGACCGGTCAGCGGCAGGGCGTCGAGGCCGCCGAGGGCGCCGCCGGCGCCGACGAGGTAGTTGCGGCCGATGGTGATCTCGGAGTCGCCCATGCCGTCGCCGATGATGAGGATGACGTTCTTCGCGCCCGGCTTCTGGATCGCAGCCTTGATCGTGCTGGTCTGATCACCGTCGAGGCGCGTCGCACCGCCGTATTCGCTGAGGTCGCCGGTGGCGGCGCGATCGAGGGTGGGGGCGTAGGACGCGGCGCTGGCGGCCAGGGTCGCACCGAGGGCGAGGGTCGCGGCGGCGCCGGTGACCGTGAGCAGACGTCGGTTGTTCTTCATGGCAAAGCCTTCCTGGAAGTGGTGAGTGCCTCGCCCATGCTGGCGACGGCGACCGTGCGGTAGGGGGCGTGCGGGAGGCATCGGGACGAACGTTGCGTGAACAGTGTTCGTCGGGACGCCGCGTCCCGTAGGCGCCCAACTCGGTCCAGGTGGGGCAGGATGGGGCCAGCCCAACCGGGAGAGCTCCACGCTCCGGACGCCGAGGTGGTGCTCGCCGACCACGACGGGTTGGTGTGCGGTGTGCACGCCGCGGCCGGGGCCGGGCGGGCGGTCTGGTTCGCGGCGGAACTGCCGAGCAGCCTGGAGCTTTTCGGCCGGACGGTGCGTCGGCTCGGCGCCCGCGCGGCGCTGTCGGTGTCGGCGTCGGTGCCCGGCGTGTTCGCCATGACGACGGCCGGCGACGACGGTCAACGGCTGCTGCACGTGCTCAACATCACCGGCCACACCCCCGAGGTGACCCTCGGATTCGAGGACGCCGCCCTCGGCGTCCTGCATCTGCCGCCACGCACGGGGCTGATGCTGCCGCTGGGTTTGCGGGTGACCGGCGGAACAGTCGAGTGGGCGGACGCCGAGATCGTCCGGGCGGACGCCGCAGGCGTCGAGTTCGGACCGGGTCACCAGCCCGACGGGTCGGGCGTGGTGCGTTTCCGCGGGCCGCGTCCGGACGCCGGCGCGGCGTCCGTCACGCAGGTGGGGGAGTGCTGGGAGGTCCGCTCGCCGGACCCCATTCGCCTGGCCTGGTGACGCGGGGGCGTCCGGGAACCAGCACCCAGCCCATCGCGAAACCGCCGATGAAGCCGCCCAGGTGGCCCTGCCACGAGATGTTGGCCCACAGCACGCTCATCACCGCGTTGAGGCCGAGCCACATCAGCACCGGCTGCAGCGCCGTGCGGCCGCGCAGGGCGTACACCAGCAGCACGCCGAGCAGCCCGTAGATCGCGCCCGACGCGCCGACCGTCGACGTGTCGGGTGGCGACAGCCACCACACGACGAACGACCCCACCAGGGCCGAGACCATGTAGACCGCCAGGTACTTGGCGCGCCCCAGCCCCCGCTCGAACTGGGTGCCGAGGAAGTAGAGGGCGAGCATGTTGAAGCCGATGTGGGCCAGATCGACGTGGGTGAACGCCGAGGTGATGAGCCGCCACCATGCGCCCTCGTCGACGCCCGGGTACCACACCCCGTTCAGCGAGGCGCACGGGGTTGGCGTCAGCGAGGCGAGCACCTCGGACGCGGTGACGCAGCGCGGCGTCCGCTCGAGGGCGAACCACGAGTAGACCGAACCCCTGAACCCGCCGGTCAGGGTGACGGCCAGAAAAACGGCGGCGTTGACGGCGATGAGCGCGAACGTCGCCGGGGCGAGGGCCCACGGTGAGATGGGACGCCGCGGCTGCGGTTCGAAGACGGTCACGTGGTGCAGGGTAGTCGGCGGATCGATCCGCGACGTTTCGGTCAGATTTCCGTGTGCTCAACGTGCGGGACATTGAGCAGGCGGGTCGCTAGTGTGCGCACATGACGGAACGCCCAGATGCGCCTGCAGGCGCCAATGACGTGCCTGTGGTCGACATGGTCGGGGTTGAGAAGTACTTCGGCGACCTGCACGTGCTCAACGACATCAACCTGTCGGTGCGCAAGGGCGAGGTGGTCGTGGTGATCGGCCCGTCGGGCTCGGGCAAGTCGACCTTGTGTCGTACGATCAACCGGCTCGAGACGATCAACTCGGGCACCATCCGGATCGAGGGGCAGCCCCTGCCCGAAGAAGGACGCGGCCTCGCGCAACTGCGTGCGAACGTGGGCATGGTCTTCCAGTCGTTCAACCTGTTCGCCCACAAGACCATTCTCGAGAACGTGACCCTGGGCCCGACCAAGGTGCGCAAGATCGGGTCGGCCGACGCGAAGAAGCGCGGCATGGAGGTGCTTGAGCGGGTCGGCGTGGCCAACCAGGCCAACAAGTACCCGGCCCAGCTCTCTGGCGGCCAGCAGCAGCGCGTCGCGATCGCGCGGGCGTTGGCGATGGATCCGAGCGTGATGCTGTTCGATGAACCAACCTCCGCGCTCGACCCCGAGATGGTCAACGAGGTGCTCGACGTCATGGTCGGCCTCGCCAAACAGGGCATGACGATGATCGTCGTCACCCACGAGATGGGTTTCGCCCGCAAAGCGGCCGATCGGGTGGTCTTCATGGCCGACGGACAAATCGTCGAGGAGGCCACCCCCGAGGAGTTCTTCACCAATCCGAAGTCGAACCGGGCCAAGGACTTCCTGTCGAAGATCCTCACCCACTGATTCCCACACCCAGACCACGACCAGTCCCACGACCAGGAGGAACCACATGTCCCGCAAGATCTGGACGCTCGCCGCTGGTGCGGCAGCGCTCGCGCTGGCCGCTTCCGGCTGCGTCGGCGGCAACGCCACGCCCGGCGCGTCCGACAGCATCACCATCGGCATCAAGTTCGACCAGCCCGGCCTCGGCCTGCAGGAGGGCAACACGTACACCGGCTTCGACGTCGAAGTCGCGAAGTACGTCGCGAAGGAACTCGGCTTCGAGGGTGACAAGGTGAAGTTCGTCGAGTCGAAGTCTGCCCAGCGCGAAAGCATGATCCAGGCCGATCAGGTGAAGCTGATCTTCGCGACGTATTCGATCACCGACGCCCGCAAGGAGAAGGTCAGCTTCGCCGGGCCGTACTTCATCGCCGGTCAGGACCTGCTGGTGAAGTCGTCCGACACCGCCATCGCCGGCCCGGAGTCGCTCGCCGGCAAGAAGCTCTGTTCGGTCACCGGTTCGACACCAGCCAAGAAGATCAAGGACCAGTACGCCAAGACCGTCGACCTGCAGGAGTACGACTCCTACTCCAAGTGCGTCAGCGCCCTGGAGTCGGGCGCTGTCGAGGCCGTCACGACCGACAACGTGATCCTCGCCGGCTTCGCCGCCCAGCCGCAGTTCGCCGGCAAGCTGAAGGTCGTCGGCAAGCCGTTCACGACCGAGCGCTACGGCGTCGGCCTGAAGAAGGGCGACGTCGAGACCTGCAAGAAGGTCAACACCGCCATCGAGAAGATGATCAGCAGCGGGGAGTGGCAGAAGGCGCTCGACAAGACGGTCGGCGTCTCCGGCTTCAAGCCCGACGCCACCACCAACCCGCCGAAGATGGACACCTGCTCCTGATGCGTCCGCGCCGGGCGGGGCCTCTCCCGCCCGGCGCGACACCCGGACGCCGCGTCCCGCAGCTTTGACTGCCGGACGCCGCACCGGGCCGTTTTCCCGGGCAGCTTGACCGCCGGAGCCGCACCCGGACCGCTTTCCCGGACGCCGCGTCCGCCCTCTGACCCCGCCGAAAGGAGGATCGCATGAACAACCTCAGCAAAATGTTCGAGAACTATGACGTGCTGGGCGCGTTCTGGCTGACGATCCAGCTCACGTTCTGGGGGGCGCTGGGCGCCTTGGTGATCGGCACGATCATCACCGTGATGCGCATCTCGCCGGTCGGCATTCTGCGGTGGGCCGCCACGGCGTGGACCAACATTGTTCTCAACACCCCGCTCACTCTGATCGTGTTCTTCTTCGCGTTCGGCATCTACGTGAAGCTGAATCTGCCGCTCGCCCCCGGGCAACCGTCGTCGGTGCAGAACTTCTTGTGGGGCATCGTCGGTATCGCGGTGTATCACTCCAGCCTGGTCGCGGAAGCGCTGCGGTCGGGGGTCAACACGGTGCCGCTCGGTCAGGCCGAGGCCGCCCGCGCGATCGGGCTCGATTTCGGCCAGTCGCTGCGCGAAGTGATCCTTCCGCAGGCGTTCCGCGGATCGATCGCACCGCTGGGCAACACCCTCATCGCTCTGTGCAAGAACACGACGGTCTGCGCCACGATCGGCGTCGCCGAGGCGGCCTACATGATGAAGGGCATGATCGAAGAGTACGCCAACCTCATCTACATCATTTTCGCGGTGATGGCATTCGGCTTCATCGTGCTGACGCTTCCGCTGGGGCTGTTCTTCACCTGGTGGTCGAAGAAGCTGGCGGTGGCCCGATGAGCGTGCAGTCGGTTCTTTTCGACCTTCCCGGCCCGAAGGCGCGGGCCCGGCACCGGATGCTCGCCATCGTCGGCGGAGCGTTGATCTTCGCCCTGCTGGGGCTGTTCATCTGGGGGCTGTGGCCAGAGTTGACGCCGGACAAGTGGGCGCCGTTCCTGCGTCCGTCGACGTGGACGGCCTACATCGTTCCCGGACTGATCGCGACCGTGACCTCGGCCGCGGTGTCGGTGGTGTTCTCGGGCGTGCTGGGGCTGATCCTCGGTGTCGGACGCCTCTCGCAGTCGCGGGCCGTCTCGCTGGTGGCCGGCATCCTGGTGGAGTTCTTCCGGTCGGTGCCGGTCCTGATGATGATGCTGTTCGCGTACTACCTGTTCGTGTTCTCGGGGATCCTGACCGGGCCGACCGCGTCGTTCTGGGGCGTCGTGATGGGGCTGACGCTGTACAACGCGTCGGTCATCGCCGAACTCGTGCGCTCTGGCGTCCACTCGCTGCCGCGCGGACAGGCCGAAGCGGGCTTCGCCATCGGCCTGACCCGCGGCCAGACGCTCAACCTGGTGCTGCTGCCGCAGGCGATCCGCGCGATGCTGCCGGCCCTGATCAGCCAGTTGATCGTGGTGCTGAAGGACACGGCGCTCGGCTACATCATCATCTACCCCGAACTGCTGCAGTCGGCCGACCGGTTGGCCGCAAACTTCGGCAACGTGATCGTCGCCTACCTCGTGATCGCCGTGATTTTCATCGTGATCAACTTCGGGCTGAGCGGACTGGCCGAGTGGGTCGAGAACCTCGTCAGCCGGCGCCAGTCGACCGTGATCACCGCCGTGCCCGAGGCCGTGGACCTGTCAGCAGAGGCGTCACTGCAGCCGTTTGAGGGCGAGAAGGAGTAGAGCCTCTGCCCTTCGGCGGGGCGTCGGCGAGGTGGGGCTTGACGGCGTCGGGGAGGGTGGCGGAAAGGGTCCGACGGAAGGGGTGTTCTGACACGCATTTGAACGGCCCCTCTCGGCAGCTCAGCCCCTCTCGGCAGCTCAGCCCAGCGCCGGCAGCTCAGCCCCGCGCCGGCAGCTCAGCCCAGCACCGGCAGTTCAACCGCGCCAGCAGATCAGCTCAGTACCAGCCGTTGGCCCGCTTGAACGCCCAGGCCTGGCACGGCGTCCCGAAGCGCTCCTTCACGTACTTCAGGCCCCACTTGATCTGGGTGACGGGGTTGGTCTGCCAGTCGGCGCCTTCGGACGCCATCCGCTTGCCCGGCAGGGCCTGCGGGATGCCGTACGCGCTGGAGGTGGGGTTGTCGGCGGTGACGACCCACTCGCTCTCGCGCATGATGATGTTGTTGTAGCACTCGAACTGGTCGGCGCCCCAGCCGTACTTGCTCAGCGCCATCTGGCGGGCGATCTCCTTGGGCGCCGTCGTTCCGAGCGTGTAGCCGTCGGACGCCGCCTTCGCCTTCGCAGCCGCCTGGGCGGAGCGCTTCGCCTCGGCGTCGGCGGCGGCCTTGGCGGTGCTCGACAGCGAGATCTCGGCGGCGCTCATGCGGATCGTGGTGGCCTGGTCGTTCAGGCTGGCCTGGCGTCCGGTGATGGCCGCAGAGTCCGAGGTGCGGTCGGTGCTGCGGTCGAGCTGCACCACGTCGCGGGCCAGGGGTGCGATCGCCTCGCTGGTGATGGCGCGGGGCTGCTGCTGCAGCGTGACCAGGCCAACGGTGGACGCCGTCAGCGCGGCAAGCGAGAGGCCAAGAGTTCCGAGACGGGAAATGTGCACAAACTGAGTGTTCCACGCAGCGTCTCTCAGCAAAAATTCAGTATGGCAACCCGGCAACCCGGCGTGTCACCGCGACGAGCGCCCCCGTTCCGCGCCGCTGCCAACCCAGCCGCCACAGCCCAGGACCCGTCGCACATATCAGGGAAGGAGCCCCTCCGGGTCGTAGTCGAACGCCGCCCGGCCGCTGCGCACAGCGCCGATGAGCTGGGCGACGGCCACGTGCTCGGGATGCGTCGCGTACGCCTGCAGCGCGTCGACGTCGGTGAATTCCGAGTACAGCAGCAGGTCGAACGACGCCTCGAGCTCGGGCTGGGCAGCCGTCACCTCGAACGCGAGCAGCCCCTCCATCAGCGCGGGAAGCGCGTCGAGCCGACGCTTCACCTCGGCGATGTTGTCGTTCTTCGAGCGCCCCTCGGCCTCGTCGGCGAAGTTCCACCCCACGATGTGCTTGATCATGAGCACGACTTTTTCACACCTTGGTCCCCGCGAGTCGGGACGGCGGTCGCATGGACGCGCGCCCGCGGCGGGTTACGGTAGTAGGCGTGAGCGACGACGACGATCTCGACTGGCTATACCGTCGCGGGCAGTACACAGAACCCGGGCAGGCGCCCCGAAGCCCCGCGGGCGGCTCGGTCGACCCCGCGTCCGGAGCGCGTGCCGAGTACCGCGACACCCCCCGTCGACAGCCTTCCCCCACCCAGCGTCCCGAACCTCAGCAGCGGCCCCAGCCGACGCAGCAGTACGCCCGCGCGCCTCAGGGCACCCCGCGTCCGCAGCAGCCGGCCCCGCCGACGCCTACGCCGGTGGCTGGCGCACGGCGTCCGCGTCGCAAGCGCCCCCGGATCCTCACGATCCTCGGGCTCGTCGTGGTGGCGATGCTGGCCTACCTGATCGGCGTGCCGGTGGTGGCGGCGTCCGGCATGAAGAAGGTGGACGCCGCCCCGGCCGGCGCGCGGCCGTCCGACCAGCCGGGCCAACTGTTCCTGCTCGCGGGCTCGGATTCGCGCGAAGGTCTCACCCCGGAGGAGCGGTCGAAGCTGGGCACCGGGTCGACCGAGGGGCAGCGCACCGACACGATCATGCTGCTGTACATCCCCCCGTCCGGGAAGCCGGCGCTGATCTCGGTGCCGCGCGACTCGTTCGTCGAGATCCCGGGCCACAAGAAGAACAAGATCAACGCGGCCTACGCGATCGGCGGCCCGAAGTTGCTGACCGAGACCATCGAGCAGTCGACCGGACTGCGGGTCGACGGCTACGCCGAGATCGGCTTCGGCGGCTTCGTGAACATGATCGACGCCGTCGGCGGCATCGAGATGTGCCTCAAGGAGCCGATCAAGGACAAGGACTCCCACCTCGACGTGCCCGCCGGCTGCCAGACGATGGACGGCGTGACCGCACTCGGCTACGTGCGCATGCGCAAGGCCGATCCGCGCGGTGACCTCGGTCGCGTCGAGCGGCAGCGGCAGATGCTCGCCGCCCTGGCGAAGAAGCTCGCGACACCGATGACGGTGATCAACCCGGTCCGCTACTGGTCAGTGACGCACGCAGGGGCGTCCTCGCTGACGACCGGCAACGACACCGGCGTCGTCGACCTGGCCCGCCTCGGCTTCGGGTTCATGGGCATCGCCGGCGGCGACGGTCTGACCCTGACGGTTCCGATCGCCAACTCCGCGGCGCACACATCCGCCGGTTCGGCTGTTCTGTGGAACGAGAAGCGCGCCAAAGAGATGTTCGACGCCATCGCCAACGGCGACACGGCCAAACTCGAGCAGTTCAAGAAATAGGACTCAAGAAGGACGACTCAAGAACCAGGACGCCGGAAGGCCCGGACGCCGCGCGCGGCGTCCGGGCCTTCCGTTTGGCTCGGGACCGAGCCTCAGCCGTTGCCGGCCAGTCGGGCCTCGCGGTCGTTGGTGTGCCACACGTCGCCGGGGACGGTGTCGGTGACGTACGGGTTGTCCTCCACGTCAAAGGTGCGATCCATGACCGGGACCCCCTTCTGCGACTCGAAGTCCTTCAGCACACCCAGTGCCTTCTTCGCCAGCAGGACCAGCGCGGTCAGGTTGATCACGGCCATCACCGACATGGCGACGTCGGCGAGCGACCAGACGAAGCCGAGCTCCTGAATGGCACCCCAGAAGGTGGCGATCACGACGAGGGTGCGCATCGCGAGGTTGCCCTTGTGGCCGCCGCCGATGAAGTCCTGGTTGCCCTCGGCGTAGGTGTAGTTGCCCAGCACCGACGAATAGGCGAACACGAACACGAGGATCGCCATCACCGGTCCGGCCCACGCGCCGACCTCCGAGATGAGGGCGCTCTGGGTCAGCGACGCCGCCGAGTCGCGCGTCGTCACACCCGGGGTGTACACCGACGGCCCGGCGAGAAGAATGATGACGGCGGTGGCGGTGCAGACCATGATCGTGTCGACGAAAACGCCGGCCGACTGGATGAGGCCCTGGTGAGCCGGGTGGTTGGTGGTGGCGGTCGCGGCGGCGTTCGGCGCCGATCCCATGCCGGCCTCATTCGAGAACATGCCGCGCTTCACGCCGTTGAGCATCGCGGCGATGATGCCGCCGGCCGTGCCGGCGAGAGCCTGGTTCAGGCCGAAGGCGCCCGCGATGATGCTCCACAGCGCGCCGGGCACCTCGGGGAGGCGCACCGCAATCACGATCACCGCGAGCAGCACGTAGATTCCGGCCATGATCGGGGCCATCCACTCGGCGACTCGAGCCACCGACTTCACACCGCCGAAGACGATGGCGGCCGTGATGATCGCGAGGCCGATGGCGGTCCACAGCGGCGGAATGCTCCACGTGCTCTGGAAGATGCCCGAGATCGTGTTGGCCTGCACCATGTTGAACGCGAAGCCGAACGTGAAGATCAGGCAGACGGCGAAGACGATGCCGAACGGGCGCGACTTCAGGCCCGACTGAATGTAGTAGGCCGGGCCGCCGCGGAACGTCCCGTCCTCCTTGTGGGGAACCTTGTACAGCTGGGCCAGCGTCGCCTCGGTGAACGCGGTCGCCATGCCGAGCAGAGCCATCACCCACATCCAGAACACGGCGCCCGGCCCGCCGAGCGTGAGGGCGATCGCGACGCCGACGATGTTGCCGGTGCCGACTCGCGAGGCGAGCGAGATCGCGAACGCCTGGAACGACGAGATGCCGCCCTGGGCGTTCGAGCGGGAGTTGAAGATGACCTTCCACATGGTCCCGAACAGTCGGAACTGGACGCCGCGTGTCACCACCGTGAAGTAGAGCCCTGCGACGAGCAGGAAGGCGATCAGGATCCAGGTCAGGTTGTCGTTGATGAAGTCGACGACCCCTTGAGCGGTCATGTGGGCTCCTTGTGTCGGCCGGGCCCTCGCGGGCGGTACCGGCACACACTAGGGACACAGGTTTCACCGACGCCAGCATCTCAGCCACATTTGCCCGCCTGGCGAGCTGATTTCGAGCACAGAAGAGCCCAACTCTCGCGCTGTGCGTGAGAGTTGGGCTCCTTGGACGCGGTGTGTCGCCGCTGGTCAGCGTCCGGTCAGTGCCTCGTCAGAAACCGACACCGGACGCGGACGTCACTGCTTGACGATCTGGTTCGCCGGCGGCGCCTTCACCACGGGGACGGCGTTCCACTGGCTGAACTCGTACTGCAACGGAGCGTTGTCGTAGGTCGTCGCGATCTGCAGCAGGTGGGCGTTGTCGTCGGCGGTCACGATGATGGTCGTTCCGTCCGACGACTTCGGCGTGATCTTGTACGCCGGGACGCCCGCGTGGGTGGTCTTCTCGACCTTGGTGGTCAGGTTCTCGAGGGTGCTCAGGTTCTCGACCTTGAATGCGGCGTCGAGCATCATCTTCAGTGTGAAGCTGCCGAACGCCTTGCCGCTGGCTGCCGGGGCCTTGATGTACTTGCCGTTCAGCATCTTGAACTGGGCCGGGGTGAGGCCGCCCTGCTTGGTCCAGAACGTCTGGTCGCCCTTCACGTAGTAGGCGCCACCCACCGTGAGCAGCGTCATGGTGCCGCGAATGGTTGAGCCGGCGGCGTCCGCACCGGTCATGGTGATCTGCTGGTTCGTGCCGTCGGTGGTGCCGGCCAGGTCGATGGTCAGCTTCTGGCCGGAGTTGCTCTGGAAGCCCTTCATGTGGCCGCTCTTGGCAGCCAGCGCGCTGGTGCGGGCCTTGGTCCACAGATCCTGCGCCGACGGGGTGCCGGTGTTGTCCGGGGCCGTGCTTGCCGAGGTGGCCGGGTCGGACGGGGCGGCCGACGGCGACGTCTGGTTCTGGGTGCCGACGGTGCCCGCTGTGGTCGGGCTCGCTGCGGGCGAGCTGCAGGCGGCTGCGAAGACGGAAACGACAAGGGCCGAGGCGGCCAGGGCCTTCAGGCGGGTGGGTGTGGTCATGCCCGCAAGGGTAACGGCGCAGGGTGCCAGGTCGCCGTCCTGCCTGTGGGCGACACCCGTCGCCGGGTAGCGTGCCGACGAACGGGAGGAGTCCACCGTGCAGGACCGTCACACCCACGCCACGCGCGGCATCGACGAGCTGTACCGCAGCTTCGCGGTCGAGGCCGGCGCGACCTCGCCGACCTGGCAGCGGCTGTGCGCCTGGATCGCGCAGACCCCGTCCGTGCTCGGACGCCTCGACACACTGCCGGGCGGCAAGCGCCAGCCGAACCTGCTGCTCGGCGCGATCCGGCTGCTCGACGGCCCCACCGACCCCGACGCCGACTTCGAGGACTGGTTCGCCGAATACTGGCCGGCACTGCGCGAGATCGTGCTGACCCACGAGACGCAGACCAACGAACCCGGACGCTGTGCCGTGACCGCACCGCTGCTCGCGTCGCTGCCCCAGCCGGTCGCGCTGCTGGAGCTGGGGGCGTCGGCAGGCCTGCTGCTCGCGCCCGACCGCTATCGCTACCGGTACGAGGGCGACGCCGTGCTGTTCGCCGACGGTCCGCTCGCTGGGCCGGAGTCGCCCGTGCTGCGCTGCGAGGTGACCGGACGCCTCCCCGGCGACCCCGCCGACCTGCGCGTAGCCCATCGCCGCGGCCTCGACCTCTTCCCCCTGGACGCCGTCGACCCCGCCACCGCAGCCTGGCTGCGCGCCCTCGTCTGGCCCGACGAGATCGAACGCGAGGCCCGGCTCACCCTCGCGTTGGACGCCGTCGCCGCCGACCCCGTCACGGTGATCCGCGGCGACATGCTGGCCGGTCTCGACGAGCTGCTCGCCAGCGTCCCGGACGGGGCGACGCCCGTCGTCCAGAACGCTGCAGCGCTGGCCTACCTCGAGCGGGACGCCCGCGCGACCCTCGTCGCGCGGCTCGCGGACGCTGGCGTCCGCTGGATTTCGCTCGAAGGCGCGTCGGTGCTGCCGGACGTGCGCGAGCGCACGGCCGAGTGGGAGCCGGAGCGGCGTCCCCACTTCGTGGTCGCCCTCGACGGCGAGCCGGTCGGACGCTGCGGGCCGCACGGCGGTTGGGTCGAGTGGGTCGCGGGCTGACGTCGCGGAAATGCTGGCAGCGGGGGCGTCCGGGTGGAACAGTGCACCTTATGAGCACGCAGACTCCGCCGGCACGGCGTCCGGACGCCTTCGACGACGCCTCGCGTCGGCGTCTCGTCGAGACCAACGGCATCGACATCATCACCGAGGCCGAGCGCACCGGTAAGCCGTCCGACCTGTTCTGGCCGTGGTTCGCGGCGAACGTGTCGGTGTTCGGCATCAGCTACGCGGCGTTCGTCCTCGACTTCGGGGTATCCTTCTGGCAGGGCGTGCTCGTGGCGGTCGTCGGCATCAGCCTGTCGTTCCTGCTGTGCGGCGTGATCGCGATCGCCGGCAAGCGCGGGTCGGTGCCGACGATGATCCTGTCTCGTGCGGCGTTCGGCGTGACCGGCCAGAAGGTGCCCGGCGTCGTGTCGTGGCTGGTGTCGATCGGCTGGGAGACATTCCTCGCCATCATGGCCACCCTCGCCACGGCGACGGTCTTCACCCAGCTCGGCTGGGACGGCGGCACCCTCACCAAAATCATCGCCTGCGCCGTGATCGCGACGCTGATCGTGCTGGCGTCGGTGGCGGGCTACCACACGATCATGAAGCTGCAGTCGATCCTGACCTGGGTCACCGGGGCGATGACGATCGTGTACATCCTGCTCACGGTCGGCAAGATCGACTGGGCGGCGATCCAGGCCATTCCGGCGGGTTCGACGCAGGCCGTGATCGGGGCGCTGGTGATGGTGATGACCGGCTTCGGTCTGGGCTGGATCAACATCGCCGCCGACTGGTCGCGCTACCAGTCGCGCGACGCCTCAGGCGGGGCGATCGTGTTCTGGAACACGGTCGGCGGCGCCGTCGCCCCGGTAGTGCTGGTGATCTATGGCCTGCTGCTGGCCGGCTCGAACGCCGACCTGAAGGCCGGCATCGTCAGCGACCCGGTCGGAACGCTCGCCACGATCCTGCCGATCTGGGTGCTGGTGCCGTTCCTGCTGTCGGCGGTTCTCGCGCTGGTGTCGGGGGCGGTGCTGGGCATCTACTCCTCAGGCCTGACGCTGCTGAGTCTGGGGGTGCGCATCCCACGCCCGGCGGCGGCGCTGATCGACGGCATCCTCCTCACCGCCGGCACGATCTGGGTGGTCTTCTTCGCCGAGAACTTCCTCGGCCCCTTCCAGAGCTTCCTGATCACGCTCGGCGTCCCGCTCTCGGCGTGGGCCGGCATCATGATCGCCGACATCGCGCTGCGGAGGCGTGACTACGACGAGGCGGCGCTGTTCGACCCGTCCGGACGTTACGGGGCCTGGGACGCCGTCTCGATCGCCACCATGGCCGTCGCGTCGGTCATCGGCTGGGGCTACGTCATCAACTCGTTCGCCCAGGACGCGCCGTGGAACAACTGGCAGGGCTACCTGCTCGACGTCGGCCTCGGCGGCCGCGAGGGGCCGTGGGCGTGGGCCAACCTCGGCGTCCTGTTCGCGCTGGTGATCGGCTTCGTCGTGACGTACGTGGCCCGCCGCGGCAAGGTCGCCCGTCAGGAGGGACGCGCATGAGCGCCGATCGTCCGTGGCTGGTCGTCATCGATCCGCAGCGCATCTTCGCGGCGTCCGATTCTGACTGGGGCTCGCCCATGTGGTCGGACGCCGTGGCCAACATCCGGCGGCTGGCCGCCGGATTCCCCGGGCGCGTGCTCGTTACCCGCTGGGTGCCGCCCAGCGACCCGGCCGGGTCGTGGGCGTCCTACATGGCGGCCTGGCCGTTCGCCGACCGTCCGGCCGACGACCCGCTGTTCGACGTCGTCGAGGACCTCGACGGGGTGTACGACGACGTGGTCACGGCGTCCACGTTCGGCAAGTGGGACGCGCTGGCACCCGCCGTCGGGTCGGACGCCACGCTCGTGGTGGCCGGGGTGTCGACGGACTGCTGCGTGATCTCGACGGTGCTGCCCGCCGCGGACGCCGGCGCGACCCTGGTGGTCGCGACCGACGCCTGCGCCGGGTCGACGCCGGAGAACCACGCGGCGGCGCTCACGGTGCTGGGGTTGTACCCGCCGCAGGTGATGCTGCGGACGACCGCCGAGGTGCTGGCGGCGATCTGAGGGGCTCCTGGACGCCGGCGCTCAGAGCGAGCCGGTGCCCAGCTTGAAGGCGATGACCAGCATCACGACGGCGATGGCGGCGTCGATGCCCCGCCACACGGCTGGGCGCCCCAGCGGCTTGGCCAGCAGCCGCGCCCCGAAGCCGAGCGCGGTGAACCACAGCAGGCTGCCCACCGCGGCACCGCCGGCGAACCACCAGCGTCCGTCGCCCTGCTGGTTGGCGATGTTGCCGAGCATCACGACCGTGTCGAGGTAGACGTGCGGGTTCAGGTAGGTGAGCGCGAGGGTGGTGGCGACCACCGAGGTGGCCGAGGCAGGGGCGTCCGCGTGCAGGCCGGTGGGCTTGATCGCCTGGCGCACCGACTGGATCGCGAACCACACCAGGTAGGCAACGCCGCCCCAGCGGAGCACCTCCAGCGCCAGCGGGAACTGCTCGACCAGCGCGCCGACGCCGATGGTGCCGAGCACGATGAGGAGGGCGTCCGAGATGGCGCAGCTCGCGACGACGACGCCGACGTGTTCGCGGCGCACGCCCTGGCGCAGCACGAACGCGTTCTGGGCCCCGATGGCGACGATGAGGGACAGGCCGACGAGCAGGCCGCTGAGGGCGGTGGTCGGCAAGGTGGGGCTCCTCGGGGTGCGGTGACGGCAGGGTTCGCGGGGTGGCGGCAGGGTTCGCGGGGGACGGCAGGGTTCGCGGGGGACGGCAGGGTTCGCGGGGGACGGCAGGGTTCGCGGGGTGGCGGCAGGGTTCGCGGGGTGGCGGCAGGGAAAGGGCCCCTGCATGTATGAGATGCAAGGGCCCTTTCGGGTGATCAGTGTGTGACGAACCGATCGCCAACCTGGTTCTCCCGACTCCCGCGGTCTGCCACCTGACCGGGGGTACTCGCGTACCTGATGAATCGTTCTTCCGGGTTGTCCGCGCTCCCCGAGGGGAGTGCGTGGGGTATTTCTACGCCTGTCGCGCGGCCGATGCAATGGGTTGGCCGGAACTACAGGTCTGTAATTCATCGTCCACAGGGTCGTCCACAGGTGACCCCGCTCGGACGCACAGGGCGGCGTCCCGTTGTGCACAGGGCCTGTGGATACAGGCCCTGGTGGGGGTCAGCGCAGAACGTCGTCGACCGGGGTGTGGTCGAAACCGAGCGCCGACGCGACCGCCTCGCTGGTGACCTGCCCGGCGTGGGTGTTGAGGCCCTTCGCGAACGACGGGTCGGACGCCAGCGCCTCGCGCCACCCGCGGTCGGCCAGCGCCAGCACGTAGGGGAGCGTCGCGTTGGTGAGCGCCCAGGTCGAGGTGTGCGACACGGCCCCGGGCATGTTGGCGACGCAGTAGAAGGTCGACTTGTGCACCTGGAAGGTGGGGTCGTCGTGGGTGGTGGGACGGCTGTCCTCGAAACACCCGCCCTGGTCGATGGCCACGTCGACGAGCACCGAACCCGGCTTCATGTGCGCGACCATCTCGTTCGTCACCAGCTTCGGCGCCTTCGCTCCCGGCACCAGCACGGTGCCGATCACGAGGTCGGCCTGCAGCACCTGCTCGCGGACCGACAGTCCGGTCGACATCAGGCCTTCCACGCCGGGCAGGTGCCACATCAGTTCGCGGAGCTTGGTCAGGTCGGTGTCGAGCACGGTCACGTCGGCGCCCATGCCGACGGCGACGCTGGCTGCGTTCTGGCCGGCGACCCCGCCGCCGAGCACCACGACCTTCGCGTTGCGGACGCCACCCACCCCGCCCATCAGGACGCCGCGTCCACCCTGGGGGATCATCAGGCAGTGCGCGCCCACGGCCGGCGCCAGACAACCGGCGACCTCGGACATCGGGTACAGCAGCGGCAGCATCCCGTTCGGGAGTTGGACGGTCTCGTAGGCGATCGCGGTCGTGCCGGCAGCCAGCAGTGCGTCGGCCTGCGGGCGGTCGGCGGCCAGGTGCAGGTAGGTGAACAGCACCAGATCGTCGCGCAGCAGGTGATACTCGCTCTCAACCGGCTCCTTGACTTTGAGCACCACCTCGCCGGACGCCCAGGTCGCGTCGGCGTCGTCGATGAGCGTCGCGCCCTCGGCGGCGTACTCGTCGTCGGGGATGGACGCCCCGGCTCCGGCTCCGCGCTGCACGAACACCTCGTGCCCGCGGCGCACCAGCTCGTGGACGCCGACCGGCGTGATCGCAACGCGGTACTCGTGGTTCTTGACCTCGGTCGGGACAGCGACTCTCACGGGACCTCCAGGCGTCAGTGCCCGCAGCTGCGTCGCCCCGGGCGTCCAGGTGGGGACCTGCCCCAGCCTACGGCGGAGGCGTCCGCGCCGCTGGGGAATGGTCCGCACGCTGCAGGGACTCGCCGTTGCTGCGGTCGCTGACTCCTTGCTGCGGATCGTGCCTTCTTGCTGCGGATCGTGCGCTCGTGCTGCGGATCGTGCCTTCGTGCTGCCGGTGCTGTCTGGCTGGGGTGCGTTCTTGCTGCAGTTCCTGACTTCTTGCTGCTGTTCCTGACTTCGTGCTGCGGATCGTGCCTTCGTGCTGCGGATCGTGCGTTGTTGCTGCCGGTGCTGTCTGGCTGGGGTGCGTTCTTGCTGCAGTTCCTGACTTCTCGCTGCGGATACTGACTTCGTGCTGCAGCTTGTTCTCGTCGCCCGCTCTATTGAGCGAGCGACGAGAAGGATCGGCAGCGCGAAGTCACGAGCAGCAGCAACGGGCGGGACCGGCAGCAAGGACGTCGCGTCGAGGGTTGGGCTAGGCAAGGCGGTCCTGGCGGACCGGCGGAGAGCCGACGTGTGCGGACGCCGGGAGTGCCCCAGCAGATCCCGTCCTGGCGCGTCGATCCCGTCCTGGCGCGTCGATCCCGTCCTGGCGCGTCGAACCTGACGAGGCGCGTCGAACCTGACGAGGCGCGTCGAACCTGACGTGGCGCGTCGAACCTGACGTGGCGCGTCGAGTTCCGTCTTGGCGCGTCGAACTCGACGTGGCGGACGGTAGACCGCCCGCCACGTCGGATTGGGTGCGCCACGTCACTCTTGAGTGCGCCATGTGCGACCTGGCGGTGCGCCACGTCACTCTTGAGTGCGCCATGTGCGACCTGGCACTGATCCCGATGCCGCAGTGCGCCCTGTCGCTGCGCAGCTCGAAGCTCCGCCCGGGCACCTTGCCTTGCGGAAGTTGCCTTGCCGAAGCCCGGACGGTCGGACCCCTACGGCGCAGCGATAGTCTGTGCGCACGCCGTGCAAGTCGCCGCCGCACCTCAGGCCGGAACTCACAAGGCCGTCCGTGCATCGTCCACCCGAGGAGACCTGTGTCCGACAGCGATCGCATCCCCGGCCCCGACGGTCCGCACCGCCACACCGACCACACCCCGCAGGCCCACGGACAGGTCGCCGAACTCGGGCATCCGCTGGCGCGCTGCCTGCCCCGCGACCCGAACGAGCCGCACCGTGCGGCGTCCCCGCTCGAACTGCTCTACGACCTGACGCTCGTCGTCGCATTCAGCGTTGCCGGCACGCAGTTCGCACACCTTGTCGCGGCCGGCCACATCCTGGTGGGGCTCGCCGGATTCCTCTTCTCGATGTTCGCCATGAGATGGGCGTGGATTAACTTCGCCTGGTTCGCCTCCGCCTACGACAACGACGGCTGGCTCTACCGGATCACCACCATGGTGCAGATGGGCGGCGTCCTGGTGCGCATGCAGGACTCGCTGTACGCCATCCTGCTCGCCGCGACAGCCCTGGTTATCGGAGCCGCCGTCGTCATGGCGTTCGCGGGCGCCCCGCTGGCCTGGTGCCTCGTCGTGCTCGGCCTCGCGCCGTGGGTGACCGTCGTCGGCTTCGAGCACGTCGGCCACCGTCGCGCCGCCGCCGCCCTGGAGCGGCTCTGATGCCCCAGACCAGCGCCGGCCTGCTGCCGTTCACCGTGGACGCCGCCGGCGTCCGCCTGTTCATCGTCCGCATGGCCGGGCCGTTCTTCGTCGGCAAGGACTTCGGCGCCTGGACCATCGCGAAGGGGCTCTACGACCCGGCGTCCGAAAGCCCCGTGGACGCCGCCCGCCGCGAGTTCGCCGAAGAGGTCGGCGTCCCCGCACCCGAGGGCGAGCTGATCGACCTCGGGCAGGTCCGGGCCAGCAGCGGCAAGCTGATCACCGTCTTCGCCGTCGACACCCACCCGTCACTGGCCTTCGTCGGCAGCAACCTGTTCGAACTCGAATGGCCGCGCGGCAGCGGCACCATGCAATGGTTCCCCGAGGTCGACGACGGGCAGTGGTTCGCTCCCGACGTCGCCCGCCGCAAGCTCGCGGGCGTGATGTCGCAGTTCGTCGACAGGCTCGTGGACGCCGTGGCGCGCTGAGCGCGGACGCTGGCGTGTCGCTCATCGGCTGCGCTTGGGTGGAGACATGACTCTCTCCATCGGCATGGTCACCATCGACAGCAGCGACCCCGCACCCCTGGCCCGCTGGTGGGCCGAACGCCTTGGTGCGCCCATCGTGCAGGAGAACGACGGCTGGTTCTTCGTCATCGGCTCGACGCCGACGCTCGCGATTCAGCACGTGGACGATCCATCGCCGGGGAAGAACCGGGTGCATCTCGATCTGAACGCGTCCGATCTGGACGCCGCCCGCGCCGAGCTGCTGGGTGCGGGCGCGACGCTGGTCGCCGAGCGCGGCGACGAGTCGTTCCGCTGGGTCACGCTGGCCGACCCGCAGGGCAACCAGTTCTGCATCGCGCAGCACTGACATCCGCGGGCCTGCGCGGTTCTGGGCCGCGCGGCGTCCAGGCAGGGTCGTGCGTCGGCGTCCGGCTCTACCCGCCGGACTTGCGGCGGAACTGCCGCTTGCCGCCTTCCTTGCCGTGCGGGCCGCCGACGGACTTGCCGCCCGTGCCGGGCCCCTCGACGCCCTGACGCTCGGAGGCCTTCTTCGCCTCGAGCGCCTTGCGCATCGCCTCCTTGGGATCAGGGACTTCCGCATCACTCATGGGGTCACAATGCCACGGATCCGTAGCCTCGTGCAGACTGGCGGGGTGACCGTGCACTCCGAGCATCCCTTCGAGACGCCGCCCGAACTGCGCCGCGCCGCCCGGCGCCTGCGCGGCCGCCTCGCCCAGCCCGTCACGGCGTGGACGTCGGCGCGGGGTGGGCGCCCGGCCGGGCTGACGGTGTCGTCGATGCTGGTCGCCGACGGCACCCCGGCGCACGTGCTGGGTCTGATCGACCCCGACTCCGAGCTCGCGGACGCCCTCGAGGCGTCCGGACGCGGCTGTGTGTCGGTGCTCCGCTGGCCCGACCGTCAGCTCGCCGAGGCCCTCGCCGGGCTGGCCCCCGCGCCGGGTGGGCCGTTCCGGCAGGGCTGGATCGACACCGACTGGGGTCCGGTGGTCGCGAGCGCCGAGGCGTGGTGCGGCTTCGGCGTCCTCGAAACCCGCGAGGTCGGGTGGAGCCGGCTGGTGATCGGCCGCATCGAGCACATCGAACTCACCGAGCCGACCGAGATGCTGTGGCTGTGGCGCGGCCGCTACCGCGGCGGCCCTGAGACCCCGGCTCGCTAGCCTGTGGCCATGCCTGTCCGCATGAGTGAGGACGCCGCGTCGACGAACCAGTACCGGCAGCTCAACCCGGTGGCCGTCCGGGCGACGATCGACCGGCTTGCCGAGCGGATCCGCGCCCGCTTCCCGCACCGCAACCTCCCGCTCATCGCCGCCGAGCTGAGCCGCACCATCGACGATGTCACCGAACGCACCAACCGGCATCGGACGCGGCTTCGCTGGGTGCGTTGGGTGTGCAACACCGGCATCGCGGTGCTCATCGTGGTCACCGTGTTCGCGTTCGTGATGCTCATCGTGGACGCCAATCGTGCGCAACTGCCCGCGCGCGGCTTCGACTGGCTGCCCGTCATCGAGAGCGGCATCAACGACCTGGTGTTCGCCGCGATCGGCATCTTCTTCCTGTGGGCCCTGCCCAGCCGGCTGGAGCGGCGCGGCGAGCTCGAACAACTCCATCGGCTCCGGTCGCTGGCGCACGTGATCGACATGCACCAGCTCACCAAGGACCCCGAGCGACTGCACCCTGACTTCACGCCCACAGCGGCGTCCGCGAAGCCCGACCTGAACGCGGTCGAGCTGGCGAACTACCTCGACTACTGCTCCGAGATGCTGTCGCTCGTGGCGAAGACGGCCGCCCTGTTCGGCGAGGGGACCTCCGACACGGCCGTCCTCAGCGCCGTCGAGGGCATCGAAGACCTGACCACGGGCCTGTCGCGCAAGATCTGGGCGAAGATCGCGCTGCTGCCCCGCTGGGAGATCGCGGCGCCTTCGGCGTCTGACTAGTCAGTTTGTTGGACGCGCAGCGTAGATTGAGCGCGTGAGCGAGCAGACAGCGGGCGACCGCACAGGCCAGCGGGTGGCGATCGTCATCAACCCGTCGAAGTTCCCCGACGCCGACGTCATCAGGGAACGCGCTGAGGCCGTCGTCTGGGAGCTGGGTTTCCCCGACCCGATCTGGCTCGAAACCACCCCCGACGAGGTCGGCACCGAGCAGGGGCGCCAGGCCGCCGCCGACGGTGCGTCGGTCGTCATTGC